>MDTE01124340.1_pt1 | contig 30651 bp, 37 predicted proteins | sample 811231 | NCBI WGS metagenome assembly MDTE01 (sample SAMN05326651, study PRJNA326480) | marine metagenome | isolation source: seawater | place: Indian Ocean: Red Sea | collected 2010 | reverse complement strand
TCGTCATCCGTATGAGGTGGTCCCGTTTTGTTGGACAGTCTGGCAGCGTGGTTAAGGTGTATTCCTGTTAGGAGGCACGAAAAACACCAGTATCAATCTCTCGCCATTGGCTTCGGCCTCTGCAGTGTCTGCTTCCACCTCCTTCATATTTGATCTCCTCGGGCCGTCATAAAAGCAGACCCTAAACGGCTGGTAGCCTATCCCCTTTCTCGCCTCCAGCGCCCTAAGGCGCCGCTCAATCGTGGCTTTCAACTTCCAGCTTCCTGAGCTTCGAGCTTCTTTAGCCTCTCTTCGATCTCGATCGTCTCGATGGCTCTTCGCTTTGCCTCCAGCACGCCCGCTATCGTGCTTGCCTCCTCCGGTGTGATGTCGGCCTTTGCCATCGCGACGATAACCGCTGACTGAGCGGCCGTGACGTCAGCGGCAGTCTCCACCTTCGGAAGATCGATTTTGATTGGACGGGACTTGCGCAACGTCCATGCTGGCGGCACAGCTACTCCCGACCCTGCTGGGGTATATCTTCGCGGCGGCCTGATCCAATTCGCTTATCGCAACCTTTCTGGGGGAACTCGAAATGGCAATCTATGAACTGCGGACCTACGCCCTGCGGGTCGGCGTCATGAAAGAGGCAATCGGCTACTACAATGAGCTGGGGTGGCCGGCCCTGAAAGAGGGTGGTTTTGACAAGAAGCTCATCGGTTACTTCATCGCTGATACGGGGACGATCAACAGCCTGGTGCATATGTGGAAGTTCGACGATGACAGCGATCGGCGGGCCCACTATGACGCTCTCTTCCAGTTCGATGATTTCATGGCCTTTGCGGCGAAATTCAGGCCGTTGGTGATGACTCAGGAGGTTCAGCTCCTTACGGAGTCGCCCTGGGGCCCTCATCCGTAGGCAAGATCGACCACGTCTCTTTTCGACCGCCGAGGCCCACGCCATCGCCTGCCCGTATTCCGGCACGCGCCCTGATGCCCGGCATGCAAATGCGAACAGGCTACGGACCGGCGTAGTCGAAGGATGTGTGGTAGCCGTTCCTGTCGGAGATCTCCCACGTCATGTCGAAATCCCGGTAGCGCAGCACGGACGACCTGGAGACGATCTTCGCCGCCCTGGAGATCACGCCCATCGGCGAGTTGACGATGGTGACCGGACCCTCTTCCTTTCCCTCGATATCGGTCATCTCCATCGTGGCGATCCGGGCCATGGCAAGGCTCATCGACTGTCCTTCTGACCGGTAGTCGATGGGGGTGAGGCGTTCTCCGAGGACTTCGTCGATCAGGTCCACGGAAAGAGCCGGGGGACCACCGGCACGGCCCGAGAAGATATTTGAGAGCGCGCCAGTCTGTGCCTCGGAGCCGCGGCTGTCGATATAGCGTGCGAGGCGCCAGCCGCCGTCTACCATCAGCCCGGGCACGTGCACCATGTGGACGACGTTGAGCCCGTCGAGCGACGTTTCGCCATGATGCCCGCGATCGATGTGCCATCCGATCATAACCGTGCAGGCGCCGTCCGTCGGCGGACTCTTGAAGATACAGGGGCACGGAATGCTGCAGTTGCAGGCTTCGAAATAGGTGCCCGCCAGTTTCCAGCTCGTGGTCATCGACACCCTCCCGCCGGCCATGATGGCAATTTCAGGCGGGGAGGCAAGCGGTCCCCTGGCCCCGGGGCCAGTCGTCGGGCGATAATCGCCGATACCCAATTCTCAGGAGGCTAGATCCGACATGGAACAGATGCCCTTTATCACGCTCGCCCAGTGCCGGGCCGCCATGGACGCCATGCTGGAGGCGGCGCAGAAAAAACCAGAGCATCCCGTGGCGATGGCGATCGTCGATAGCACCGGTTTCCTTATCAACTATCAGGAGATGGACCGCCTCAGGATGTTTACCAAGACCCACGCCATACGAAAGGCTTACACGGCGGCAGTCACCGGATTGAACAGCGGCGCCCACGGTGAGTGGATGAAGTCCCGAGGCCTGACGGTGCGCGAGATGGGTGGGGATCTGCAGCTCACCCCCGGCTTCGGTGGCGTTGTCGTCCGCGCGAGCATGCATGATCAGGAGGACTTCCACACCAATGTCATGGGCGGTATCGGCGTGGGCGGCTACCTCTCAGGCCAGGAAGATGAGGATCTGGCCATGATCGGCCTCAAGGCCATGAATGTGTAAAGCGCAGAATTCTGCGGCCCCGACAGCGTGCGAATTGTGCGAATTGCCACAATTCGATTGTCTTGAAAGGTTCGGAATCGGGCTGCCTGGCCGGGACGGAGCCTTCCAGCCGTGTAAGTTACTTGGCAATGGCCTTCACGAGGTCGCCCCGGCTGACGATGCCCACCAGAGTGCCGCCGCGCACCACGGGTTCCTGGTTGATCTTCCGCCGCAGAAAGACCGAGGCGACTTCCTCGATCGTCGCCTCCACGTGAACGGTGATCGGCGGTGTCGTCATGATGTTCTTGGCGATATGGCCATGGGTTTCTTTGACCGTTGTTGAAATACGGTCCCTGGCGTTGAACAGCCGCAGCCACCAGGACTGGGGAAGATCGGCACTACCGGAATGCTCCCGGCGCAACAGGTCAGTCTCGCTGACGATGCCGATGAGGCGCTGATCTTCCTCGACGACGGGGACGGCGCTGATCCGGTGCTCCATCATGAGCTGGGCGATCTCCTCGACCGGTGTTTCAGGTCCGGCTGTCACCAGCGACGTCGTCATGATTTCCTTGGCGAGCATCGAAACGTTCTTTCTGTTCTGTCCCCGTTACACCATCCGGCGGTGATGACACCCGCCGGCACCCTTCACTGCAAGCTGGAAAGATTGGCAATCAGCAGCAAGTTCTCCCGGCGCATCTCGTCCGAAATCTTATGGGCGAGGTCCGAGTCCGCGCCGAGCGATTGCGATGCGACAGTGCTGCAATGTTTCGCGGACTCCCGGTGCCCTTCGATGATGGCCTGCTCAATGAGTTTGACCGCCATGCTTGTCTGCTCCAGGCTCGGTTGCAGTTCGAGGACCTTAAACACGGCCTCCGCCGTTTCCTGCGCACTTTAAAGAATGTTCATGGCCATTTCCGTCCTAATGCTGCCCCTGAGCAGGTCACAGTATACGCGGCTTCTGCCAGATGTGGGGAAGCCTTACCCTTGACGGCTTCCCAATCCACGGGTTTTAACAGAGACTTCCCATCCTGGCCGAAACCCCCGGGTGCCGAGTCGATCACGACTAATCTTGCGCAGGGTGTATGAGAGGACGGAATCATGACATCACATTTGAGCGCTGCGGATATTCGCGCGAAGTTCGATCATCCGGTTATCGACGCGGATGGTCATATCGTCGAGGTCGCCCCGGTCTACGAGGAGTACATCAGCAAGGTTGCGGGACCCGAGCTTCGCGACCGGGTTATCGAACATCTGAAGAACATGGTGCGCCAGTGGTACAACGTCTCCGACGAGGAACGGTTCGAACGCCACATTCAGCGGCCGGCCTTCTGGGTCCATCCGGCGAAGAACACTTATGATCTCGCCACGGCCATGTTGCCGAACCTCATGCGGGCTCGCATGGACGAGATCGGCATCGACTTCAGCATCGTGTATCCGACCTTCGGATTGCTGGTCCCCCGTATCCCGGAGGATGACGTGCGCCGGGCGGCCTGCCGGGCGCTCAACCTCATGCACGCTGAGCTCCTCGGTGACCATGCCGACCGGATGATCCCGGCCGCCGCCATCCCGATGTTCACGCCCGAGGAAGGCGTTGAGGAGATCGCCTACGCCTGTGACGAACTCGGATACAGGGTCGTCATGCTTCAGGGCAATGTCCGCCGCCCCATGCTGGGCCAGGACGGCAAGCCGGTGCCGGGCAACCCCGTGTGGATCGACAGCCTCGGGATCGACAGCCCGCACGATTACGATCCGCTTTGGGAGGCCTGCGTCTCTCGCGGTATTCCCGCCAACATGCACACAGGTGGCATGGGCTGGGGTACGCGCATGTCGCACACCAATTACGTCTACAATCACATCGGTCACTTTGCGGCCTCGCACGAAGGCTGCTGCAAGGCCTTGCTGCTCGGTGGCGTGCCCGAGCGATTTCCCGATTTGACCTTCGGTTTCCTCGAGGGCGGCGTCGGCTGGGCCACGACGCTTTACGGCGATCTGATCTCCCACTGGGAGAAGCGGAACAGTGACTCCATTCAGAACCTGAATCCGCGCACCATCGATTCCGCCCGCTTCCGTGAGCTTTGCGACGAGTACGCCGCCCCGGGACATCGCGACTCGTTGGAGCGGTTTGCCGAGAACGTCCACTGGATGTTCGCGGCCGACCTGGAACAGAAAGACGGCATCGAAGACGAATGGGCCAAGAGCGGCATCAAAACCGACGAGGACTTCGCCACGGTCTTCTCGAAGCACTTCTTCTTCGGATGCGAGGCCGATGACCGCGCCGTGGCGGGGGCGTTCAATGCCAAGGCCAACCCGTTCAACACCCGCCTCAACGCGATCTTCAGCTCGGACGTCGGACACTGGGACGTGCCGGATATCAGAGGCGTCCTCGGGGAGGCCTACGAACTCGTCGATGATGGCTTGATCGACAATGCTGATTTCCGGGACTTCGTGTTCACCAATACGGTCCGCCTGCACACGATCAACAAGCCCGACTTCTTCAAGGGGACGGTGGTCGAGGACGCGGTCAACGATTTCCTGGTGTCGGAGTCCCAGTCCCAGGCAGCGGAATAGATCGAACGATCGACTCTTTTTCGAGGGATAGGGTGCAGCTTTACAACACGTTTATTTCGTCGGCGAGCTATCGGGTTCGCATCGCGCTGAACCTCAAGGGCGTCGCGTATGAGTATGTCAGCGTGAATCCGCTCAAGGGCGATAACCTCAAGCCCGAGTATCTGTCTGTGAACCCGCAAGGCTTGATACCGACGCTCGTTGATGGTCAGAACACGCTGACCCAAAGCCTGGCGATTATGGAGTACCTGGAGGAAACCCACCCGGAACCGCCACTGCTGCCGGCTGATCCGGTGGGGCGCGCCCGGGTACGGGCCCTGTCGCTCGTGCCGGCCTGTGAGATGCATCCCGTCTACACGCCACGGGTCCGGCAGTACCTTGCCAATGAGCTTGGCTTGGATCAGGAAACGTCGATCGCCTTTGGCGGCCACTGGATTGGACTGGGATTTGGAACCCTGGAGTCACAGCTCAAGGACAGCCCGCATACCGGCACGTTCTGTCATGGCGATCGGCTGACCCTGGCCGATGTCTGTCTCGTGCCTCAGCTATTCATCGCGCGGGTCGTGCAGGCCGACGTCTCCCCATATCCGACGCTGCTCAGGATCGAGGAGGCCTGCCTCGCATTGCCCGAATTCAAGGCCGCACATCCCGACAATCAACCCGACGCGCCCGCGGACGACTAGGAGGAGCCGTGAAGCTCTACAGCTTCTACATCTCGTCCGCGGCCTATCGCGCGCGCATCGCCCTCAACCTCAAGGGCTTGGCGTAAGAGTACATCGCTATCGACATGTTCGCCGAGGAGCACCTGTTATCCGAGTACGGCGAGATCAACCCGCAGGGCCTGGTCCCTGTCCTGGTCGATGGCGAACACACCCTGTCGCAGACCCTGGCGATCATGGAGTACCTCGAAGAGGTCTATCCCGAACCACCGCTATTGCCGGACGATCCTGTGGAACGCGCGAGGGTGCGGGCGCTGGCGCTGGCGCTCGTTCCCGACTGCGAAATGCATCCGATCAACAATCGTCGCATCCGTGAATATCTCGTCAACGACCTCGAACTTGGCCACGAGACGATGATCGAATGGATCGGGCACTGGAATGCCAGGGGATTTGCGATCTTGGAGGCGTTGCTCAGCGAGAGCCCCCATACCGGGGTATTCTGTCACGGGGACCGCCCGACTGTAGCTGATGTGTTCCTGGTGCCGCAGCTCGACGCAGCGCGCCGTTTCGAGACCGACCTCTCACCCTATCCCACGGTACTCAGGATCGAGGAGGCCTGCCTCGCGCTACCGGAATTCCAGGCGGCGTCACCGGGAAACCAGCCCGACGCGCCTCAGGGTTAGGCGGTCAATACATCCCCATCCCGGCCTTCCCCCTGTTAGGGGAAGGAGAGCAATGAGGTGTGATCACCGGGCTTGAGTCCTCCCCCCTTGCAGGGGGCGTGTAGAGGGGGGTCAGTCTACGATTGTGATTTTCGGGGTCAGCTAGACCCCAGGTCCGGTCACGATTCTTCGCGCAGTGCGTCGATGTCCTCATCGGGCCAGTTCTCTTCCCACCAGGCTTCGGCGCGTGCCCGGGCCTCACCGATTTCCAGGCCGGACATGCTCTGCAGGATGATCTGCCGGTCCTTCGCCGCGCGCTCATTACCGAGCGCCGCCGAGAGATTGACCCAAAGATGCGCCAGCATGTAGTTCTGCAGAACGCCGATCCCCCCGTAGTACAGCAGCCCGACCTTGTGCATGGCTTCGGCGTCGCCCGCATTGGCGGCGTGCCGCAACCAGGAGAAAGCGGCTCGCGATCCGCGGTGGGCCACCGCCACCAGGCGTTCACGCGCCTTCGCGACCTGCCCTGCCGCCGCGCCCTTTTGATACCATTCCGTGGCCTTGTCGTAGCTGATGCGGACGCTGCGGCCCTACTCGTACATGCGCCCGAGATTGATCATGGCGAGACCGAGGCCCGCGTTCGCCGCCTCTGAGAACAGCCGAAACGCTTCTTTCTCGTCCTGTTCGATGCCGCGGCCATCGAGATAGGATCGGCCCAGGTTGTTCTTGGCCTCCGCATGATCCTGCACGGCGGCACGCTGGTACCATTTCGCCGCCGTCGCATAGGCCTTGAGCGTTCCGCGTCCGTTTTCGAACAGGACACCGGGGCTGTTTTGGGCACCCGCGTGGCCCTGCTTCGCGGCGCGCTGGTACCACTGAATGGCGATAGCATCTCCGCGCGGGACACTCTGTCCGAGAAGGTACAGGAACCCCATCATTTCCTGTGAATTCGCATCGCCCTGCTCGGCCAGGGGGCGCCATTCTGCGACGGCGGCCTCGAAGTCGCCGTTCCGATAGGTAGCCATGCCAGCGGCAAAGTCGGCCAGTGCCGCCCGCAAGTGTGGTGTTTTTCTGGTCTCTGCCAGACATAACTCGAAATGACCGTGATGTCATGGATACGTCGGTGTGAGCATCAAAACCAGGCGCGCAGGAAGCCTTATCGTATTCTCTGCCGCACCTTCCTCCCCCGGGACTTTGTAGTATGTCATTGTTGCAAATTTGCGACACGCCGCATTGATCTTGATTAATTCCTGGAACACGGCATTGGCGATCCTTGAGATTTGCGAAGTTGTCCAATCGACCAAGCCTCGGGAATTCGATACTGTTCCGCTGACCAAATGACGATCCCTTCCGACACGGACGAATCAGGAATCCTTCCAGCCTGGGCGTGGGCATGGCTGCCCATTGGTCTGGTTGCAGGGTTTCTCGCCTGGCGGATCGTCGATGAGAGTTCCTACCGCGCGCATTTCGAGAACGAATTGGGCTTTGCCGAGAACGGCACGGCCGTTCTGCTGATCCCTGGCATCTATGCCGCCCTGATTGTCTGGCGTCTCCGCGAGCGGCTGCCGTTCCGTTTGCTGGGGGTTTGGTACGGTCTCGTCGGACTTGGCTGCGTGTACTTCGCAGGCGAAGAGCTCAGTTGGGGGCAATCACTGTTTCATTGGGAAACGCCCGAGCTTCTGGAAAGAGTGAACGATCAGGGCGAAACGAATATCCACAACATTTCGAGCTGGTTCGATCAGAAACCGCGGTTGCTGCTCGAGCTGTGGGTTCTATTCGGCGGGGTGCTCTTTCATGTGTGGTCCAAGGCGACGGGGCGGAGATCCCTGCCCGGACACTGGGCCTACTGGTTTTGGCCGGCTCGCCAGCTCATCCCGGTGTCCGTTTTGGCGTTGATCGTGATGATGCCCAAACGAATCCTGGAAAGTTTCGGCTCGTTACCGCCACCGCCCTTCGACATCCGCGAGACGGAATTGCAGGAGTATCTCTTTGCGGTATTCCTGACGCTCTATCTCTGGTCAGTTCTCACACGGCTTCGAGCGACCTCATCCTGACGGAGTGAGGTCAACCTGTCACGATTGGCGGCCGCCTGTCGTCCCAGGGGCGGGTTTCTTCGAGTTGTGAAGCCAGCCGCAGCAGCGTGGCTTCATCGCCAAAGCGGGCAACCAGCTGCACGCTGATCGGCAGCCCGGATTCACTCATGCCCATGGGCAGCGTGATTCCCGGCTGACCCGTAATGTTGAACCACACCGTGAACGGACTGAACGTGAAGACCCGGCGCCAGTATTCGTCCGCGTCTTCCAGCATCATGTCGATCCAGCCGAGTTTTGGTGGCAACGTTCCCAGAGCGGGTGTCAGCAGCGCGTCGTAGGTGTTGTGGAATGCAGCCATCTGACGACCCAGACGCTGCCCCGCCTGAGTAGCACGCACATAGTCGGCGCCTGACATCTCCTCTCCCATTCTGGCCGCCGCCGCCGTGACGCGTTCAACATCATCGGGCCCCGCCGTCTTGCCCGCGGGATGACCGCGCAGCGTCGCTGCAATATTCGCGGCACTGATTGTCCTGAAGGTTGGAATCACGCTTTCCCGATCAATATCGGGATCGGCCTCCTCGACATTGTGACCCAGTTCGCCGAGTAGCTTGGCGGTGTCCTGAACGACGGCGAGAATTTCCTTGTCGATGGGAACGCCGTTCGGGGCTCGCGTCGTCATGGCGAGTCTCATCGAGCCCGTGTCGGCGCCGACCTCGTCCAGGAAGGGGCGTTCGGGCGGCGGCGCCACGTACGGATCACCCGCACCCGGTCCCGCCGTGGCGTCAAGCAATGTGGCCGAATCCCTGACCGTCCGGGTCAGCGCGTGCTCGCAGCTATGTCCGCCATTTCCCTCGCCCGAATAGGGCGACATGGTGTTGCGGGCACGCGTCGGTTTGAGGCCGACCAGGCCACAGCACGCGGCAGGCGCTCGAATGGATCCGAAGCCGTCTCCGCCGCTGCCCATGGGCGCGATGCGGGCAGCCACCGCCGCGGATGATCCGCCGGACGAGCCCCCAGGCGTCCGCTCCAGGTCCCATGGGTTGTGCGACGGCCCGAACAGTTGAGGCTCGCAGGTCAGACTGAGACCGAGCTCGGGCGTGTTGGTCTTGCCGAAGACAACCAGGCCGGCCCTCTTGTGCCGCTCGACGATCGTGCTGTCATCCGGGGGCACGACATCAGCGAAGAATCGGCTGCCGCGTGTCTGGACGAAACCACCCAACGCGCCGCTGAGGTCCTTCAAAAGAAAAGGGACGCCCGTGAACGGTCCGTCCGGCAGCCCTGCGGCGATGGCGTCGCGACCGAAGTCGTAAAGCTCATCGACGATGGCATTGAGTGAAGGGTTTCGGGCTTCGGCGCGGGCGATCGCCGCCTCCAGCAGTTCCTCCGCGGTGATCTCGCGATTTCGGACGAGTTCCGCGAGTCCAAGCGCGTCGTAATCTTCGTATTCCGGAAACGGTTCCACCCTGCCCTCCTTGACGGCCACGCCGGTTCTGTGCGGCACTGAAAATCGACTCTGGCCGAACGGCTGCAAAGGTGCAAATGGCCGGACTTGCGCGGCCATACATCACGCGGCAAGGTCCCGCCGTCACCATCCAACGGAGAACGAGTCAAAGGGGAATGGGCATGCAATTCGACGTCGCTGACCGAAAGGTTCTGATCACGGCGGGTGCCGGTGGCATCGGCGCCGTCACGGCCCGGGATTTCCTCGCCCAGGGCGCGAGTGTCTTCGTCTGCGACATCTCGGAAGAGGCACTGGCCCAGTTCATATCGGAGAACCCTGGGGCTGGCGGCGTGGTCTGTGATGTGGCCGATGACGTCGCCGTGGGCGAGATGGTCGCCGCAGCGGTGGATGCCATGGGCGGCCTCGATGTTCTGGTCAACAACGCCGGAACGGCTGGACCGATTGCGCAACTCGTCGACATCGATCCCGAAGACTGGCGCAGATGCATCGAGGTGTGCCTCAACAGCATGTTCTATTGCGCGCGTCATGCCATTCCCCATATCGAGGCCGCCGCGGACGGCGTGATCATCAATATCTCCTCCGTGGTCGGTCAGCTCGGTGCAGCCGAGCGATCGCCATATACCGCGGCAAAGGCGGGTGTTATGGGATTGTCTAAGGCGTTGGCAGTAGAGCTTGGTCCCAAGGGCATCTGCGTCAACTCGATCCTGCCCGGCTCCGTCGACGGCCCCCGAATTCGGGGCACCATAGAGCGACATGCCGCTGCGGCTGGTATCGGCGTGAATCAGATGACCGAGCAGTACGTGAGAGGAAACCTGCTCGGCAAGATGCAGCAACCGCAAGAGATTTCGGGGATGATCCAGTACCTGTGTTCACCGCTGGGACGATCGATCACCGGCCAATCCATTCATATCGATGCCGGCCACCAGACGCTGAAATGATCCTGCCGAGCGGCGCGGTATTGCTCGGCGACAGAGTCGCAGTCGTGAAGAGTGCCGAATTCAGATTACGGAAGTAAATCAGTCCGTCGAAATTCAGAGCGATAGATCACGATGTGCTCTACGGTCCGACGCACAACTATGTCATCGTGATCCAGATGGCAGCCCAGCCCGCCGAACGTGAATGAGCGCATCCCTGCCCAACTTCAGTCTGACCGAGGTCAGCAACGCAATTCGAAGGCAGGGGTCGACGTCGCGTGCTGCGACCGAATGCCTTTTGGCGCGGATCGCTGAAGTTCAGCCAAAGGTAAACTGCTTCATCAGCCTGGAAGCGGACGCGGCGCTGAATGCTGCGGATCGTGCCGACGAAGAGATTCTTGAAGGCCGATGGCGTGGACCGTTGCATGGCGTGCCGCTCGCTCACAAGGATGCGTTCGACCGCACGGGCAAGATCACGACTGCGGGCTCGAAGGTGCTCGACCAACCGGCTCGGTTCTCGGCTACGATCATGGAACGATTGAAAGCTGCCGGAGCGCTGCACCTGGGCACTCTGAACCTCGATGAATTTGCAACCGGGGGAACCGGTGAGAATGAGCACTTTGGCAGATGCCTGAATCCCTTGGACCTTGGTCATATTCCTGGTGGATGTTCAGCGGGATCCGGTGCCGCGGTTGCCGCTCGACTTGTTTACGGTGCATTGGGAACGGACTGTGGCGGGTCGATAAGGTATCCAGCATCGATGTGCGGCGTGGTTGGGCTTAAGCCAACCTTCGGACGCGTCAGTCGCCACGGTGCTTTCCCATTAAGCTGGACCATGGACTGCATTGGGCCGTTGGCACGGTCGGTCGAGGACTGTGCCTTGATCATGCGTGTAATTGCCGGGCCCGACGTCAATGATCCCACCGTGCAGGATTGTGAGGTGCCGGATTACGCGGCCCTCCTCCGTCGCGAGCTGCGCGGCGTCCGCGTGGGCGTAGCGGTCGGCGACCCCTTCCAGGATGTTGACCCGGAACTGGAGACGCTGCTGCGAGAGGCCTCTGTCGTTCTTCGCGATCTCGGCGCTGAACTCGTGGAGATCACGGTTCCCGACGTAGAACTCATGGACGACCTGCAGATGGTGCTCATGAAGTGCGACGCCGCCACAATGTACGGTCGACTGCTGCGCACCCGTATCGATGAATTCTCGACCGCGGCGATCGGTATTCTTTAGGAGGGGATTCTCATTCCCGCGACGCGTTATCTTGAGGCCGTTTCGCTCCGCGGACCCCTGCTGCGGCAGTATGTCGAGACGGTTTTCGGCACGGTAGATGTCCTGTTCGGACCGGCGTTGACCGGACCGGCGCCGGCTGTCGCGGAGGTAACGACCGACGATCCGACCAAGGTCAACGCGATGCTCACGGAATCCGCGCGATTTACGCGTTTTGCGGACTATTTGGGAACGCCCGCGCTGAGCGTACCGTGCGGTTTTTCCGCGAAAGGATTGCCCATGGCCTTTCAGTTGTCGGGCAAGCCGTTCACGGAAGACATCCTGCTCGCCGTAGGTCATGCCTATCAGTGCGTCACTGACTTCCACAGGAGATCACCCGATATATAAGCTTCTGAGAAGGGAGTGGCGGTGCCGAACCGGCGATTGCCGTCCCGACGCTCCATACGCTTCGGCGCGAACCATCGGCGTTCGCGGTAGGGGCTTTCCAGGACCTGATGCGGAGAGGTGTGAGGCTTTCTGATGTGGGTGCGCCTGCGGCACGGGCTCAGACGGGTTTGGATCCCCGTGATCCTGCAATCATGGCCTTTGGCACGATTGTGGTACCGCGTGTGGGGGTTGAGTCTGACGGGCCAGCCGGAAGACGAAGTCTGGTATTTCGCCTTCGGTGCCAACATGCATGACAGCGCTTTTCTTGAGAGGCGCCGCATGCGGCCGGCGGAGTGGCGCTCGGGTCGCCTCGAGGGATATCGCCTGCGCTTCAACCTCGATGGCCGGCCGCGCGGCCGGTCGGCGCCGGCCAACATCGAACCCTCGGACGACGACGAAGTCTGGGGTGTGCTATACCGGATTACGCGACGCCAGCTCGTCCGCCTCAACGCGACGGAGGGCGTCCCGGGGTGCAATTATCGGCCACATTGGGTCGATGCGCTGGACGCCAGTGACAACCGGCTGCGCGTCGTCACCTACATGGCCGAGGGCAACGAGAGGGACGGAAGCCCTTCGTTGCGGTACATCACACTGCTGCGCGAAGGCGCCAGGGCGCACGGATTGCCCGACCACTGGATCGACCGCCTGGAAAGTGTTGAACACGCCGACTGATCGGGCGGTAGAACCGCCAACCTCTTGTGGGGCGGAGTTTATCGCAGCGGGATCAGCGGTCTGGCCGATTTTGTCCTGACGGGTGCGGGTGATACCGTTCTCTCCGCATTAGATGGGAGGGCGGTTCGATGGCCCAGGCCGAAGCCTACGAAGACATTTCACCATTTGTCCCACCGGAGCCCGTTTGCTTCGTCAATCACGACCGGGCCAAGGCGATCATGGCGGAGGACAACCTCGACGCGCTGTTCGCGAGCGAGGATGCCAACCTCTACTACCTGTCCGGACATGCGCCTGACTCCGTGCTCGCGCATTTCTATGAACCGTGGGCATGCGCGATTTATCCTCGTCACGACGGCATTCCACCGACGCTCATCACCGGCGAGTACGACATGACCTATTGCCTCACCCATCCGACGTGGATGGAGGCGAGGTACTACGGGACGGAATGGACAGCCATTTCCACAATGCTCAAGAAGGTGCACGGAGGTCTCGGCATCGGAACCGAGCTGCACAAGCCGTTGCAGAACCTTTACGAGTCGACCTTACCCAAGCGCCAGGCCACCTATTTTGACGCCGTCGTCGACTTCATCGAAACGGAGATGCCCAAGGGCAATCTGCGCATCGGTTTCGATGATCTGCGGATGGGCGGCGAGGTTCAGGAAAAGATCGGCTCACGCCTCGAGGTCGTGGATGGCAAGCGGGCGTTTCGCCGCATCCGTCTGGTCAAGACCGAGCCCGAAATCGAAATTCTCAAGCAGGGCATGGTCGTCAATGAGAACGCCGTGCGTGCGGCGGGCGCTGCCGTCAAGGAAGGTCATTCCTGCATGGAGATGGTCAATGCCTACCGCGATGCCGTGCAGAGGGGCGGCGGGAAGTGGTTGGGGGAGCGCGGCATGCTGTTCGGTGCGGGACCGGACGGGGCCTTTGTCCTCGATCACGACTACACGGAACGCATGACGTTCGAGCGGGGCCAGGGAGTCATCCTCGACTGCATCTGCCTTTACAAGCTCTATCACGCGGACAGCGCACGCACTGCCTGCGTGGGCGAGCCCAGCAACTACCAGAAAATGATGCACGAGGTGGTCAAGGAGGCCATCGCCGCCGGCGAGAGCAATCTCAAGGCCGGCATGCATTCCTCGGACCTCGAGCGCATGGGCATGGAGGTCTTCGAGAAGAGCGACCTGCCAACCGAAGGTGCGACGGTGATCTACCACCCCATCGGGCTAAACGTGTTCGACTTCGCAACGCCTGAAGATGCGGCCAGCGGCTGGGTTATGGAGACCAACACCATGGTCAACTTCGAGGTCTTCTACCGTCATCCGGAGCACGGCGGCATGCACATGGAAGACACCACGCGTGTGACCGAAACCGGTGTGGAACGCTTCACCACCCTGCCCCACGAGATCATCGTCGCGGGTTAGGCGCTGCGGGGAGGCGCTTAAGAGAAGAGGAAGTCGATATGGATCTCGGTCTCACCGATAAAGTCGTTCTCGTCACTGCCGCAAGCCGGGGGCTCGGGTACGCCATCGCGGCGGGTTTCTTGTCCGAGGGCTCTACGGTCGTTATTTCGGCCCGCAACCAGGAAACGCTGGACGCGGCTGCAGGGCGCCTGGAGGAGGAAACGGGGGCGAGACCCGGTGCCATCGCGGCGGACTGCACCCACCAGGACGATATTGACCGACTCGTTGCCGCCGTCGAGGAGCAGTTTGGCCGCATCGACGTCCTGATCAACAATTCTGCCGGTCCCCCGACCAAGCCCTTTGTCGAGCTGTCCGATGACGATTGGCGCGGCGCATTGGAAATCAAATTCCTGCCCCAGATCCGGTGTGCCCGCGCGGTTCTCCCCGGAATGATGGAACGGGGTTGGGGACGGATCATCACGATCATCGGTACCCACGGCCGGCAGCCGCATGCCTATGTCTTCACCGGGGGCGTCGTGAACGCAGCATTGCTCAACTTCAATAAGGCGCTGGCCGAGGAGGGGGCGCCGGCCAACGTCCTCGCCAATGCCATCAATCCGGGGCCGATCGACACCGAGCGTATGCAGTACCTGGCGGAAGAAATGGCGCGCGAGAACGGCATCACCTACGACGAGGCCCGCGGAATTCAGACCCAGGAGACCATGCTCAAGCGGTTCGGGCAGCCCGTCGAAGTCGCCGCCGCCGCCGCGTTCTTTGCCTCCGACAAGGCCAATTTCATCACCGGGACGACCCTCGATATCGATGGTGGCCAGACCAAGGGGGTCTGACGGCGAGACAAACCGGAACCGGATATGGCCACTTCCCTTCAGCATCATGAGGAACCGCGAGTTCCGCGACCCGACGTCGCGCTCGCCGCCTCCCTGTTCGATGCCCTGCGCGACGCGACAGAGGACGGCGAAGGCGTCACTCGTGAATCCTACGGTCCGGGAGAGAACGCTGCGCATATGATCGTTCGCGACGCGGCCGCAGCGGCCGGACTGGAAACAGATGTCGATCCTGCGGGCAATCTGTACATGACCCTGGCCGGTCGTGACCGCTCGGCGCCTCGTATTCTCATTGGGTCTCATCTCGATTCCGTGCGTTGCGGGGGCAATTACGACGGTGCCGCCGGCGTGCTCGCGGGCCTGGCCGCAGTTTCGAGTCTGTTTCAGGCCGGCCATGTGCCCGACCAGGACATCACCGTGATGGGGATCCGGGCGGAAGAAAGCATGTGGTTTTCGGCTAACTATATTGGGAGCCGGGCGGCGCTCGGCCTCCTGGCACCCGATGAACTCACGACGGTGCGACGGACGGACAGCGGCCGGACAATTGCCGAACACATGCACGACTGCGGTCTCGACTCGGAGGCTGTGACCGTACAGACACCGTACCTGCGGCCCGATGCCATCGCGGCCTACTACGAAATACACATCGAGCAGGGCCCGGCAATGGAATCCGAGGGTATCCCAGTGGGAATCGTCTCCGGAATTCGCGGGAACTTTCGCTGCCGCGAAGCAAGTTGTGCGGGAGAGTACGGCCACTGCGGCACCGTGCCGCGGGCGTTGCGGCGGGATTCCGTGGCCGCAGTTGCCGAGCTGGTATCGCGAACCGACGACTTGTGGGCCACGCTGGAGGAAGAAGGTCAGGATCTCGCGGTGACGTTTGGGGTGATCTCGACGGATGATGTCCACAGTGCGGCCAGCAAGGTGGCGGGGGATGTGCGTTTTACAATTGACGTGCGCAGCCGCTCGGCGGAAACCCTCGCAGCGGTGCGCGAGCAATTAGACGCGACCATTGCAGAGATCGAAGAGCGTCGCGGGGTTCGAATCGACCTTGGACCCTGCTCGGAAACCGCACCGGCAGATATGGATCTGGGGCTTCGCAAACGTCTTCTTCGCTCAGCATCGGAACTCGATATTCCGGTCCTGGAGATGCCGAGTGGCGCGGGCCACGACGCGTTGGTCTTCGCCGGATGTGGTGTGCCGGCCGCCATGTTGTTCATTCGCAACGCCCACGGAAGCCATAATCCGCGCGAGGCGATGGAGATGGAAGATTTTGCCAAGGCATCGTCGATCCTGACGGCCAGTCTTATGGCGGCGGGATCCTAGAGTTCAACGGCCACAGGAGGGCCACATGAGTTTCCTCAACGTTGGTGGAGAGAGTTGGGAGGACCTGGCACTGGACGAAGGTCTCGTGCATATGGGCCACAACTGCAACCATCTCGAGCTCGACCCGGCCATCCACGAGGCGATGATTCAGGCGATCGAGTCCGATGCCTACCGGAACTACACGCCCCCCTACGGATTCGATGAACTCGCGGCGCTTGTGGCGGCGGACGTCGAGGTTTCCGGCACTGAGGTCATGGTGACTCAAGGTGCGACCGAGGCCATCTACCAGGCGATGGCAGCGATTCTCGGACCCGGTGACCAGGCCATCGTTTCCGACCCGGGGTGGCCGCACATTCCCAATTTCGCCCGGACCCTCGGGTCCGAGGTCATCTCGATCTCTGTTTACTCGCCCAACGCCGGCTGGAAACTCGTTCCCGAGATCGTGCGCGATCACGTCACCCCACGTACCAAGCTGATCACGGTCATCGACCCTCTCAATCCGCTCGGGTCATGTTACGACGAGGAAGAGATCAAGGCCCTGTGCGAAATCGCCGAGCTGAATGATGCCTGGTTGCTTCACGACGCGACGTACCGCGACTTTGCCGCGGGCGGAAATTTTCCCGCACCCCGATACTCGGAGCGCGCGGTCATGAACATCAGCTTGTCCAAGATCTGCGGCTTTGCCGGTCTTCGCGTGGGCGCGTCGATTGCCCATCCCGCGCTCATGGCGCGTATTCGCGAGCATCAAGTGGATCGGTTGGGAGGCAACTGGGTGGCCCAACAGGGCGCCATTGCCGCATATCAGACCAAGCCCAACTGGAAGCCTCGCGTGCTCGAGATGAACCGCCGAAACCAGGAAGCGATCAAGGCCTGCGTCGATGAAATCGATTCACTCGACATCATCTCCTGGCCGCCGGCAGCAAACTTCGTGGCCATCGACGTCACCGGGACAGGCCACGACTCAGAAGCCGTCGTCCGTGCCGTGCTCGACGAGGGATTCGTCATTCGATCGGGCAACTACACGTCGGAAATCTACGGACCCAACTTCGTGCGGGTCACGACGACGGTCCCGGACGAGGATGTGCGCCGATTCTGTGACGCCCTGCCGCGGGCGCTCAAGCGCCTGACCTGACAGTTTCCCCTCCTGATGGAAGGGAGGCCTGTAAATCAGCCCTTGCGGTTTTCCGCCCAGATGTCGTTGACAACGTTGTAGAGGTCGCTCCAGTCGTTGTCGCCGTGGCCGCGTTCGAGCGCCGCGTCGTAGGCCTCCAAGGCCGCTTTGGCGGTGTAGCAGGGGAAACCTTCGCGCTCCATGACCGTGCGGGCGATGTTCACGTCCTTGCGTGCATGCTTGACCGCGAATCCGGGATTGAGGTTCCCCGCCAACGCCTTGTTGGGGAAGTGAACCTTCGAGTGGCCGTTGCCCGCGATGGTGCCGTTGATGACCTCCAAGGCCTTGTCGGGACCGACACCACCTGATTCGGCAAGCCGCAAGGCCTCGGCCACCATCACCGCGCCCACCGTTGACATGAAATTGTTGACGACCTTACAGGTCATGCCGTGGCCGACATCACCGCAATCGATGATCTCGGTGCCCATGGTCTCCAGCGCCGGCATGACGGTCGCCTTGTCCTCAACCGAGCCGGCAACCATGAACATGGATGTGCCCTCGCGGGCATCGTCAGCGGTCCGGCCTACCGGCGAATCGACATAGCCCCAGCCCGCGGCTCGGGCCTGCTCGGCGAACTTGAGGACGGCACCGGGATCGATGGTGCACATCACCATGACCACCCGTCCCTCTCCCGGGCTCTTCAGCAAGCCGTCGTCGCCGTTCAACACCGCATCCACCTCAGGAACGTCGGGGACCATGACGATGACGAGCTGTGAGCCGTCGCCGGTCTCACCCGGTGTCGGAACGACCTCGCCACCATTGGGCTTGATACCATCGCCGGCGCCGGGAAGAGGGTCGTAGCCTTTCACTTTGAATCCCGCTTTCAGCAGGTTGTTGGACATGGATGTGCCCATCAGGCCAAGGCCGATAAAGCCGACTTGTTCGATCTTGCTCATGTCTCCTCCCTCTCGCGTCTGGGGTGTTTATGTATGCTGACCGGCGTACCGGGACGCGCGAACCTACACGGCGGACGCGGTCACTTCAACGGGCCGGTTCGACAACCAAAATCCCAAGCTACATCAGCTGTTCAGGGGCCTCGTAGTGTGTCTGTGCCTTGTTATCGATCTCCAGTTCGAGAACCCACTTCGCCTTCTCCACGGTCTTCGCCAAGAGATGGCAGAACGAGTGCAGGTGCTAGTTGTTGAGCGAAATCGAGATGTCCTTGCCTTCCTTCGTCGTGAAGGTGATGACATGGAGACCGCTTTTCGAGGTCTTCACTTTAAGTCGCTTGGCGAGCTGGGGATCGTCGCCGGCGGGACGGGCCGTGACCTTCTTCTCAAATGGCTTGGAAAAATCCGCCTTGGCGATGGCGGTCTCTCGCTGGAAAGAGATGATGGACTTCGGCGGGACGGGATTGCTTTGCCGACGAACTTGGGGCTCAAGCTCCATGAGCCGCTGCAGATGAGGCTACATCATCGTCTTGATGAAGCGCTGGGTTAGCCACACGAGGATCTCAGAGTGATCCGTCGTCTTGACCTTGAGGAGAAGCCTGTCCTCCTCCGCGTCATACTCGAACCCGAACTGGTGGAGCTGTGACACGTCAGGTCTGGGGATCGACGTCCAGTCGAACGACCACGCCTTCGAGGTTCGACTTGGGCGCTGGGTAATACTTCATGACGAGAGGGTCGTGCCCGGGAATGACGTGGTCGGTGCTTGCCGCCATGTCATACATTCTTCGGTGACCGTCGAGCATGTCGGCGACGTTGTAGACGATGGGAAATGGCGCGCTGGCTTCCATGTTCTCGTAAAAATGAGCGGCATCCGAGGCGAGAACCAGGGGCCCCCGCTTGGTCATCACGCGAACGTATTGCAGACCCATGGTGTGGCCGCCGACGTGATGCACGGTAATTCCCGGCGCCACCTGTCCGTCGCCGTCGTGGAACGCAACCCGGCCGTCGAACACCTTGCGTACCAGTCCCACGACATGATCACAGGTATACGAGTGGCCGAAGGTTGGCTGACACATGTGCCTGCCGGTGGCGAACGAGACTTCGCTGTCCTGAATGTGGAATCTGGCGGCCGGAAAATCGCTGAGTGTGCCGGCGTGGTCGTAGTGAAGGTGGGTGATGATCACGTCCTCGACCTTGAGCGAGTCGATCCCGATCATCTCGAGGCCTTCGCGTGGCAGCCGCTCGATCGCCCGGTTGCGCTGTTCCCCTTCTGCGGCATCGAATCCGGTGTCGACCACGATCGCGCGATCATCATTGACGATGGCCCAGACGAAATAGTCGATGGGCATGCCGCCCTCGTGCGGATCGGGTGGTGTAATGAAGTTCTGCCGCCGTTCGCGCTCTGCGAAAGTCCCGTACCGGATCGCGTATACCTCATAGGTCTCAGTGGGGCTCATGGCATCATCCTTGGCGAACAGTAGTGAAATGGCCGCGGCGCGTTGCCGGGTGCGAGTAACACCCATTATAAGAGCAGCGGACCGATGGAAAAGCGAGCCGGCGCCAGGCTTCGGTCTGCTCAGGGAGGGAATACATGGTCAAGTTGAACGAAGAAGAGCAGGCGATGCTCGCCGGAGAGTTTGGCGAGCCACGGCGGCTCTCTATGGAGCATATCCAGAAAGTCGGTAATTTCTTCGATGCGGAAGACCTGGTGGAGGTCAGTCAGGTCCACCTGATGGCCGACACGGAGTCCACCGGCGAAGCGGGCATCGAATATCTTGAGATGCTCGGCACCTACCCGGAGGAAGAGCGCCGGGTTCGCGTGCCCACGGTGACGGATCCCCTTGGCTGTGACTTCGCCAAGGCCGAGCGCATCAATCATCCTGAGGAATTCATCGCCTTGGAGCGGCGACTCACGAATGCGTTTCTGGACCTGGGAATCCTGATCACCCAGACCTGCATCAATTATCAGACCATTCTGCCACCTGTATTGGGCGAGCACCTGGCCTATGGCGATACAGGTTCGTCGATTTACGCCAACAGCGTGATGGGGGGGCGCACGAATTTCCAAGGTGGTCCTTCGGCGCTGGCGGCAGCCTTGACGGGCCGTGTGCCCCGGTATGGCTTCCATCTCGACGGGCGCCGTCGCGGCACAAACCTCTGGGAGCTGCAGTGCCGGCCGGAATCGTTGTCGGACTGGGGAGCTGCCGGTGCCATCATCGGCCGGGCGCAAGGCTCCTATTGGGAGGTACCTGTCATCACCGGCGTTGACGGTTCACCGAGCTCGGATGAGCTCAAGCAGTTTGGCGCGGCAATGGCGAGTTTCGGCTCGACGCCTCTTTTTCATATGGTGGGCGTGACGCCAGAGGCGCCGGACCTGGCATCCGTGTTCGATGGCCCGCCGCCTGCCGCGACTCCGATATCGCAGGCTGATATCGATGACCTTTACAGGAGCTATCAGCCGGACGATGACAAGCTGGATGTGGTCGTCTTCGCTGCGCCGCAGTTGTCGCTGGTCGAGATGCAGCAGGTCGGTCTGCTGCTGCGCGACCGCAACGTTCATGCGGATGTGACCGTGCTTGCCGCCACTTCGCCCGAGATCAAGGCGGCCTGTGATCGTATGGGCATCACGGAGATGATTGAGGCGTCGGGCGCCGTCGTGCTGGAGGGTGTCTGCTTCTATCAGATGCACGCGCGTGAAATCGGCGAGGCCAATGGCTGGCGCCGCCTGATGAGCAATTCGGCCAAGATCGTGAACATCCTGGGCGGATACGGTTATGAACCGGTCCTCGGCACCACGGAGCACTGTATCGATTCGGCTGTTGCCGGGAGGATCGTCTGATGGCTGACCGGATAATCAAGGGACACGTTGGCATTGGCCCCAAGGTCACGGGCGAGGCCCTGGTGGCCAGTGACAACTTCAGCGCCCGCTACGATCTCAATCGGGTGGACGGTGTATTCTCCCGCCCAACTCACAAGCTGGTCGGCCAGAATTACGTGGGCAAGGTGCTGGTTCTCAACATCGCCAAGGGCGGCGTGGCCACAGCCTGGATGCTGCGTGAGATGGCGGCACGCGAAATGGTGCCCCTCGCGCTGCTGCTCAATTTTGCCAATCCGATCATGGCCCAAGGTGCGGCGTTTGGAGACGTTTCTCTGATCGATCGTTTCGACGTGGACATCACTGGCGCGATACAGACCGGCGAACAGGTCACGGTCGATCCCGAGACCGGTACCGTTGCGGTTCACGGCTGAGACGACGCGTTGACCGTCCGAGGCCGCATTTCTAAAGTTCTGACCAACAACGACCATTCGGGGAGGACGGCACCGTGAAAATTGCATCACACTTCGAGAAGATCGAGCGATTCGACGCGCTGCGCAATCGCCTCGACCAGTTCGAGGATTTCGAGATCTGGTTCTGGACCACGATGAACGCCGGCACGAATGCCGTGAACGCGGCCCTTCATGCCACCGGTATCACCGAGGATGGTTCCTGGTATCCCCAGCAGCCCGGTGTCTACATGGTGGAGGGAGATCAACCGGACTCCTTCGTCGCCGCATTCAAGCCGATGGGTGATGTGCTCCACGTCGGTCGGCCGAAGATCGAGAAGCCCATTCCCGAGAAGGTTCAGAAGATTGCCGATTTGATGGACGTCATTGAGGAATGGCGCGATCCCTGTGTTCGCGATGGCGAGCCTGTTACCCAGGAGATCGTCGACAAGGTGGACACGGCCTACCATGAGGTGATCGCGCTGGCGCGCGAGGTGGCGACCGAAGCGGAGGGTGTGTGACATGGACAGCGCAGGGCACAAGGCATTCGCCGAACGCATTATGGGCACGATGGAAAAGCTCGGCCCCGAGGACTACGAGATGACCATCGAGGGCGCCATGCTGGCTACGACGCACTGGGTCAACTACGCGTTGCACGAGTTTGGCGTCACAGAAGGGGCCGATGACGTGCAGCACACCTACTTTCTCAGTGGCAATGAATTGCAGAAGTTCGGCATCGTCGCCGAGGAGCTTCTGCAGGCGTTGGACGAGATCGAGAGAATCAGGCCGATGTACGTGCGCGGCAACGTGGCGGGCGGTGACAAGGCCGCGGATCGGGCGCGTGAACTGCTGAATCGGTCGAAGGAACTGGCCCTCGCTGCGGAGCCGATCCCGGCACCATAGCGGCCGACCCGGTCGAACCACTCAACCTGAATTTCGCTGCCGGGCATTCGCGCGGCTGAGGCAAATTATTGGAGGCAACTATGGAACGAATTGGATTCATCGGTATCGGCGCGATGGGACGGCCCATGGCCTCCAATATCGCGAAAGCCGGCTATCCGCTGACCGTCAACGACGTCGTCGCGGACGCGACCAAGCCCGTGGTCGAACTTGGCGCCACGGCGGCCGGTTCTGTCGCGGAAGTCGCCGAGGCCAGTGACATCATCTTCACCATGCTGCCCAACTCACCGGAGGTCGAGGAAGTCGTCCTCGGTCCGGGCGGGATCGCCGAAAACGGTCGTGAAGGCATGATCGTAGTGGATACGAGCACAATTTATCCCGAGAGTACCGACAAGGTCGCCGCGGGTCTGGCCGAGAAGGGCATGGGATTTGTGGACGCCGGGGTCGGTAGACAGCAGGTCCATGCCGAGCGCGGTGAGTTGATGTTCATGGTCGGCGCCACGGACGAGAGTATGGCCCGTGTCCGTCCACTGCTCGAAATCATGGGCAACGCCATCGTTCACATCGGGCTGCCCGGTCAGGGTATCCGTATGAAGCTGATCAACAACCTGCTGGCCGCATTCACCAGTGAGGCGTCGGCCGAGGCGGTCGCCTTCGCACTCAAGCTCGGGCTGCCCTTCGACAAGGTCTACGAGGTCCTCACCGGGACAGCGGCCCGGACGGGTCACCTGTTGATTACCTGGCCGGACAAGATCCTCAAGGGCGATGATACGCCGGGATTCTCGATCGCCCTGCAAAACAAGGATCTGAATCTGGCGCTGCAGCTTGCAGAGAGCGTGGGGGCGCCACTCGATATCGGCGATGCCATGAAGGACGCCTTCGCGTCCATGATGGAACGCGGATATGGAGACAAGGATTTCTCGGCGACCTTCGCTGCTGCCTGCGAAGCAGCCGGGGTTCCGCTGCCGCCGCCCGGCGCAGAGAAAGGGTAGCGCGACGTCAGTCGCTTTTCGTCGCCGGGATCTCCGTGTCGTTGAGACCCGCGTCCCGTGCCGCCTGACACATCTCGGCCCAACTCGTGGCGTCGATGGGCACACCCGAGGCCATTCTCTTTTTGAGCGAGATCTGTTCGGGATCACCGGGAACAAGCACCGCATCGACGCCGGGCGCAGGCGGGGTCGATTTCAGGTATTCATAGTATGCTTCGATCTCAGCGTCGTAGTAGGCGCGATCTATCATGAGTTCCGGGTCGAAGATCACCGAGAACAGACCGTTGATAGTCGCACCGTCGCTGGCCCGCCCCTCGATCATGACACCGCCGCCCGTCAATGCGCCGGCGAACATCTCCACCGCCACGCCCAGGGCGTAGCCTTTGTGCCCGCCCACCGGCAATAGCGCTCCGGTAGGTTCTGTATAAAGGTCCGAAGGGTCGGTCGTTGGATTGCCCGCATGGTCAATGATCGTCCCTTCAGGTACTTGGACGCCGCGGTTGAGGGCGATCCGCACCTTGTTCATCGCCACCACGCTAGAGGCCATGTCGATCAGGATTGGCGGTGCGTTCCGGCGCGGGAATGCCGCCGTGTAGGGCGCGGTTCCCATGCGGGCTGTGGCACCGCCGAACGGGGCCGTGACCGGGGGCCGGTTGATGCCGTTCGAGAAATGCATCGAGATCAAGCCCGCGTCGGCGCACATTTCCGCCCATTCTCCGATACGTCCCAGGTGGTGAGTGTTACGGATTCCCATCAACACCAGGCGGTCCGATTTTGCCTTCTCGATTGCCAGGGTCATGGCCCGCCGGCCGATCATTTGTCCGTATCCACGATTGCCGTCGATGATCAGTGCCGGGCCGTCATTCTTGACCACCGTGATGTCCTGATTCGGTTCGATAAGTCCCTTGAGCACGCGATCCACGTACCGTGGCACGATGCTCACACCGTGCGAATCGTGACCCATGAGAGAGGTTTCCACCAGTGAGGTGGCAATGGCGTTCGCTTCGGATTCATTGGACCCGGTTTGCGCAAAGATCTTGCGGATGAAGTCAGTAAGAACCTTCGGCTCGACAAAGACGTCTGGATCGCTCATGGGAACTCCGGCCGAAATTGAGTGGCGCTAGGCTTACGGTGAGTGCCGGCATGAGGTCAAGAGTGAGGCCCCCCAGACACCAATAAATCATCCCTGATTGGGTGCCGCGCGACTCGCTTGCAACGGCATGCCGTGGTAGCGTCGGCGCCGACGCACAGGCGCGCCAGATCTTCGCAAATACCCAGAACAATCGGGGGACACGATGGCCCAAGTTCTCACCAACACGCTCGAACACCAATGGATCCCGTTCACAGTAAACCGTCAGTTCAAGGAAGAGCCGCGCCTTATGGCGAAGGCGGAGGGGATGTACTACTGGAACCACAGGGGTGACAAAATCATCGACGCTGCCTCTGGAATGTTCTGCTGCGCCGCAGGTCATGGGCGTAAGGAGATTGCCGAAGCGGTCCACACCCAGCTCATGGAGATGGATTACGCGACGAGCTTTAACCTCGGACACCCCATTGCTTTCGAGTTTGCGTCCCGCGTCGCCGCATTGACTCCTGGCGAACTCAATCGCGTGTTCTTCGCGAATTCGGGCTCCGAGGCCGTGGATACCGCGATGAAGATTGCGCTCGCCTATTCATCTGCCAAGGGTGAGGGCCAGCGTGTCAGGTTTGTTTCCCGCGAACGTGCGTATCACGGCGTCAATTTCGGCGGCACCGCGCTTTCGGGTCTCGTGAAGAACCGTGATGTGTATGGCACTGGTCTGCCCGGCGTGGTGCACATGCGGCACACCCACTTGCCCGAGCACAAGTATATAAAGGGTCAGCCTGAGACCGGGGCCGAGATGGCCGAGGATCTTCTCCGCTTCGTGCAACTCTACGGCGGTGACACGATTGCGGCCTGTTTTGTCGAGCCTGTTGCAGGATCAACGGGATGGCTGGTTCCGCCGAAGGGATATCTCAACCGCCTCCGCGAAATCTGCGACGATCACAATATCCTGCTCGTTTTCGATGAGGTGATCTGCGGTTTTGGGCGGACCGGTAAGGCGTTCGCGGCGCAAACCTTCGACGTGACGCCTGACATGATCACCATGGCCAAGGCGTTGACCAACGGGGCCCAGCCCATGTCGGCGATTGCCGTTCGCGATGAAATCTACGAGACCGTCGTCAATGCCGCGCCCGAGAACGCGATCGAGCTCTTTCACGGCTACACCTATTCCGCGCATCCCGCAGCCTGTGCCGCGGGTATCGCTTCCCTCGACATCTACAGGGACGATCAGCTGTTCGAGCGGGGCGAGGAGATGTCGCCCTACTTCATGGATTCGATGATCGACCTGCAGGACATTCCCATCGTCGACAACATCCGTGCCCAGGGGATGATGGCCGGGATCGATCTCGCGCCTGACGTGCGTCCCGGTCTTCGGGGATTTGATGCACAGGTGAAGCTGTTCGACGCCGGCCTTCACCTCAAAGCGACAGGCGACTGCGCGCTCGTCGCTCCTGCACTCATCGCCGAAAAGGGTCATATCGACGAAATCTCGGGTGTGCTGCGTGAGGTGCTCGAGACCTACTAGGTCGGGACTTTTCAGTTCAGCGATTAAACAGTTGGGGTCGGACTTGTAGTCCGGCCCCATTTCAATTGTTCGAAACCAATGTGTGAGGATTGCTCATGGAGCTTGGGCTGGAAGGAAAAATCGCTGTCATCACGGGTGGCAGCCGCGGCATCGGCAAGGGAATCGCGCAGCGTCTCGCGGAAGAAGGCTGCGACATCCTCCTCGTGTCCGCCACCGAGGCGAACTTGAAGGCAGCGCAAGAGGAAATTGCGTCGACCACCAACCGGCGGGTTGAGATTTGTCCGGCCGACATGTCGGACCCGGCGGGCGCTGATGCGGTGCTAGAGGCGACCGCTGACGCATACGGGCGTGTCGATATCCTGGTGAATTCGGCCGGTGTGGCGGTCGGCGGTGGATTCCTCGACATCACGGACGAGACCTGGCAGCAGGGTTTCGGGCCCAAACTGTTTGGCACATTCCGGGTATGCCAGCGGCTCTGGCCCATGTTGACGGAGTCTCACGGTGCGGTCATCAACGTGGCTGGCGGTCGGGGAAAGGCGCCGGCCCACGACTTCATGGTCAATTCCGCGGTCAATGCAGCGCTGATGAATTTCACCAAGGCGTTGGCCAATCAGGGTCTGATAGACGACGTGAACGTCAACTGCGTCGTGCCGGGCATGACCAAGACCGACCTGCTCAATGACAACCTGAGTCAGGCGGCTCAAATGGTGGGAACGACCCCTGAAGAGATCGAGAAGAAGCGCATCACAGCCTCAGGACTGCGCCGTTTCGGTGAGCCCGAAGATGTTGCCAACCTGGTTGCGTTTCTCGTCTCACCCGTGGCGCGTCACGTACAAGGCATCATGGCGTTCGTCGACGGTGGGGGTGACAAGGCGATCTAGTGGCTTACAGCTTGCCGTCCTTCACGAAGGGATAAATGCGGGTGATGTCCGCGTCCGGATCCGCGTTGTAGAACTCGCGAAATCCCTCGACGATCTCTTTGCTGACCCGGTTCTGGGTACCGGCATCGTCCTGTGCGGCTCGATAGAGATCGATATCCTTCTGCAGCAGCTTGGCCGTGAACCCCCGGTCATAAGTTTTGGGAATGATGCTCGTGGGGAACTTGGTCACCGTTGCGTCGTTTCTGCCTGACGACACATTGAGGACATCGACAATCAGTTGGAGGTCGAGGCCGACGGCCTCACCGAAGGCAATCGCTTCGCTCGTCGCAATCATTGAAGTTGCAGACAGAAAATTGTTGAGGACCTTTATCGCCTGGCCCTGGCCTGGCTCGCTTCCGACCAGAAAGGGCTTGCCGATGGTTTCCAGCACCGGCTTGAGCCGTTTGAACGCCTCCTCCGAGCCGGCAAACATGATGGAGATCGTGCCGGCCACGGCACCGGGGACGCCGCCTGATACGGGTGCATCGTAGAACTCCATCTCCGAGTCGTGACACCGGGCGCTCGCCGCTCTTGCCGCCGCCACACCGCTGGTGGAGATGTCGACGATGGTTGTCGTTCGGCGGTCATTGGTTGCGATGATCTCTTCCGTCACCTCCTGGACGACATTTCCATCCGGGAGGCTCATCATGATGATGTCGGACCGCGTCGCGACATCGCCCGCGTTTCGACCGACCGTGGCGCCTTCGGGAACGCGCTCGGCGGTCCCGGCAATGTCGTAGCCGACGATGTGATAGCCCGCGGCGGCGAGGTTCTTCGAAACTGGGCCGCCCATATTACCGATGCCGATGAACCCGATGTTTTCCTTGGTCATGCCCGCACCTCTAGCTGGATTGCTGATCGTCGAGAACCTGCTTGGCAATTCTGAAACTCTCCACTCCCGTGGGGAAACCGCAGTAGAGAGAAATCTGCAGCAGCACTTCGTTCAGGTCGTCCAGCGAAAGCCCGTTGCGCATTGCGCCTCTGAAGTGGCTCGCAAATTCGGGGCTCTTGCCCATGGCCGCCAGCATGCCGAGATTGAGGATGCTGCGTTCACGTTTCGAGAGCCCGTTCTCGCGCCCCCAGGCACCGCCCCATGCCATCTCTGTAACGTACTCCTGGAACTCTTTCCCGAAATCGCCCCCGTTCTCCATGGCTCGGGTGACGTAGTCGTCGCCCATCACTTCCTTACGCATCGCGAGCCCGCGTTCATAGCGTTGCTTGTCCATCTCGACATCCTTCCTTCGGTGTTTCAGTGAAAGTCCCCGCGGACGACATGCGGAGTTCACCGCCATTATGAGACACCCGTCGCATCGGGCAAACCGGCCGCCGTGCTAGCATGCCGCGAGGGATTCCTTCGGCTGGGTGCGGCAATGTCTGACAATCAGTTTTTCGTGCTCGCGGACGGCACTGTGACCGTCTTAGCGCCGCATCTGTATCGGCGTCAGGACCTATCTGATGACGAGATGTTCTACGCTGTACCGCGGCTGGTTACCCACATCGATGACGGTGCCATCAACGCGCTTTCCGGGTTTTACGCATCCATGCTGGAGCCCGGCACCCGTATTCTTGATCTCATGTCGAGCTGCGTGTCCCACCTGCCAAATGGGGTCGCGTACGAAGAGGTCGTTGGGCTTGGAATGAACCATACCGAGCTAAAGGCGAATCCTCAGCTGTCGCGCTACGTGGTTCATAATCTCAACCGAGATCCCAGGCTGCCGTTCGGCGACCAATCGTTTGACGCCTGTCTGATCGCCGTATCGATACAGTACCTGGTGCGACCTGCGGAGGTCTTTCGCGATGTCGGCCGGGTTCTCAAAGCCGGCGCGCCGATGATCGTCTCCTATTCGAATCGCCTGTTTCCAACTAAAGCGGTTATGATCTGGCAGATGCTGGATAATGAGGACCACGGCCACCTTGTCGCGCATTACTTCGAGACTTCTGGGTGTTTCGGAGCTGCGGAGGTCAAGGATCTCAGTCCCGATCCAGGCGTTTCGGATCCGTTGTTCGTGGTCGTGGGGCGGCGGAGTGCCACCCAGCACGGGCTGGAATGATGTGAGATTTAGTTGATGGCAGTTACGGTCATGCCATTGGGCCAGTCATTTGGCGTCGAGATCGGCAACGTCGATCTCACCGTACCGCTCGACGAAGCGACATTTGTACACATCAAGCGGGTCCTCATTGAGAAGCAGGTCGCTGTCATCTCCGATGTTCCGACCGACATCAAAGTCCTGGTGGACTTTGGCCGACGCTTCGGTACCTTTCGCCCCCATATCCTGAGCCAATACCATCATCCCGACGCTCATGAAGTCGCAGTCATTTCAAATGATCCCGCGACGGGTCTTGCCCGAACGACAAGTCGTCCGGCGGGCTCGTTCTGGCACGCAGACCTGACATACGAGCGCAATCCCTGCGATGTTTCGTTCCTCTATTCGGTCGAAGTGCCCGACGAAGGTGGTGATACCCGATTTTCCGACATGATCGGGGCTTACGAGACTCTGCCGACGGCTCTGAAAGAAAAGATTGAGGACCTCACCGCGATACACCGGTACGGAGGACGTGCCCCAGATACGTCGATTGTCGGACTATCGGAGGATCAAAAGGCGGCACATCCGGATGTGGAGCATCCGGTCGTGCGCAGAATTCCGGAAACGGGGTGCAAGAGCCTCTACGTCAGCCCCGCGTACACGGTCCAGATTGTCGGCTATGACGAGCGGGAAAGTGACACCCTGCTCGAGGAATTATTCGGCTACGCTCTCACGCCCGAACTTGAATATCGTCACAAGTGGCGGGATCGCCAGATCGTCTTCTTCGACAATCGGACAACGATGCATAGCGCGACCCCCGATTACCCGCCGGATGCCATGCGGACGCTGTACCGTATGTTCGTCGCCTTCGAAGATGCCGCCTGAGCGGGATTGTCACCCGGTCACTGATTCCATCCCACTTTTTTCAATCCGGCAAAGAACCTCTCCATGTCTTGGAGATCGCCATCGCGGGATTGCGGGTAGATGATCCAGATCGGACCCTTGTCACGGACCCGCATGTATCTGCCATTCATTTTGAAGGCGAGCAGCACATCTCGTTGGGAGAGATCTTCAGCGAGAATCTCAGCCCGGAAGTCATTGAGTGCCAGGGCCATGACGGTCTGGCCTTCGGCGCCAACCGCTGCCGCAAGATCACGGGCCCAAACGCCTTCAAACGTCACCTCGCCGTCGGTCCAAGGTGTTCTTGTGACCAACGAAGCGCCGCCCAATGATTCGAGCATGGCAAGGTCAAAGTGGGCTTCGTCACGGTTGTTGGCTTTGGAGATTTTTCCGGCCACGGTCAAAACTATGCCGTCAGCGGGTTTGGGGAGAGATCCTGCACCCACGGCGAACGTGCCGGACGGCACGAGAAGGGCGAGAACGAGGAGCGACAGTCGAATCGCCGACAAGATTTGATCTTCAGATTCACGCATCAGACGTGGACCTTCCCACTCAAACGGGACCGTCCCCCCCACGATCCCCTGCCCCGACGACGAAGGGGCAGGACTCTATCAGCATACCAAAGTGAGCGGGTTAACGTTATTGGG
>MDTE01027864.1_pt1 | contig 30661 bp, 24 predicted proteins | sample 811231 | NCBI WGS metagenome assembly MDTE01 (sample SAMN05326651, study PRJNA326480) | marine metagenome | isolation source: seawater | place: Indian Ocean: Red Sea | collected 2010 | reverse complement strand
TTTGCAGAAGGGGAGGTGCCCCCTGAGGTTGCAGCGGCAGCTGCGGCTTTTGCAGAAGGGGGGGTACCCCCTGAGGTTGCAGCGGCAGCTGCGGCTTTTGCAGAAGGGGAGGTGCCTCCTGAGGTTGCAGCGGCAGCTGCGGCTTTTGCAGATGGCGGCTCTCCCGGCGACTTTGCGGAAACGTTGGGGCCGTCTGACGCCTTCGCAGATGGCGGCTTTCCCGAACCGTTGGGGCCGTCTGACGCCTTCGCAGATGGCGGCTTTCCGGAACCGTTGGGGCCGTCTGACGCCTTCGCAGATGGCGGCTTTCCGGAAACGTTGGGCCCGTCTGACGCTTTCGCAGGTGGCGGCTTTTCGGAAACGTTGGGGCCGTCTGACGCTTTCGCAGGTGGCGGCTTTTCGGAAACGTTTGGGCCGTCTGATGCTTTCGTGGGGGGAGGTGCTTCAACAGACCCCTTCTCTTTCTCCGATGGGGGGGCTGGTGCTGGGCCTACATTTGAAACGGCTGCCGCTCTCACAAGCTTCGATAGTGCAAGTTATCTTGGTACTACAGATCTCTTTTATGATCCTTTAGTTGGCGACAGCTTTGGCGGCGACTACAGCCTATTGGACGCTGGACCAACTGGTGGTTACTCTACCTTTTCTGATGATTCTTATTCTTCATTCTCTCCTGATTATTCATTCGAATCCGAATATTTTTCTCCCGAAACAGAGGTCTACTCATCAACTGATTCATATGACTACCAATACTACGAAACCAGCGGGCCCAGCGCTGGCTCAAGCCTTGGCCTTGGAAGTGGGGCGAATGTTCCGCCCACTTCCAGTGACAAAACAATTTTAGTATCAAAAGATACAAATTATGTTTTCCAGGTGTCGGATTTTTATTTTTCTGATGATAACCCAAGTGACACTCTTGACTCGGTCAAAATAACTTCTTTAGTCGATAAAGGCGTTATCGAATCATATGATGGATCTTCATGGAGTTCTGTAAGTGTTGGTGACGAGATCTCCAAAAGTGGCCTCGAATCTGGGTATCTAAGATTTGTCCCTGCCAGCGGAGAAACCGGAGATAATTATACTTCGGGAGGATTCCAGGTCTCAGATGGGACTAATTATTCAGTAGATTCAAATATATTAACGATTGATATTGGCGTAGGATCCCGTTCCTATACTGAGGGTTCGGGTACGGGAAAAGAGATGTTTCTTGGTGGTAATTTCATCGAGCTGGGAATTGCTTTTGATGGAACCTTAGGAACACCAACAAGCGTTCCATCAAATTTTTACTCACAGTCCTCTGCGCTTTCAGCAATTGTCGATATTGACGGATTTGAATTAGGCAACTCTGACAATTCGACCGTCTCTGGTGACTTTACCCTTCCAGGTACCTCTGAAGATCGATTTACTGTAGGTGTCACTTTGAGTGGCACACAGTCAAATTACTCACAAGCGGCGCGCCGGAGTGTAAGTAGCCATGACACTTTTTCAACGAAAAACGACTCTAGTGGAGGAAACTTAGGGGCAACCACAACGATAACAAAATCTAGTCTTTATGAGGTTATTCAGGCTGTATCATTCAATCAAAATGATTCATACTATTCGACAAAAATTTCAATAAAAAATAATTCTTCAACATCGTTAGAGGATGTACGATACCTCCGTTCTTTTGACCCTGATCCCGATTATGAAAACTACTCAACTTATAGTACTTTGAATGACGTCATTAGCCAGCCGTCAAATTCGACTGGCCTAGCAATATCGCAAGCAGTCGGCCCATCCTCTGGCATCGGTGTAAATTTAATCTCTCTTGACTCGTCATCAAGGGCATCAAATGCCGGTTTTACAAACGCTAACGTATACGCGACGGATGTCTATGACGCTCCGGTAGATAGAGACGGTGCGAGTGCAGATGCCGCAATTACCCTTAATCTTAACTTTGGAACAATAGCGGCTGGAGAGACAGTATCAAAAACATATTATACTTCCTTCAATTTAGAAGGCGCCGGTAACGATTTTATTGTAAAAACGGCTGGCTCTGACACTATCCTTGCCGGGGATGGTGATGACCTGATTGTAGACCTCGCGGGTGATGACGACGTTTATGGTGAGGGTGGCAACGATACATTTTTTGCTGGTACCGGTGACGATTTATACGATGGAGGTGAGGGTAACGATACGATTGATTATCGATCATCTTCTTCATCTATATCAGTCAACCTCGACGCCGGTACCGCAAGCGGTCTTGGAACAGACTCGCTAGTAAGCATTGAAATTGTAAAAGGATCTTCGTTCAACGATAATATTGATGGTTCGAGTAAGGGTGATAAACTATATGGCTCTACTGGCCAAGATACGTTGTTTGGGGGCGCTGGTAGTGACACATTTGGGTATTTATTTGCTTCCGATGGACAAAGTTACTCAACAAATACTCAAGTAACAGGCTCTGGTACAGGTTCGCTCAGCCATCAAGGCGATATTATCCAAGATTTCATCATAACATTGGATAAAATAGAACTCGAATCCGATGAATTCGCACTTGGCCCAGGTATAAATGACGGTACAAACTTTGAGGTTATCAGCGGAAGTTACAATGGAACGAATGCCACTTCGTCCAATTATTCAAACGGGGCGGAAGCATTAATTTATTCATCAGCAGACGGACTCCTTTTTTATGATGATAACGGCAACGGTGCCGGATATACGCTTTTGGCCGAATTTTCAGGACTCGCAATAGCAGGAGTAGAGTTGTCCGACGGCGACATAATGCTAGCGTAGTATATTTATAATGAACATTTACAGGAAAATAATATCTCACAATAAAAAAAATTACATACGACTTTCGTTCTATTCATTTTTTATAGGCATCCTTGGCCTCGCAGCACCAATATTTATAATGCAGGTTTATGATCGGGTGATATTTTACTCCGGTACAGATACCCTAGTATCGCTGACCGTAGGAGTTATCATTGCGCTCGCGTTTGATTTTATTATTCGGCAAGCTAGAAGCGGTTTATTACAAAACGTATCAAGCCGTATAGACCGGAATCTGAATAACGTTATATTTGAATATTTTGAAAAAGCACCATTCGAGGAGATTGAAATAAAAAGCGAGCAGCATTGGAAAAGTTATTTTTCAGATGTTGAGTTTTTACGTAATATATTCGGCGGTCCCACCATTGGACTTATATTCGAGCTCCCTTTTTTATGCATCGCGATGCTATTAGTATACCTTATCGCAGAGGCCGTTTTTATATTTTTCCTTGCAGCCGTGATATTTTTTGCTTCAGCTGCATGGTTGTCGAATATGTTTTTAGGGAGATACCAAAAAAGAGAACAAGAAAGTTTGTTTCTGGCTCGCCAGGCCTTAAATCAATTGATCGCCCATCGATCTACAATTAAGGCGATTGGCGTTGAAGATGTATTTGTTAAAAAATGGTTATCTGAACATAGTGAGCTTAAACGGTTTTCAATCAACCGGGGTAAAGTGGGGGACTTTTTTCTTAATCTTAGTGCTGTATCGACTCCTTCCACAACTATTCTGATTACCGTTGCGGGTGCTGTTGCAGTAATCGATCAAAGCCTATCGATAGGAGCACTCGTCGCAGCGAATATGCTGGTTGGTCGGACCATTGGGCCGCTTCAGCAGTTAATTAATGTCACAAATTTAATATCTCGGGTTCGTTATTCGGCAGGGAGACTTCAGGACGTGGAGCCGAGCTCGCTAGAGAAAAAGGCGAACAGGTTGCTTGATGAAGCGGTCGTCCTCGAGAATATGCAATTTAACGATGTTGAATTTCACTTTAAGGGAGATGTTAACAAGGTTTTAGGAGGTGTAAATATTTCTCTCGGAGGTGTGGGGTACACTTGTGTGGTAGGGAAAAATGGATCTGGCAAATCCACGCTGTTGAAAATGTGTATGGGCCTCTATCAGCCTACATCGGGGGAGATATTTCTTGGCGATATTAATTTAAAAAATATATCAAGAGATTACATAGATGAGTATTTTAGTTTTGTGCCGCAGGATAATATAATATTTAACGGATCGATCCGTTTTAATCTGTCCTTAAGAGACCCAAATGTAGCTGAGAAAGATTTGGTTGGTGTTTGTAGGGAATTCGGCTTTCATGATGAGGTTCAAAAAATAGAACAAGGGTATGAATTTCAGGTGGGCGAGGGCGGATATCGGTTATCGCCAGGTCAGCGTCAGAAAATAGCAATTATTCGGTCTTTAATCGGTCCCTCTAAGGTAATTATAATGGATGAACCGACGTCGAACCTAGATCGTCAATCGGAGGTTTTGTTACGCGATTATTTTTTGAACAAATCTCATGATAAACATATGATTATAGCCACACATAGCCCATATATTCTTAGCGGAGCAAGTCGGTTAATTATCATCGATGATGGTCGGGTTGTTCTTGATGGGCCTGGTACGGAAATGTTACCCAAAATAGGTTTATCTCCGTTCAACGTGGACTGATATGCGTAAAGAGTTCGGACCAGAGGCGGAACCTTGGCGAAACGTAGCACTGTACGTGATTATTTTCGTGTTGGCGGCGATCGTGTGGGCATTTTGGGCGGAGCTTGATGAGGTAGCGGTTTCAGAGGCTGAGGTGGTGCCGGAAGGTCAGATACGAGCGGTTCAACATTTGGAAGGTGGAATAGTCATATCTTTACCACACAGAGAGGGAGATCGGGTTACTAAAGGCGATGTGCTGGGCAGGATCGAGCTTGGGCGTCGTGATAGTAATCTAGCGCAGATAGAGCTTCAGAAAGAATCGCTAAAAATAAAACGAGAGAGGCTATATGCAGAGGCAACGGGCGATACGTTTGAGCCGAATCGGGATAATAAAATACCGCTAAAGATACATCGTAGTGAGTTAGCGAACTTTATTAGCCGTAAATCTCAACTTGAGGGAATTATTTCTATCTCAAAATCACAAATAGAACAGAAAAAAACGGAGATAGTGGAGATTCGAACTCGCCTCTCAGGTCTTGAAGATAAACTTGCAAAGGCTAACGAGAAAAATAATATTTTGAAAAAATTAATTAATGAAAGACTTGTCACTAAGATAGAGCTTATCGACGCAGAAAACGAAGTAGTAAACCTCCAAAATAAAATAAAAGAGGAAGAGGTGGGTCTTATAGCGGCGCAACAAAGTCTATCTGAAACGCAAGAGCGTTCGAAGGGAGAGGTGTTGCGGTTTCGGCGGGAAGCATCGGAAGAATTAGCTAAGGTTGAATTGGCAATATCAGAGTTAGAAGAGAAACTAATTCCGGCGCTCGCGCAGGAAAAGCGCTCTACAGTCTATAGTCCAATTGATGGCATTATTAAAAAGCGTTATTTCAATACGATTGGAGGTGTCGTTCAGCCGGGGGATGTGCTATTTGAAATAGTCCCCGTGAATGATCAGTTAGTGATTGAGGTAAAGTTGGATCCTGTAAATGTTGGCTATGTTCGACGGGGCCAACTGGCGGTAGTAAAAATAGAAACGTATGATTTTATCCGTTACGGATCTATAGAGGGTTACGTGGATAAGATTGCGGCGGATACATCTTTAGATCGCGACGGGTCCCCATTTTACCCGGTAACCGTAAGAACTAAAAAAAATTATGTGGGGGACATTAAAAATAAGCTTTTGATAACGCCTGGAATGAGGGCAACTGTAGATATTCATACGGGGAAAAAAACAATAATGGAATACTTTGTTTCTCCGGTTTTAAAAAAGCAAACAAATTCATTTAGAGAACGATAGAAGTAATAAAATCTCCTTTCCAGAAACCCTATCTATGGGCGCTTGAATGCTACATCGGAGGAGATGACTGCGTTTATGTGACGCTTATCTACGGTGATCTATAAACCGCCTACCAAAAGATAACTTGGGAAAGAGGCGCTCTGACGAAATATAAAAAGACTGATAAATTTTGATTTTGGTTAGGTCTGATTACCGTTTTAACCCTTCACAGGCAACGCCATCTCCGTCGCTGTCTAGCCGATGAGGGTCACCCTGCTGTGCCGCCTCGTAGAATCTTTGGGCCTCTTCTTGTATTAGAAAGTCTTTGCAGTCTCGATCTTCAATGCTGCTTCGGCGGGTTCGTCCCTTTGATGGATATCGTTTACCCCTACGCCATTGCTCTGGCTCGATAAAACTTCCCGACCAAATACCTAGCCCTGATTTCTGAGCTTCCTCCTCTTCGATGTTGTATTCACTCGAGTAGCGCCGATACGCTATGGCCCAACCGGCAGCGACCATTTCGCGGTTAAGTTCAACTCCGAGCGGTCCCCCCGTCGAGCAGACAGCAATAATCCGGCCGTAACGGTCTTTGTCGAGCTCTGAACAATCGACCCAATGGTTTTCAACTAAGGCAGCCAAAGCAGCTGTCGCCTCAAAACCACAACGCCACTCCTGTCCACTCCGGGAACAAACTTGATTGGCCTCTGGTGCGTCAATTCCGTGAAGGCGAACAGCGACCGAACCAAATTTGAGAGAGTCTCCATCCACGACAAGAGGTTTTCCGCTAATAGCGTTAGCGTCTTGGGCCCTAATTACGCTGACACAGATTGCAGTTGTACAGAGAATTATAAGAGCGTGCCGCATAGCGTTTCGGTAATTGGAGTGTTCTTGTCGTCGTTACCAACTGGCCGCCCTGTCAGTCACTCTTTTCGCAGTGGTCTTGCCATAACGTCGATAGCTGAGCCATCTCGTTCAGCGCAGCCCTGTAACGCTGATCCATAACTTCGTAATGAGTTTGCAGATCCTCATTTGCAACATTGGGCTGACGCATATCTCGCATCAAAGAAATTAAGACGGTCATGTGAGAAGAGGTTTCCCCTATCTGGAAGGCCAACGTTGGGCACATCTGCGGGTCGATAAGCAGCGCTTCGTCATTTGCGGATGATCTCTCACCCATTAGCAGCAGTCCCGAAACGCAGAGAGCAGAAGTCAAGAGCCTCATAGCAATCTCCAATTTGAATCGCACAAACGACCTTTTATACGCTAACCATGCACTCGCCTCCCCTCAGACACCCTTGCAGAGGCTCTGACAAAAACGAGCAGGGGGCTGGCTAAAGGACACAGCCCCGCAGACGGTGTCCCGCTGGAACCTATGAGTTGAAGTTAGTTAGCTCGACTGTGCGTTCGTCGTCGGAGTGTTTTCGGCGTTTTTAGCTGCTTTCTGCTTTTCTACTGACCCCGAGATTTCTCCCCCGGATGTGACCAGTAGTTCTTTGTATAGGATTTCGCCGATAAGTTTTCCTGTTGCTTTGATCTCAAGGGTCTTACCGGAGGTAATTTTACCCTCGACGTCTCCCGCAATCGACAACTCATCACAGTCCAGAGTTCCGTTGACGCTGCCTCCCTGTGATATCTGGATCGAGCCCGCCTTTATGGTTCCTTCAAACTGACCGCTGACCTCGACGTTATCACAGTCTGAAATATCACCCTTCAGGACTACACTTTCACCGATAGTCACTATTCGTTTCTCTGACCGCGCTGGTTTAGAGTTTAGGCTTTTATCCGGCGAGACATTATAGGGACGAATGGGATCATTAAGGGCCGGTATAGGTTTGCTTTCTGGTTCAGCCAAAGTGACTTTGTCAAGTTCGGGGTCAGCCGCGTAGCGTTTGTTAAGGGCGTTCTTGAGGCTCATGGTCCGGTGTCCAATTCAGTGTTGAGAAAGGTTCACTTTTCACTAAACAACCGGGCAACACTGAGGTCGGAATTTGCCGATAACAAGGACAGTTAGTTGACTGAACACATCATTGCCTTGGTCTCCGCAAATTAAGGCCATAACGAACCGGTAATTAGGCTCCGGACATTCAACGGAGCCTTCTATGATCGTTCAACACATTAAAATTCTATCCCTTGGACTTGGTCTAATGGCATCGCTATCTGCCTGTGGCGCCCATGACGTCGCAGAGCTTAGGGGGCGAGATATTGATCCCTCTAACTTTAGAGGAGCCGTTGCCGAGGAATATCGGAAGTTCGTCACCTTTGAAGCTGATGAGATGATGGACTGGCCCGATGCGAACTACTTCGCGGCTAAGGCTCTCAAGGTTCTCAATGATCCCGCCGAAGTTAAGCCGGAAGACTATTCAAAATGGAATGTCGATGAGCAGTTCCTCAACGATCTAGAGGTTGGAGACAAGCGACTTCGCGTCGCGATGCGCCTGTTCGAGCCTGAAGAGAGTGCTCAGGATCTTGCGCGGGCAATTACTAGCTTCGACTGTTGGATTGAGCAGGTAGAGGAGGGGTGGCAGACCAACCATATTGCAGCCTGTCAGGCCGCCTTCAACGATGCATTGAGGGGTGTAGAAGCCAAGAAGGGGATTGAGATCACCGACGGTGGTGAAGCAAAAGTCCGCTTAGTGGTTCACCATGACTTAGACCAGTCAAAACCGCGTGCTGATGATCTAGTTCTTATCCAATCCTTTGCCTCCAAAGGTTGGGAAGACCTTCATTTACATGTTCATATTATTGGACATACAGACCGCTCAGGATCGGAGGAGCATAATCAAAAGCTCTCTGTGTTCAGAGCCCTGGCAGTTTTTGAGGCTATCAAGGCTACATGGCCGGGCGAATACACCTTCAGCATTGAGGGTCTCGGAGAGACCAATCCGGCATTTGCGACAGCTGATGGCGTTAAAGATATTCGGAACCGCCGAACAGAAGCCGAAGTCACGCTCTCGTTAGACAAAAAGTTCCCCTCACTCGAAACAGCCACACGCTGAATGGCTTAAGAGGAGACAAGGAAATGTGTCGGCCATCAATCTTCTGCAATCCGAACTGACCAAAACAAAAAGCCCCCAGAGATGCTGTGTCTCGGGGGGCTTAGTTTGTGACCGAAGGTCGACCGTATAAAAAGTCTATAAAAGGCTAAATAATTTTTAGCGTTGGCTATTCATGGAGCCCAACTATGCAGGTCTTATACCAAGCGTTACCATCAAGTGTTCTTAACGGCCTTGATACCTTTTTCTCCGCGACCACGTGACTTGTAGATCGTATAGCCCTTTGCGCCCAAGTTCAGAGAATCAACGCCTTGAGCAGAGGATAGTATAGCTATAATTTTCTCTGCAACTGGATCGCGCTTTTCTACTTTAGAATTAATCTTCCGCCATTCGTCGAATGCTTTTTTCCCCAAGTCATCGCCTATAGATTTTTTAAGGGCATTCAGTTTCCGAATCTCACCTTTAGTTAATTCTGACATCAAAAACCTCTTTTGTATCTGGCTGGAAAATTATAGTTAGCATTATCAGGATAGAAATAAAACCATTATTATAAAAATTTGGCATAATAGATCGATTTTTTTTGAAACATCTATCGCTTAAAATCTCGATCATTCTTAGGTTTGCGTGTTCTGTACTTTTACCAGACCAATTGTCAGTAGATTCAGAACGTCTGACTGATAAGCTAGGTTGCTATTTTAGAGTCAGAAAATGGTGGGCGCGGCTGGGATTGAACCAGCGACCCCTGCCGTGTGAAGGCAGTGCTCTCCCGCTGAGCTACGCGCCCCTCCATGAGGTGAGCGAACCTAATAGGGTGAGCGGTTCAAGGGTGTCAAGCGACGTGCCGATTTCCTTGAATTAGCTCAATTCGTGAGCCTAGATGGGCGAATGAGCCGCCGAGACCGCAATTCAAGACGGAGCTGCGTGTTCGCCGTGGCGGCGGCCTGTGTCATGGCCGGCGGGCCTGCCTCGGCCGATGTTGATGTGCCGGCGATAGCGCCCGCGGACACCAAAGCCGTGCCCGCTGCTGAGGCGTTAGGCTTCGCGCTCACATATGATGTCTATACAAGCGGCCTGCGTGCGATCCGCTTCGACTTCGCGCTCGACCTTTCCGACCCGGCCTACGAGACTCGGATCCGGCTCGAGACCTCTGGGATCGTTGGCGCCCTATTCAACTGGAGCCTCGAGGCGTCGAGCCGGGGTGCCTGGCGCGACGGCGAGATCGCGCCGCGCCGTTATAGGACGGCCACTGTATGGCGCAGCCGCGAACGCACGGTCGCGATCGACTATCATGACGACGGCAGCCGGTCGGTAGCTGCCAAGCCGCCCTACGGTGCGGACGATATCAAGAAGGTCGACCCGGCGCTGATCCCGGGCTCGGTCGATCCGACGACCGCGGTGACGGCGCTTTTGCTGACGAGTGCGATTGACGGCGCGTGCCGCGAGACCACGCCCGTGTATGACGGCCGGCGGCGCTACGATGCCAAAATGAAGGCGCTGCCGCCGCGCACATTTAAGCGCAGCAACACCGCGCAGTTCGAGGGACGCGCGGAGGGTTGCTACCTGACCTTCGAGCGGATCGCCGGCTTTAAGCCCGACCGAAAGCGCCTCCAAGACCTCGAGGTCGCGATCTGGCTTGCCGATGTGGGGGTCGAGACGGGCCGGTTGCCGGTACGTCTGGAACTCACCACGCCGTGGGGCGACGGCTTCGCACACCTGGTGCGCGTCCGCACCGGCGACGGCGCACTGGTGTTTGGCGAGGACGACAGGTAGCGCCCGCTCCGAAACAATTGGGAACAATTCGTGACTTGGTACGATTCAGGCGTTGTGGCAGTTTTTGGCTCTCCTACTTCCGCTGTTCGCTATGCCGATTGCCGCGCCCATGCGCCCGCCCCAGACCGCCCAGTGACCTTATGACCGATACTCCGCTCGCCATCGTCGTGCTCTGCGCTGGGAAGGGGACGCGCATGCGCTCCGATCTGCCGAAGGTGATGCATCCGCTGGCCGGGCGGCCGATGGTCTTGCACCTGCTGGATACAGCGGAGTTACTTGCGCCCGAGAAGATCGTCGTGGTCGTCGGGCCGGACATGGAACTCGTTACCGAGGCCGTGGCTCCCCATCCAACCTGCATCCAGGTCGAGCGAGATGGCACTGGCGGCGCGGTGAAGGCCGCGCGCGATGCGCTGGAGGGGTTCACCGGCACTGTCCTTGTGCTATACGGTGACACACCGCTTGTCGCTGCCGAGACCATGCGCCACGCGGCGGTGGCTTGTGCGGATGGTGCCGCGGTCTCGGTGCTCGGCTTCCGGCCCAGCCATTTTCACCAGTATGGCCGCTTGATCACCAACGCGGATGGCGGGCTCGATGCTATCATCGAGGCTAAGGACGCCTCTCCCGAGGAGCGCGAGGTCAATCTGTGCAACTCCGGTGTGATGGCCTTCGACGGCCGCCACCTGGTCGGCTTGCTCGACCGGCTCGACACTAACAATGCAAAGAACGAGTACTACCTGACCGAGACCGTCGCGCTCGCCCGCGCTGACGGGCACCGCGCGGTCATTGTCGAGGGCATGGAGGATGAGCTGCTCGGCGTGAATTCCCGCGCCGATCTTGCGGTCGCGGAGGCAGTCGTGCAGGACGCTCTCCGTACCCGGGCCATGGCGGGAGGGGTGACCCTGGTCGACCCGGGCACAGTCTGGTTCCATCACGACACCGAACTCGGCCGCGACGTTGTCGTCGAACCCAATGTGGTCTTCGGGGCCGGCGTGCGGATCGCCGGCGATGTGACGATCCGCGCCTTCAGCTATCTTGAGCAGGCGACCGTGGAGTCCGGTGCGGTGGTCGGCCCTTATGCGCGGCTGCGGCCGGGTGCGCGCATCGGTGCTGGTGCACGCGTCGGCAACTTCGTCGAGATCAAGAACGCGGACCTGGGCGCGGGCGCCAAGGCCAACCACCTGTCCTATGTGGGCGATGCGCACGTGGGCGCGGGCGCGAACATCGGCGCGGGCACCATCACCTGCAATTATGACGGCTTCGACAAGTACGAGACAAACATCGGCACGGGCGCCTTCATCGGCTCAAACTCTGCGCTGGTTGCGCCGGTTACGATCGGCGACGGTGCCATCGTGGCGGCCGGCAGCACCATCTCGGCCGATGTCGCGGACGACGTGCTCGCCATCGAGCGAGCCGAGCAGGTCACCAAGACCGGCTGGGCGGCCCGGTTCCGCAAGCTAAAGAAAAAGAGCTAGGGCAACATGTGCGGGATCATCGGCATATTGGGGTCGGACGACGCGGCGCCGCGTCTGCTCGAGGGGCTGAAGCGCCTCGAGTATCGCGGTTACGATTCCGCCGGTATAGCCACGCTCGTGAACGGCTCGATCCACCGCCGCCGGGCCGAGGGCAAGCTCGCCAACCTGTCGGCAATCCTCGAATACGACCCGCTCGATGGCGACGTGGGCATCGGCCACACGCGCTGGGCGACGCACGGCATCCCCAATGAGACCAACGCCCACCCCCATGCGACGTCGCGGGTCGCGGTCGTTCATAACGGCATCATCGAGAACTTTCAGGAACTGCGCGCCGAGTTGGCTAAGGCGGGTCACAACTTCGAGAGCGACACCGACACCGAGGCGATCGCTGCGCTGCTGACCCAGCGGATCGAGACGGGGGCATCGCCGCGCGAAGCGGTGGCCGAGACCCTGCCGCGCCTGCAGGGTGCCTTCGCGCTGGCCATCGTGTTTGCCGGCGAGCACGACCTGATGGTGGGCGCCCGCCGTGGCAGCCCGCTGGCGATCGGCTATGGCGACGGCGAGATGTTCATCGGGTCCGACGCGCTGGCGCTGGCGCCGTTGACCCGGCGAATTTGCTACCTCGAAGAGGGCGACTGGGCCGAGATCACCCGCGCGGGTGCGCAGGTTTATGACGAGGCCGGCGCGGCAGTGGACCGCCCGATCCGTGAGACCGCGCTTTCCGGCGCTCTTGTTGGCAAGGGCAACTACGACCATTTCATGCAGAAGGAGATTTTCGAGCAGCCGGCCGTGGTCGGCGACACGCTGCAATCCTTTATCAACGCGACCTCGCGCGCGATCAGCCTGCCCGACCTGCCCTTCGACCTGGCACTGGTGCCGCGCATTACCGTCGTTGCCTGCGGCACCGCCTGCTATGCGGGCTGGGTCGCCAAATACTGGCTCGAGAAGGTGGCGCGCATCCCGGTCGAGATCGATATTGCATCAGAGTTCCGCTACCGCGAGGTGCCCATGACTGAGGGCGGGGTCGCGCTGTTCGTAAGCCAGTCGGGCGAGACCGCCGACACGCTCGCGGCGTTGCGGCATTGCCGCGACCAGGGCCAGTTTATCGTCTCGGTGGTGAATGTGGGCGAAAGCTCGATCGCGCGCGAATCCGATGTGGTCCTGCCGACCCTGGCTGGCCCGGAGATTGGTGTCGCTTCCACAAAAGCTTTCACCACCCAGCTTGCTGTACTCGCCTGCTTCGCGATCGCCGCCGCGCGTGCGCGCGGCGTGGTGGGCGATGCGGACGCCGCGGCGCTGGCGGGTGCCCTCACCGAAGTGCCGTCGCGGATGACCGAGGTGCTCAACCATGATGAGGCGCTGCGCGCAATAGCCGGCGACTTGGCCAAAGCTCGCGACGTGCTCTATCTCGGGCGCGGCACGGCGTTCCCGATCGCCATGGAGGGCGCGCTCAAGCTCAAGGAGATCTCCTACATCCATGCCGAGGGCTATGCCGCCGGCGAGATGAAGCACGGTCCCATCGCGCTGATCGACCAGGCGGTGCCGGTCATTGTGCTTGCGCCCAACGACGAGTTGTTCGACAAGACGCTTTCAAATGTCGAAGAGGTGATCGCGCGCGGGGGCAAGGTGGTTTTCATGTCCGACCGGGCCGGCGTGGCGAAGCTCGCCGACAAGGCCTTCGCCACGGTTGAGATGCCCGCGATCAACTCGTTTGTCGCGCCGCTGCTCTATGCGATCCCGATCCAGCTGCTAGCTTATCACACGGCGGTGGTGAAGGGTACGGACGTGGACCAGCCACGCAACCTCGCCAAGAGCGTGACTGTAGAGTAGATTATTGATTTTATTGGATAAAAATACATTACAGAATGAACTGGTAAGCGTTTCTGTGGGGATGTGTTTTTAATATTATTAAATTTCTTTGCAGTGAATATTTGAAATGTCTGATTCAACGAAGAAATTAGTCGATGATCTCAAAATCTCTCGCATACGTGAAATGCGTTCAATCGGAGCATCTATAAGAGACATTGCATCTGAAGTTGGTGTGAGTAGAGGAGCAGTGTCCAGGATCCTCAATATAGATGATGTTGTTGGGGAAAGGTTTGCGCAAAATGCAAGAAATTAAAGTCTCTGAACCTATTTCCAAGGCATGTAGGGCACTTGGACGGTCGCAATTCGTATTGTTTCGAATGCACCAGAAAGAGAAATAAAGCATATAAAGATCGGAAACGGAAGGAGCGGGTAGAAAAACTAAAATCGGAAAATCCGGGTGCGCAAATCAACTTATCAAAATATGCCAACGGCACGAAGAAGGCATGGTACTTCCCCGAATCGAACGAAAAAATTTGCGCAAAATGCGGCATCAGAAAATCCACGTTGATAGATTTTTTTCGTCATAATGCAACGCAGGACGGTTTTCACTCTTGGTGTAAATTGTGTTGCAAAGAGGGTAACGAAAGGTCCAGAGAAAAGAAGTACAGCACCTTTGAGGGAAGGATTACGACGTTTTTGCGAACGTGTGCAAAAAGCGCTGAGAGTCGTGGTCATAAATGCACAATCACAAGACAAGATTTGATTGATCTCTGGGCGAACCAAGACGGTCGATGCTATTATTCTGATCTTCCGATGGAGATAAAACCTGCACAAAGTACAAGTGTTTCAGTAGAGAGATTGGACTCGAATGTAGGTTATACGCGCGAAAATACGGTCTTATGCTGCAACGCTATCAACCGAATGAAATCAGACTTCACATTTGATGAATTTATTCATTTTTGTAGAAGCGTATCTGAGAAATTTAGATCTTAAGTTAAGAGCGATATGAATGTTTGTCCTCATACCGAGAGGCAATTCTCAGTGTCAATTATTTTTAACTGCGAAACCCAAAATCACTCATCAAAATAGTCTTATCCACCACCTCCATACTGAAGTTCGACCAAATTGGTGGATACTCTCGGTTAAGTAACTCTTCTTTTGCTATTCTCTTCTTCAAGATGGAATGGACGTGAGCACCTTTGAACCGTTTACCTCGCGCGGTCAGGTATCTTTTTTCATTCAACCACTCAGCAATGGCATCAAAGGTCATGCCTTTCTCTCGATGCTCAGAGATGGTTTGATATAGGAACAATTGATAGTCGGAGTAGTAATTTCCGGTGAGGGCGGGGGAACGACAGGTGAGTGTGAAGTTGAAAGTTAGGTCAACAACGGAAAACCCACCCCTACACCGTCCTTTTGCTACGGTGGAGTGAGCGCCTAGCGTCCCCAGATCAGCATGACAACCAAGATGAAGGCTACGTAACCGGTAAACATCCGGTGCACCAATAGGTCGGGAATCCAGTGCGAGGCGCGGATGCCGAAGGGCGAACCGATCAGCGCGCCGACCGCGAGTCCCGCCGCGGCCGGCAAGTAGAGATAGCCCAGCGCGAGCTCTGGCAGCCCGGCCTCGCCGAAGCCGCCATAGACATATCCGCCCGTGGCCGACAGGCCGAGTAGGCTCGCCAGCGCCGAGGCGCTCGCGGCGACCATCGCCATCGAATAGCGGCGCTTGCGCAGATAGGGGCCGATGATGATCGCCGGGCCGGGGCCGAGCAGCGACCCGGTGATCCCGGTCAGCACCCCGTGAGACCAAAGGCCGGGCCCGCGCACGTCATGCAGGTCGCCGCCGCCCGCGACTGTCTCGTGGCCCTTGTATAAGACGCCTCGGACGATGGTCAGGACCAGGAATCCCATGAAGATGGCCTTCAGGATATCGCCCGGCAGAAAGTCGCCGAACAGCGAGCCCGCTAAGGCACCGATGATGATGTATGGCACGAAGCGGAAGGTGAGCGGCAGCTGTAGATCGCCGATCCGGTAGCGCAGCACCACCACATAGGCCGAGGTGGTGAACATCACTGCCAGCGAGGTGCCCACCGACAGGTGCATCACGTGATGGTCGGGCACGCCCTGGAGCGGCAGCCCGATGATCAGGATTGGCGCCATGGTGAACGCGCCGCCAACGCCGAACATGCCCGAGACGAAGCCGGCCAGCGCTCCGGTCGCGCAGTAGATGAGGATGATTTCGTAGAGCATTTAGATGCCAAGCCGGGCAGTGGGCGAACGCCTGGGACGGGTCAGATAGTATGATAGACCATGATCACCAGCACCAGCGACAGGTAACCGAGGAACAGCCAGGCTTGGGAGCGGTCGCGCACGGCACGGGAAAAGCGTATCCCGAGCGGCGAGCCCGCGAGCGCGCCGAGGGTCAGCGCCGCGAAGCCGGGCAGGTAGAGATAGCCGAGGCTGTGGGCCGGTAGGCCGGCCTCGGCGAGGCCGCAAACGATGTAGCCGCCGACTGCCATCAACCCGACCAGTCCCGCGAGGAAGGCGTTGGCCGCCGCGACCACGGGCATGGCGAAGTCGAGGCGGCGCAGCTGCGGGGCGAGCAGGATCGCGGGGCCCGGACCGAGTACGCCACCCGACATGCCCGACAGGGTCGCGAAAAACCAGATGACGGGGCCGCGCGCGGCTGCTGGGTCGCGGTTGGTGCCCGCTGCGATGCGACGGTGCTGCAGGATTAGCACGCGGGCAATCGAGACGCCGACGAAGCCGATGAACATGAACTTCAGAACGAGGCCTGGCAGGGCGTCGCCGATGGCTGCCCCGGTCAGCGCGCCGACGGCGACGAAAGGGGCCATTCGCCAGACCAGCGGCAATAGAAGGTCACCTGCGCGGAACCGTAGATAGGTGGTCAGGATCGCCGTGATTACCTGAGTCGCTAGCGAGGTGGCGATCGTCAGATGCATGATATGCGCGTCGGCCACTCCCTGGATCGTCAGGGTGATGATGAGCGCCGGCGCCAGCGCGAATGCGCCGCCAACTCCGAATAGTCCAGACACGAAGCCGGAGAACACGCCCGCGGCGAGGTAGATCGCAATGATTTCGGTCAATGTCGGCTGCCCTGCGCGAGATCCGTAAGCCGAAACGGCTTCGCATGAGCCTAGCCGTTGCGAACCTGCACGCAAACTGCTGTGCTCGTTCGGGCGTTTGCTTTTGGCCTGCCCCGCGCTAAGTAACATGGCTAGACAAGCCAGAGAGAGACGTCCCGTGAGCGATTACGAATACGACCTGTTTGTCATCGGCGCTGGTTCCGGCGGTGTGCGCGCGGCCCGGTTTTCGGCCGGTTTCGGTGCGAAAGTCGCGGTAGCCGAGGATCGGTACATGGGGGGCACCTGTGTGAATGTGGGCTGCATCCCCAAGAAGCTGTTCGTCTACGCGGCGCATTACCACGAGGATTTCGAGGACGCAGCGGGCTTCGGCTGGACCGTCGGCCCGCGCGCCCACAACTGGCACACGCTGGTGGAGAACAAGGACAAGGAAATCTCCCGGCTTAACAGCATCTACCAGCGTCTGCTCGAGAGCTCCGGTTGCGATGTCATCGACGGCCGCGCGACCGTCGTCGATGCGCATACAGTCGCGGTCGGCGACAAGACCTATACCGTCGAGCGAATCCTGATTGCGGCCGGAAGCTGGCCGACTGACCTCTCCTACGAAGGTGGCGAGCATGTCATAACCTCGAACGAGGCATTCTATCTTGATGAATTTCCACAGAGCGTGGTGATCGAGGGCGGCGGCTACATCGCCGTGGAATTTGCCGGCATCTTTAACGGCCTCGGCGCCGAGGTGACTCTGGTCTATCGTGGTCCGCTGTTCATGCGCGGCTTCGACGACGAGATCCGTGCCCATCTCGCGGGCGAGATGGAGAAGCAGGGTATCAACCTGAAATTTGAGACTACCTTCGAAAGGGTCGAAAAGACCGGTGCCGGCTATCGGGTGTATCTGGCCGACGGCAGCGCTATTGACACCGACTGCGTGATGTCCGCCATTGGTCGACGGCCCAAGGTGACTGGGCTCGGGCTCGAGGAGGCCGGGGTCGAGCTCAAGGAGAACGGCGCGGTGGTCGTGGACGACCACTTCCAGACCTCCGTCCCCTCGATTTACGCGATCGGCGATATCATTGACCGCTTCCAGCTCACGCCTGTGGCGCTGGCCGAGGGCACGGCTTTAGCCAAGACTCTCTACAACGACACGCCCACCACGGTGGACTACGAGAACATCGCGACGGCGGTCTTCAGCCAGCCACCCATCGGTACGGTTGGCATGTCCGAGGCCGAGGCACGCGCGGAATTCGGCGAGGTCATGGTCTTCAAGAGCAGCTTCCGGGCGCTCAAGAACACGATCTCGGGGCGCGAGCAACAGACCCTAATGAAGATGATTGTAGACAAGAAGTCCGACCGGGTCGTCGGCGTGCATATGATCGGGCCCGATGCAGGCGAGATCATCCAGGGTATTGCCGTCGCGCTTAAGGCGGGCGCCACTAAGGCGGTGTTCGACTCCACCATCGGTATCCCCCCGACGGCGGCCGAGGAGTTCGTGACCATGCGCGAGCCGGTCCCCGAGCCCGTGCCGGAAGCGGCAGAGTAAGTTGGGGGGTTCCGTAGCGCGTTGAATTAGTGCGATTTTTACTGGCGTTCGCGGGCTTGAGGGCCTATACGCATGGCCCCGCGCGCGAGCGCGAACTAGAATAACGAAAATTGGGCGGACCTGCGCGTTTTCGGGCGCCGGGCCGGATAGCGAAAATGGCGAAAAACTGGCAGCCTGACAGCTGGCGCAGCCGCAAAATCCTTCAGGTTCCCGAATACGGGGACGCGGAGGCCCTGGCTCGCGTCGAGAACAATCTCCGTAAGCAGCCCCCGTTGGTCTTCGCCGGCGAGGCGCGCGCGCTGCGCGCCCAGCTGGCCAAGGTGGCCGAGGGACAGGCATTTCTGCTCCAGGGCGGCGATTGTGCGGAAAGCTTCGCCGAATTTCATGCCGACAATATCCGTGACACCTTCAAAGTGCTCTTGCAGATGGCGGTGGTACTAACCTACGGCGCGGCCTGCCCCGTCGTGAAGGTCGGACGCTTGGCCGGCCAGTTTGCCAAGCCGCGCTCGTCGGCGACGGAAGAGGTCGACGGCGTCACCCTACCGAGCTATCGCGGCGACATCATCAACGACATGACCTTCAGCCCGGAAACGCGCGAGCCTGATCCCGAGCGCATGCTCCGCGCCTACAACCAGGCCGCCGCGAGCCTGAACCTGCTGCGCGCCTTCGCCCAGGGCGGCTTCGCGGACCTGAACCAGGTGCATCGCTGGAACCTGGACTTCGTAAAATCGAGCCCTCAGGGAGCGAAGTTCGAGGAACTCGGCGCGCGCATCGACGAGACGCTAGCCTTCATGGCTGCCTGCGGGCTGACCAGCGAGAATGTCCCTCAGATGGCGGAGACTGACTTCTACACCAGCCACGAGGCACTACTGCTCGTCTATGAGCAGGCGCTGACGCGTCAGGACAGCCTGACCGGTAAGTGGTACGACACCTCGGCCCACATGCTGTGGATCGGCGACCGGACGCGCCAGCCCGAGGGCGCTCATGTGGAATATCTGAGAGGTGTCGAGAACCCGCTGGGGCTCAAATGTGGCCCATCGATCGATATCGACGACCTGCTTCGCCTCACCGATATCCTGAACCCGGACAACGAGTTGGGTCGGCTGACCCTGATCTGCCGCATGGGCGCGGAAAAGGCTCAGGAGCATCTGCCTGGTCTGGTGCGTGCCGTGGCCAGAGAGGGGAAGAACGTCGTCTGGTCCTGCGACCCCATGCACGGTAACACGGTCTCATCGTCGACCGGTTACAAGACCCGGGCCTTCGACGCCATCCTGTCGGAGGTGGATACCTTCTTCGACGTGCACCGCGGGGAGGGGACCCATGCCGGCGGCGTGCATTTCGAGATGACCGGCCAGGACGTGACCGAGTGCATCGGTGGCGCTCAGGCGATCACCGAGGAAGGCCTCAGCGACCGATATCACACTCATTGCGACCCGCGTCTCAACGCTAGCCAGTCGATCGAGCTGGCCTTCCAGATTGCCGAGCGGCTGAAACGCCAGCGCGATCTGGTCACGGCCGAGAATGCAGAGCGCCTGGCGGCCGCCGGCTGAGCAAAGATCCGGTCTTGATACCGGACTTTCCCATTAGCGTGACACGCGCCAAACTGCATCTCTGATAGGTGGGGACGATATGGGCACCGTGAAATCGAGCGACCCGAAGGCCGCGAACGCCGAGGTGGCGAAGTCGCCGGAAGCCGAATCGCATCCGCGCGTCGACGAGATATCGGCGCTGACCGATACCTATTTCAACAAGACCCGAGCGATCGTCGGCAAGTTTGGCGACACGAAGGTCACCTATGCGGTCTTCATGCGCCGCCCGGTTATCTCCGCGCCGCGCCTCGCGCTCGACTGGCTCAAGGCCGTCGCGGCTGCGCGGGGCGCCAGCTTCGACATCGACCTGCGCTTCGACGAGGGGCGCTGGGTTGGCGCGGGTGAGCCGATGATGTACATCTCAGGCCCGTTCCACGACTTGGTTGACCTCGAGACCCTCTACCTGCAGAAGATCGGCGCGGCCTGCGTCGCTGCCTATAATGCGGCGGCCATGTGTGTCGACCTGCCCAACGTCGCCTTCATGGCCTTCGATGCGCGCCACTGCACCGGCCCAGACATGGCGGAGATGATGGCCTATGCCGCCTCGGTTGGGTCGGCGCGCGCGCGGCGTAAGGTGGGCGCGATCGGCTTTGTTGGCAACGCCACCGATGCGACCGCGCATTTCTTCGATCAGCAATGCGGGCTCGGCACTATGCCCCACGCGCTGATCGGGTATGCCGGTTCGACCGTGCGCGCCGCCGAGATGTTCCAGGAGACTCACCCGGAGGAGCCGCTGACCGTGCTGGTCGACTATTTCGGCCGCGAGGTCTCCGACAGCCTCGAGGTCTGCCGCCGTTTCCCGGACCTCGTTAAGGAGGGCAAGCTGTCGGTCCGCCTCGACACGCCGGGTGGCCGATATATCGAGGGGATCGATCCGTCGGAGAGCTACGCGGTTCTCGAGCGCCACGCACCCGACGCGATCCGCGGCTACCGCACCGAGGGCGAGCTACGCCACCTGATTGGCGGCGGCGTGTCGGCGGCGGCCATCTGGCATCTGCGCGAACGCCTCGACGCGGGCGGGTTCGAGGGCGCGAAGATCGTCGCCTCGTCCGGCTTCGGCCCGGAGAAGTGCAAAGTGATGGCTGCGGCTGACGTGCCGATCGACGCCATCGGCACCGGCTCCTTCCTGCCCAACGACTGGCAGGAGACCTACGCCACGTCTGACATCGTCGAGTATGGCGGTACCAAGCGCGTGAAGGTCGGCCGCGAGTTTCTGCTGCGTCGCTAGTTATGGACGCGTCTGCGAACTGGCTCGGCTTCATCGCGAACGTTGCCGCGATCTGGACGGCGGTCGTCGCCTTCGTCGGATCGGTTTTTTACATTCTTGAGCGGTGCGGCAAGCAGCGGCGGCTCGAGGCCTATCTGAAGACGGAATGCGACGCCGGCACGGACAAGGGCCAGCGCGCGATCCTGCATTGCGTCGCCGAGGTCGGCGCGGCCCAGGACGAGATTCTCCAGGTGATTTTCCGACGCCGGCATATCGGCCGCGTGCTGACCTCTGGCAAGCGCGATGACATGGCCAACGACATCCCCCCGGAATATGGCGACTGATCCCGTTTCATGCGCGTTGACACCCTGCGGCGTGGTGCCTACCGTCCGCCGCGTTCCACCCCGGCCCGGTTTCCGACTATGACCGACAGTCTGAAAATCACCCTCGCACAGCTGAACCCTGTTGTCGGCGACATCGACGGCAACATCGCGAAGATCAAGGCCGCACGCCTGGCGGGTGCCGTTGCCGGCGCCCATCTGGTTATTGGCACCGAGCTGTGCGTCACCGGTTATCCGCCCGAAGATCTGATCCTCAAGAGCGCCTTTGTGCGCGCGTCGATGGACTCAGTCGGGGCGCTGGCAACTGAAACCGCCGACGGAGGGCCGGGCTTGGTCGTCGGGTCACCTTGGTTCGACGAAGATGGCAACCGCTACAACGCGGCCGTCCTACTCGACGAAGGCAAGGTCCAGACGGTCCGCTACAAGTGGGATCTGCCGAACTATGGCGTTTTCGACGAGAAGCGCATCTTCAAGGCTGGCGAGCTACCGGGCCCGGTGAATTTCCGTGGCGTGCGCCTAGGCCTCGCAATCTGCGAGGACATGTGGACGCCCGATGTTTGTGAGACCCTCATGGAGTCCGGTGCAGAAATTCTTATCATCATCAACGGCAGCCCCTATGAGCGCGATAAGGTCGACGTGCGCATGAACTATGCCGTCGCGCGAGCCACCGAGACCGAGCTACCGCTGATATATGTGAACCAGGTGGGTGGCCAAGACGAGCTGGTCTTCGACGGCGGCTCCTTCGTGCTCGGGGCCGACCGGCGAATGGTTGCAGCGGCGAAGCAGTTCGGGGAAGACTTGGTGCTCACGGAATGGGTGCGCGGAACCGACGGCTGGGCCTGTGCATCCGATGATGTGGCCGAATGGATCGAGGGCAGCGAGCGTCTCTATCAGGCGATGGTGCTGGGCCTGCGTGACTATGTAAACAAGAACGGTTTCCCCGGTGTCGTGCTCGGGCTGTCGGGCGGCATCGATTCCGGCATCACCGCGGTCGTCGCTGTGGATGCACTGGGGCGCGATCGGGTGCATTGCGTCATGATGCCGTCGCCTTACACCAGCGAGGACAGCCTCGCGGATGCACGCGAACTCGCCGACCGGCTCGATGTGCGCTACGACACGGTCGGTATCGGCCCGGCCATGTCCGCCTTCGACGAGATGCTGACGGAAGGGTTCGGCCAACCCGCCGCGGGGATCACGGCCGAAAACATCCAGAGCCGGGCGCGTGGCCTGACCCTCATGGCAATCTCGAATACCACCGGTGCGATGCTGGTTACCACGGGAAATAAGTCTGAGATGTCGGTAGGTTACGCCACGATCTATGGCGACATGGCGGGCGGCTACTCGGTGATCAAAGACGTCTACAAGACCGATGTGTTCAAGCTTTGCCACTGGCGAAACGCGAATTATCCCGAGGGCGTGCTGGGCCCGGCCGGGGACGTTATTCCCGAGCGGATGATCACCAAGCCGCCCTCCGCGGAGCTGCGTCCTGACCAGAAGGACGAGGATTCGCTACCGCCCTACGAGGTGCTCGACGCCATTCTGCACGGCCTGATCGAAGAGGATCTCGGCGGCTCAGATTTGGAGGCCCGGGGTTTCGAGCCGGCTACCGTGCAGCGCATCTGGCGGCTGCTCGAGAGCTCGGAGTACAAGCGTCGCCAGGCGCCGCCGGGGGTGAAGCTCACCAGCCGCTCCTTCGGTCGCGATCGCCGCTATCCCATCACCAATGCGTTCCGGGGCAAGGCGTAGGGCGGCGCGCGGCGTAGTACTCGCATCCCGCCATACGCGAACTCGATCCGCGTATCTCTTGCCAGTTCGTCGTGTGATGCCCGGGTCAAGCCCGGGCATGACGTAATTTAGAATTATGAGTTCAATCGCCAAGTCTCTGAATTGCTTTGCTTTCTAAGGCGGGCTATACAGCCCCCGTAATGATCATTCGTTCCCATAGATGTTGCTGCCCCGCCCCTCGCGGGATTAGGCGAATTACCGCCTGATAGGTTCTGTCCGCGCCCGGATATCCCGCGCGCAAACCACATCCATTTCTGGGAACACAAGATGACCCTCTATATCCACAATTCATACATGCGCCAGAAAGAGGCCTTTTCGCCGATCGACCGGACGAATGTGCGTATGTATGTGTGCGGGCCTACCGTCTATGACAATATTCATATCGGTAACGCACGCCCGCTGGTGGTCTTCGACGTGCTCACGCGGCTGCTCCGAAACAGCTACGGCGATGCAAGCGTCACCTATGTGCGCAACATCACCGACGTGGATGACAAGATCATCGAGCGGGCGGCCGAGAATGGCGAGGACATCGGCGCGCTGACCGCGCGTACGACTGCGAATTTCCATGCCGCAGCGGCGGCGCTCGGTTGCCTGCCGCCCGACGTGGAGCCCCGCGCGACCGACCACATTGGCCAGATGATAGATCTGATCGAGGGCCTGATCGAAAAGGAGCATGCCTACGCGGCGAAAGGCCATGTGCTCTTCCACGTGCCCACGATGCCCGACTATGGCAAGCTCTCCGGACGCAACCGCGATCAGATGGTCGCCGGAGCCCGGGTCGAGGTCGCACCCTACAAGCGCGACCCGGCGGACTTCGTCCTATGGAAGCCTTCACGTGACGACCAGCCGGGCTGGGATAGCCCTTGGGGCCGTGGCAGGCCGGGCTGGCACCTCGAATGCTCCGCCATGAGCGCAGAGCATCTCGGCCGTTCCTTTGATATTCATGGCGGCGGAGTCGACCTCGTTTTCCCTCATCATGAGAACGAGATCGCCCAGTCCCGCTGCGCCCATCCGGACGAGAGCTTCGCGCGCTACTGGGTGCATAACGGTTACCTAATGAGCGAGGGCGAGAAGATGTCCAAGTCGCTGGGCAACTTTTACACTGTCACCGATTTGCTGGACGAGTTCCCCGGCGAGGCGCTGCGGCTCGCGCTGCTCAAATCTCATTACCGCCAGCCACTGGACTTCACGAAGGACGGCGTACGCGAGGCGCGTCAGGAACTGAACCGCTTCTATCGGGCGCTCGCCATGCGTAAGCCCGCGCTGGTCGAGGCAGATGTCCTCGATACCGATGTCTATGCCCTGCCCCACGATGTCACTGATGCGGTGTATGACGATCTCAACACGCCGCTCGCCCTGTCGTGCCTGCACGCTGCTGCCGATGCGGTGTTCGCCGCCGAGACGCCCGAGGAGGTGCTGAATGCGACCGGCGCACTGAAAGCCGGGGGCATCCTATTGGGCCTGCTCCAAGCGGATCCCGAAGCCTGGTTTCAGGGCGATGGCGACGCGGCCATCGATGCGCTGATCGCCGAGCGGATCGCCGCGCGAGCCGAGAAGAACTTTGCTCTAGCCGACGAGATCCGCGATGAACTGGCAGCCCAGGGGATCGTGCTCGAGGATGGCGCGGGCGGGACCACGTGGCGGCGCGAGGGTTAGGTTATGGCCGAACGCATCCATATCTTCGACACGACCCTGCGCGACGGCGCCCAGACCCGCGGCGTCGACTTCTCCCTCGACGACAAGCGTGCGATCGCCCGAGTACTAGACGAGATCGGCATCGACTATGTGGAGGGCGGCTGGCCCGGCTCTAACCCGGTAGACGACGCCTTTTTTGCCACATCACCGGGCCTGAAGAACGCGCGCTTCACCGCCTTCGGCATGACGCGGCGGCCCGAGCACAGCGCGGCCAACGATCCCGGGATCAACGGTCTGATCTCCACGGCGGCCGACAGCGTCTGCATGGTCGGCAAAACTTGGGACTTCCATGTCGACCTCGCGCTCGGCATCCCGCGTGACGATAATGTCGCTATGATTCGCGAGAGCGTTGCTTATGCCGCTACGCGCAAGGACGAGGTGCTGTTTGACGCCGAACATTTCTTTGATGGCTTCAAGGCGAACCCCAACTATGCCCTGTCGTGCATCATGGCTGCCCACGACGCCGGTGCGCGCTGGGTCGTCCTATGTGACACCAACGGTGGAACTCTGCCACACGAGGTCCCCCGAATCGTCTCGCAGGTGCTCGAACACATCCCCGGTACCCATGTGGGCATCCATACCCATAACGATACTGGCAACGCGGTCGCCAATACGCTCGCAGCGGTCGAGGCCGGGGTGCGCCACGTTCAGGGCACCCTCAACGGCCTTGGCGAGCGCTGCGGGAACGCCAATCTGATCACGGTGCTGCCGAACCTACTGCTCAAGTATGACGGCACCTACGAGACCGGGCTCGACGATGACGGACTGAAACGGTTGACCCATGTCTCGCGGCTACTCGACGAATTGCTGAACCGGGCGCCCGACCGCACCGCGCCCTATGTCGGCGAGGCGGCCTTTACCCATAAGGGTGGCCTGCATGTCTCGGCGGTTCAGAAGGACCCGACGACCTATGAGCATTTGGATCCAGAAAGCGTCGGCAATGCCCGTCACATCGTCGTATCGGATCAGGCCGGGCGCTCCAACATCCTGTCGCGCCTGACCGACGCGGGCATCGAGGTCGACAGCAAAGATGCGCGAATTTCCCGTCTGGTCGAGGATGTGAAGGCACGCGAGTTCGCGGGCTACGCCTATGACGGGGCCGAGGCGAGCTTCGAGCTGCTGGCGCGGCGTGCGCTGGGCGAGGTGCCGGAATTTTACCGTGTCGAGAGCTTCCGCTCTGAGGTCGAGCGACGCTTTAATGCAAAAGGTGACGTGACCACTATCAGCCAGGCGGTCGTAAAGATGCAGGTGGGCGAGAACCATTCGATGCAGGTGGCCGAGGGTAACGGCCCGGTAAATGCGCTCGATGATGCGATGCGCAAGGCACTACTGCCGGCCTATCCCGAGCTTGAGGCGATGCGGCTTGTGGACTTCAAGGTCCGCATTTTGACCCCGCAACAGGCGACGGCTGCTGTGACCCGTGTGATGATAGAGTCCAGCGACAAGACCGGCTTGCGCTGGGGCACGGTCGGGATCTCGCCGAACATCATCGATGCCGCCTACGAGGCCCTCGATGACGCGATCGTCTATAAGCTCCTTCATGGCTGGCACTGACCGTACCCGGACGCCGGTCCTCGGCGGACCGCGGGTAATTCTCGTCGAGCCGCAGCTGAGCGAGAATGTGGGCGCTGTGGCGCGCGCGATGCTTAACTGCGGCCTCGACCGCATGTCTCTAGTCAATCCGCGCGACGGCTGGCCCAACGACAAGGCGCTGGCGATGGCCTCGGGCGCGACCGCGGTCCTCGATACGATCGAGGTTTTCGCTACGCCAGAGGAGGCGGTCGCCGACATCACAAATCTCTACGCCACTACCGCGCGGCCACGCGAGTTGACCGTGCGGGTGATGACCCCGCGCGAGGCGGCAGCCGATATGCGGGCCGCGGTGGCGCGAGGCGAGGAGATCGGGGTTCTATTCGGACCTGAGCGCTCTGGCTTAACCAACGATCATGTCGCGTTGGCCGACACGGTGATCTCGGTGCCGCTGAACCCGGCCTACACCTCGCTCAACCTAGCCCAAGCGGTACTGCTGGTAGCCTATGAGTGGTTCACGTCCGGCGACACGACGCCGCCCGATACGCTTTCGATGTCGGGGACCCGCATGGCCGAAAAACAAGAGCTGATGGACCTGTTCGATCGGCTCGAGACCGAGCTCGACGGCGGCGGATTCTTCCGGGCCCCCGACTTGCGTCCTTCGGTCATGCGGAACCTGATGTCGATGCTGCAGCGCGCCCGCCTCACCGACCAAGAGGTGAGGACGTTCCATGGTATGATTAGCGCGCTGTCCCGCAGCTGGCAAAATACGCAAAACGCAAAGCGTCGCCGGGGCGAGCTGGACGACTGACGCATCAGGCCCTCGCCATGCGTAGCGCGATTGCAAAGTGGATCGCCAGCGTCCCGATGATTACTGTGCCGCCGATAAGCGAGAGCGGCGACGGCGTCTGGGAGATGAACCACCAGGCCCAGATCGGTCCCAGGACTGCCTCCAGCAGCATGATCAGGCTAACTTCCGGTGCCGGCAGGTGGCGGGGCCCGAGCATAATCATGAAGAAGGAAATCGGCAGCACCACGAACCCGAGAAGGGCCAGCCAGAGCGCGTCGAGTGCCGCGATCGCGATCGTCGGTGCGACGATTAGCGCCAGCGCTGCGACCAAATAGCCGCTGAGTGCCATCGCTGGGCCCGGGTCCTCGATCTGAGCATGACTGAGAATGACGACCATGCCGGCCCAGATGAGCGCTGTTGCAATGGCCGCGAGGTTACCCGCAAGGTCGCCCCGGCCGAGCCCTTCGGCGAAGATCATTCCCATCGCGGCGATTGAGATTAGGATCGTCAAGACTGTGCGGGCTGGTACCAGTTCGCCCAGAAAAATCCGTGCGAAGATCGCCGCGAACAGCGGTGCGCAGGCGACGATGAACAGCGTGTTCGCCACGCTGGTCAGGGTGATGGCGGTGACCCAGCCGACGGATGAGGCCGCAAACAGGACCGCCACGGCCAACTGCGGTCCCTGGCGCAGCAATCCGGTAATCTGCCGCAGGTCGCCGCGATAACGCACCAGCAGGAACGCGGTCATCGCGATGCCCAGCAGGAGCCCACGCCAGAACAGCGACGTGCGAATGTCCGCGTCGACGAGGGAGGTGATCAGTCCGTCGGGCGAGAGAATCACTACGCCGCCGGCGGTAATGCCTATACCCTTGAGATGATTGCCGGAACGGGAGCTGGACGCCATGGGTCTGGACTCCTCGAAAACGAAAAAAAGCGGGTGTTCGAACGCGCTATACGAGTTTGACAAGCCGCCGCCGGGGCCTATAGTGCGCGCCATTCCCGTGTATGTGGACCGGTAATGACCGAATCCCGTACAGCGTGACTTATAGCGCGGTGCTGATCGGGACAACAAAGACAAGAATGGATATTGCAACATGACTAAGCGGCATTCCGCGAAGTACAAGATTGACCGCCGTCTCGGCGAGAATCTCTGGGGCCGTCCCAAGAGCCCCGTCAACCGGCGTGAGCATGGCCCGGGCGAGCATGGCCGCCGACGCAAGAAGCCGTCGGATTACGGCCTCCACCTGATCGCAAAGCAGAAGCTCCGCAAGTATTATGGCGACGTTGGCGAGCGTCAGTTCCGACGCTACTACGACGAGGCCGTGCGCCGGCGCGGCGATACGGGAGAGAACCTGATCGAGCTTCTGGAGCGCCGCCTCGATGCGGTGGTTTACCGGATGAAGTTCGTCCCAACGATTTTCGCCGCCCGCCAGTTCGTCAACCACGGCCATATCCGTGTGAACGGCAAGAGGGTCAACATCCCGTCCTACCAGGTTCAGGACGGCGACGTGATCGAGGTAAAGGAGAAGTCCCGCGAGCTACCTCTTGTGCTCGAGGCGATCGCGTCAACCGAGCGTGACTTGGCAGAGTATATGGACGTTGACCTGAACGCCCTCAAGGGTACCTTTGTTCGAGGTCCGAAGTTGGCCGACGTGCCCTACCCGGTGCAGATGGAGCCGAATTTGGTTGTCGAGTATTACTCGCTCTGATCTGTTCGCCCGCAGTCGAATACGGAAAGGCCGCCCTCGGGGCGGCCTTTTTTGTACGGGCTATTGTTTGCGCTTACTACACGATAACCTTGAGTTTGTACTGCTTGTTATGCGCCCTCAAACACCCCACTGATTCGAACATATTTAGCGAACAAAAAAATAAGCGAAAAATAATTCTAACAAATGTTCTTATATTCACGTAATCGTTAGCGGGAATTCAGACGTGTTGTGTGCGCCGCTTCGGCGCGTGGATCGGGCTGGGGTGCCCAAGCTTCTTGTTGGTCTTCGCCGTCTTCGCCTTGGACCTCTTGAGAGGCATGGGCGGGGTTGTGTTGATCTCCGCCCCCTTCTTGAAACGGCGTTTCGAGGCACTGCTGTCGCCAGAGAATGGTTCCATGTCGTCCTTGCCGGTGGCCACGAACTGGACCTCGATTTTGTTGCCGTCAGGATCGAAGACATTCACCTGAACCATATTGATCTCGAGTAGTGGTACCACCTCATAGGGTGCGTCATGCTTGCGCATCTTGCGTTGGAATGCCTTGAGGCTGCCGCCGGCCCGCAGTGCGAAATGCTCGAGTTGGGCCTCACCGGGTTTGATCTTCTTGACGGATTCAACGAGATGCACGATTGCGTTCGCTCCGCAATAGTGCCACGCGCCGCCGAACTGGAAGTTCGGGCGCTTGCCCCGTTTCAGCCCGAGAACGTCTTCGTAGAAAGCCGACATTGCGTCCAGTTGAGCAGTACGAATGTTCACATGGTCGAGCCAGAACATAGCCATCGTGTTTGTCTCCAGTGTTTTTCAGAAGTCGGGCGCATATTGAGACCTGTGTCGAGCGGATTCAACGCGTCAGGTGTTTGCAGCGGTGATCAAACGATCCGGGTTCGCCATATTTCGGCTGTGTAGATGATCAGCGCTAGCCAGATGAAGGCGAAGGTCAGTGCCTCGACGCCAGTGAATGGTTCTTCGAAGATCCAGATCGCGATCAGCAGGTTGCCTGACGGAGCGATGTACTGCAGCAGACCCATGGTCGCGAGCTTGATGCGTTTTGCACCCGCCGCGTAAAGTAGTAACGGCAGGCCCGTGGCGATTCCTGCGAAGGTAAGTAGCGCGGCAAAGGCGAGCCCCCGGGAACCGAAGGCCCCGGAGCCTTCGAGCTCGAACCAGACGAGAATTCCGAATGCCACTGGGAACAGGAGCGCGGTCTCGATCAGCAGTCCCGACGATGCGTTCACGGGGGCCGTCTTGCGGATCAGCCCGTAGGTCGCGAATGTGAAGGCGAGAACGAGCGTGATCCACGGTACCGTTCCGTACGCCACAACCTGGGTCAGTACGCCGGACGTCGCTAGCGCGACGGCGACCCACTGCAACGCCGAAAGCCGCTCCCGCAGGATGATGAAGCCGAGCAGCACGCTGACAACAGGATTCATAAAGTAGCCGATACTGGCCGCGACAATGCGGTCGACGACCACGGCGTAGATGAAGACCCACCAGTTGACGCCGATCAGCAGCGCCGTCACGAACAGGATTGCTATCACCCGTCGGTCGGCGATGGCGCGCGCGACTGCCGGCCACTGCCGGCCAGCGGTCATCACAA
>MDTE01142362.1_pt1 | contig 30664 bp, 28 predicted proteins | sample 811231 | NCBI WGS metagenome assembly MDTE01 (sample SAMN05326651, study PRJNA326480) | marine metagenome | isolation source: seawater | place: Indian Ocean: Red Sea | collected 2010 | reverse complement strand
AATTGGTTTGGTCTTTGAATTTTTTGATTTTAAAAAAATCTTAAAAACATTTTCAATACTTTTGATATTTTTTTCAATTTCTTTTTTATCAAGAATTTTTCTAGTCTCTTCTTTACCTGAAGGATCCCCTATAAGCGTTGTTCCTCCTCCAAGTAGAACTATAGGTTGATGACCATATTTTTGAAGAAGACGAAGACACATAATTTGCATTAAGCTACCAACATGAAGACTTGGAGCAGTGCAATCAAAGCCAATGTACGCCTTAATTTTAGACTTTGACATTAATTCATTCAACGCAGATTGGTCCGTACACTGGTTGAAATAACCTCTTTTTTGGAATTCGGTTAGAAATGTTTCTTGCATGAATTTTTCAGCTTATTTAAAGTTGTAATATACAAGATTCCTTTTAAATTAAATATAATTTATGAATAAATCCTATTATAGTTTAGGCCTAATGAGCGGCACATCTGCTGATGGTGTTGATGCATCAGTTATTCAATCAGATGGCGATACTCAATATGAAGTAATTTTTGACAGATATTTTGAATATAATATGGATATTTATAAAAATATTCACAATTTAAAAGATGAAATAAACGATTCAAAAGATTTAAATAATTTATCAAAAAAAATACAACCTTTAGAAAAAGAAATAACAATATTCCATGCAAATGCAGTTAAAGAAATTATTAAAGAAACTAATAAAAATATTGATTTGATAGGATTTCATGGACAAACCATTTTTCATAATGAAAAAGAAAAAATCTCTAAACAAATAGGTGATGGTAAATTGCTTAATTCACTTACAAAAAAGATTATTGTTTATAATTTTAGACAAAATGATTTAAAAAATGGAGGAAATGGAGCTCCATTAACACCAATATTTCACGAACTATTAAAAAAAAAATTTAAAATAAACAATATAACATTTGTCAATATCGGTGGAATATCAAATATAACTAGCTTGTGGAATGATAATAATATGTCAGGAACTGATATTGGGCCAGGAATGTGCTTGATTGATTATTGGTTAAGAAAAAAATCAAATAAGAATTATGACAAAAATGGATCGATAGCAAGATCTGGAAAAGTAAATAAAAAGATATTAGAAAATCTTATAAATAATTTTCATGAAAAACAAAAGATTTTGGGAGTTGGACCCATTAAATCATTCGATACAAAATATTTTGATATTAACCCTTTAGAAAAATTGTCTTTAGAGGAAGGAGCGGCAACATTAACAGAATTTACTGCTCAAATAATAATTTCTGCTCTAGATATTAATAAGCATAAAGAAAAAGTTATTTTATGTGGAGGAGGGAGAAAGAATAATTTTTTAGTCAATAAATTAAAAGAAAAAATTAACAATATAAAGTTAATAGATGAATACGGGATAAATGGAGATTTTATAGAGTCTCAAGCTTTTGCTTATCTTGCAATTAGATCTTTTCTCAAGTTACCAATCTCATTTCCTGAAACTACCGGAGTTAGAAAACCATGCACAGGTGGAGAAATTATTATTAATTAAGCGATAGTTGTTTTTTCTTTTATATATTTATCGATTAATCCAGCTAATTCTTTTTCTTTACTTTTATAAAAATGATTAGCATTTATACAGTCAAATTTCACAGTAATATTTTTTTGGATACTTAATCTTTTTTTTAAATTCAATATACTATCAATTTCCACAAGTTCGTCATTTTTTCCGTAAACTACCAATCCAGAAATAGGACATGGGGCCAAAAAAGTAAAATCATAAACGTTTGGTTGAGGTGATATAGCAACAAACTTATTTACTTCGGGTCTTCTCATAATTAATTGCATACAAATTAAAGCGCCAAAAGAAAAACCTGATACCCAACATTGACTATAACCAGGATTATCTCTTTCAATCCAGTCTAAAGCTGCAGCTGCATCAGAAAGTTCCCCTTGACCATTGTCAAAAATACCATCACTTTTTTCAACACCTCTAAAATTTATTCTAATTACAGAAAAATTATTTTTATAAAAAGAATTATAAGTTTCATATACAATTCTATTATTCATTGTTCCTCCATATTGGGGATGAGGCTGAAGAACTAGGGCTATAGGTGCAGGCTGTTTTTTACTTTTAAAGTACTTTGCCTGAATTCGTCCACTTGGACCTGGAATAAATATTTCTTTGTTTTCAATTACCATAAATTTTTTAATAATGATAATTACTATCAATAAAAAAACAGTTTTATAGCATGTTTAAAGTGTCACAATTTTATTTATTTGCATACTTGACTATTTTAGTAGGAATAAGTAAATAAGCTTAACGAATTAACGCTTTTTTTAATATGAAATTAACAAGTAAAGGTAGATATGCAGTAATGGCTATGGCTGATTTAGCTAAAAATACTGCAAACACGCCAATAAGTCTCACAGAGATATCGATAAGACAGGGAATTTCTCTATCTTTTCTAGAGCAGTTATTTTTAAGACTCAAAAAAAATAATTTAGTTTTAAGTTCTCGTGGTTCTCATGGGGGATACTTTTTAAGTAAATCTCCTGAAGAAATTAAACTATCAAGCATAATAAATGCAGTTGATGAAAAAATCAAAACTGTTAAGTGTAAAAAAGAATCAAAAAAAGGTTGTAATGGAAAATCAGTAAAGTGTATTACTCATAATTTATGGGATGATCTTGAATCACATATAAATAGTTTTTTTGAAAAAAATACGCTTAAAGATATAGTTTATAATCGTAATACATACGACAATAGAGAAATTAATTCATGAAATCTACAGAAATTGAAAAAGCAAAAGAATATAAATATGGTTTTACTACTGATATTGAAAGTATTAAAGCTCCTAAAGGTTTAAACAAAGAAATTATAAAATTTATATCAAAAATAAAAAAAGAACCAAAGTGGATGTTAGATTGGAGGTTGAAAGCTTTCGATAGACTTAAAAAAATAAAAGAACCAGATTGGCAAAAGCCAAAATATCCAAAAATTGATTATCAGCAATTATATTATTATTCTGCACCAAAATCTGCAAAAGATAAGCCTAAAAATCTCAGTGAAGTTGATCCAAAATTATTAGAAACATACGCAAAACTTGGCATACCTTTAAAAGAACAAGAAAGATTAAGTGGAGTTGCTGTAGATGCCGTTTTTGATTCTGTGTCAGTTGCAACAACTTTTAAAGAAAAATTAACAGAAAAAGGAATTATTTTTTGTCCGATTTCAGAAGCTATTCAAAAACATCCAGACTTAGTAAGGAAATACTTAGGTTCAGTAATTCCTATAACAGATCACTATTTTGCAACTTTAAATTCGGCAGTTTTTACAGATGGTTCATTTGTTTACATACCTAAAGGAGTTAGATGTCCAATGGAACTATCAACTTATTTTAGAATTAATGCATCAGAAACTGGACAATTTGAAAGGACCTTAATCATTGCTGATAAAGGAAGTTATGTAAGTTATTTAGAAGGTTGTACAGCACCTATGAGAGACGAAAATCAACTTCATGCAGCAAATGTTGAACTAATAGCTTTAGATGATGCAGAAATAAAATATTCTACCGTACAAAATTGGTATCCTGGTGATGAAAATGGCAAAGGCGGAATATATAACTTCGTAACTAAAAGAGGAGCTTGTCGAGGAAAAAATTCAAAAATTTCCTGGACGCAGGTAGAAACAGGATCAGCAATTACCTGGAAGTATCCTAGCTGTATTTTACAAGGAGATAATTCTGTTGGAGAATTTTACTCAATAGCAATAACGAACAATCACCAAAAAGCTGATACTGGTACTAAAATGTTACATTTAGGCAAGAATACAAAAAGTAAAATTATCTCAAAAGGAATATCAGCAGGCAATGCAGACAATACCTACAGAGGTTTAGTAGATATTAATAAAAAGGCACTGAATTCTAGAAATTATACTCAATGTGATTCCTTGTTAATGGGTAATAAGTGTGGAGCTCACACAGTTCCTTATATAAAAAACAAAAACTCCTCATCAGTTGTAGAGCATGAAGCAACAACCTCTAAAATTAACGAAGAACAATTATATTATTGTAACCAAAGAGGTTTAAACCAAGAAGAGGCTGTCAGTTTAATCGTTAATGGATTTTGTAAAGAGGTATTGCAACAATTGCCAATGGAATTTGCCGTTGAAGCTCAAAAGTTAGTAGGTATAAGTTTAGAAGGAAGCGTGGGATAATGTTAGAAATTAAAAATTTACAGGCTTCAGTTGAAAAAAAGTCCATTCTTAAAGGTCTAAATTTAACTATTAAACCAGGAGAATTACATGCAATTATGGGACCTAATGGCTCAGGAAAAAGCACTTTGGCAAACGTACTTTCAGGCAAAGAAGGTTATAAAGTTTCGGGTGAAATAAATTTTAAGGGAGAAAATTTGAATGATATTCCTGTTGAAAAAAGAGCTCAAAAGGGAATTTTTTTAGCATTTCAGTATCCTTTAGAGATACCAGGAGTTAATACAAACATTTTTCTAAAAACATCATTAAATTCAATTCTTAAAGCAAAAGGAAAAAAGGAAGTTGATACATTAACATTTTTAAAATTAGTTAAAGAAAAGTCATTTGAGCTTGGAATAGATGAAAAGATTTTATCAAGACAACTGAATGTTGGTTTTTCCGGAGGAGAAAAGAAAAAAAATGAAATTTTACAAATGAAAATACTAGATCCAATTTTTTCAATTTTAGATGAAACTGATTCAGGGTTAGATATAGATGCTCTAAAAGTTATAGCTAAAGGAGTTAATTCATCTAGAGATAGTAAAAAATCTTTTTTAGTTATAACTCACTACCAAAGATTATTAGATTATATCAAGCCTGATTTTGTACATGTATTATCAAACGGAAAGATTATCAAAACAGGCTGCGGAGAACTGGCAGAAGAATTAGAAAAAACTGGATATAGCAAATTAAACTAAAACAATGCAAAACTTTGAAATCAATTCTAATCAAATTGATAAAATAAAACAGATATCAGCAGAGGAAAAAAAATTTAGAATTAAAAATTTAGAACTTTTTAAAGCAGCAGGTTTTCCAAATAAAAAACTTGAGGATTGGAAATTTACAGACTTTAAAAATATTATAGATAAAAATTTTGATAAATTAAACACTGAAAAAGTAGAATCAGATATTGGTAAAATTAATTTTATTAAAGATTTTGAACATAATTATATTTTGTTAGTAAATGGAAAATTACATTCAAGTAATTTTGTTCATGAAGAGAAAAATAAAATAAAGATTAAATCTTTCGATAAAAGCATTGATCACAAAATAGATAAAAACCCTTTGGTGTGCTTAAATCATGCGTTGGCAGAAAATGGATATTCTTTAGAAGTAGTCAAAAACTATAAATTTAAAAAAGTTATTGTTGTATATAATTTTTTTACGAAAAATATAAAGAATAATATTTTAAACACTAAAAATAAAATTAAGATAAACGAAAATTCAGAGCTTCATATTATAGAATACACTATTAATGAGTCTAAGTTTAAATTTATTAATAATGTGTATGAAAACCTAATTTTAGAAAAAAATTCAAAAGTAAAAAATTTGGTAATACAAAGTAATAAAAGTGATGGTTTTTTTCATAAATTTTTAAAAACTGAATTATTTTTTAACTCTGATTACTCAAATTTAATTTTTTCATCAGGTTTAAGATTTAATAAAATAGACATTGAGTGCGACCTAATAGAAGAAAAAAGTAAATGTAATATATTATCAGCATTATATTTAAAAGAAAATGAACATCAGGAAATTAAAACTTTAATTAATCATTTGGCACCAAATTGTAAAAGCAATCAAAAGGTAAAAAATATATTAAATGATGAAAGTAAAGGCGTATATCAAGGCAAAATTTATGTTAAAAATATTGCTCAAAAGACTGACGCATATCAATTAAGTAAAGCTTTATTATTAAAAGAAAATACCGAATTTAATTCAAAACCAGAATTAGAAATTTATGCTGATGATGTTAAATGTTCTCACGGTTCAAGTTCTGGAAACGTTGATCGGGAATCAATTCATTATCTTATGACTAGAGGACTTACACGAGAAGATTCCATTAAGTTATTAATTAAAGGTTTTTTGAATGATGTAATCGAATTTATCAAAAGTCCAACCATCAAAAAATTAGTCGAGACAAAATTGGAGAATCAAATTAATGGATATTAAAGATATAAAATCTCAATTTCCTATTTTTTCAAAAAAAATAAACGGCAAAAACTTGATATACTTAGATAGCTCAAATTCATCACAAAAACCTTTAAGTGTAATCAATAGACTTAATGATTTTTATAGCAGTGAATTTTCCAACATTGGAAGAAGTATTCATACATTAGCTGTAAATGCTACCAATAAATTTGATGAAACTAGAACAAGTGTAAAAAATTTTATTAATGCAAAATTTAAGGATGAGATTATTTTTACCAAAAATGCAACAGAAGCAATTAATTTAGTAGCCACAACTTTTGGACAGAAAAATATTAAAGAAGGTGATGAAATTATTGTTACTGAATTAGAACATCATTCAAACTATGTGCCTTGGCATTTTTTAAGAGAAAATAAAAAAGCTGTCATAAAATTTGCTCCTATTAATGAAGATGGAGATATAATTATTGATAAATTAAAAGAATTAATCTCCTCCAAAACAAAAATTATTGCAGTTACTCACTTATCAAATGTAACGGGTACAATTGTTCCAATTAAAGAGATTGTAGAAATAGCGCATAAAAAAAATATCCCAGTACTAGTGGATGGATGTCAAAGTGCTCCTCATATTAAAATAAATGTTGTGGATTTAGATTGTGATTTTTATGCTTTCTCAGGACATAAAGTTTATGGACCAACCGGTGTAGGTATACTGTACGCAAAGAGAGAATGGTTAGAAAGATTACCACCATATATTGGAGGAGGAGCAATGATTAGTGAAGTAAAAAAAGATAAAGTTCTTTATGCTCCAATTCCAGAAAAGTATGAAGCTGGAACTATGCCTACAGCTGAAGTAATTACATTTAATGAATCAATAAAATTTTTAGAATCAATTGGTATGAATAACTTAATGAATCATGAAAAAGAAATTACAAATTATGCTTTAGAAAAACTTAAAAAAATAAATTCAGTTAAATTAATTGGAAATCCAAAAAATAAAGCTGGAGTAATATCTTTTGTAATTAAAGATGTACACCCACATGATATTGCTACTATTTTAGATGAATATGGTGTGGCGATTAGAGCTGGACATCATTGTTGTCAAATTTTTCATGAAAAAATGAAATTGAGTGCTACGGCTAGAGCTTCTATAGGAGTATATAATACTAAAGAAGATATAGATATGTTAGTTCAAGCAATTGAAAATTGTAGAAAAGTTTTTAATTTAAAATAATGGATATAAAACAACTTTATCAAGATATAATTTTAGAACATGGAAAAAGTCCTAGAAACCATGGAAGATGTGAAGGATTTAACCATGAAGCAAAAGGATATAACCCACTTTGTGGAGACAAAGTTCATGTTTATTTGAAATTGAACAATAAAAAGCAAGTAGAAAATTTAACTTTTGAAGGTGAAGGTTGCGCCATTTCATTAGCTTCAGCTTCTATAATGACAGAACTAGTTAAAGGAAAACCGATTATAGATGCAAAAAAAATAATGAAAGATTTTTTTAACATGATAAAAAATGATACGATAATAACATCTAATAATTTAGATGAAGATCAAAAAACAAAAATAATGTCTTTGTCAGGAGTAAAACAGTTTCCAATGAGAGTTAAATGCGCTACTTTATCATGGCATACTTTAAATTCTGCTATGGAAGGAAAAAAAAAAGAAGTAAATTCAGAGGCTATAGATTAATGAGTGACATTAAAAATAAAGTTATTAATGAGATTAAAAAAATATTTGATCCTGAAATACCAGTAAATATTTATGAGCTAGGGTTGATTTACAAAATTGAAGTAGATAAATCTAACAAAGTTAATATTGATATGACATTAACATCACCCAATTGTCCAGTAGCAGAAAGTTTGCCAAATGAAGTTAAAGATAATATAAAGAAAATTGAAGGAGTAACAGACGTTAATTTAAAAATAGTTTGGGAACCTCCTTGGACCAAAGACATGATGTCAGAAATTGCAAGATTTGAGTTAAATTTGGATGGAAAAAATAACGATAGAGAAATTTATGAATAAACAAGTAATTACATTAAGCGATCGGGCTGCAAATAGAGTTAAGGAAATCATAGCTAATGCAAAAGAACCAATTATTGGTGTGAGAGTTGGTGTTGCTTCCGGAGGGTGTGCAGGCATGTCTTATGTTATGGAATATGCAAAGAAAGTTAACCCAAATGATGAAATAATAGAAGACAAAGGAGTTAAAGTTCTAATTGATCCAAAAGCAATAATGTATCTTCTTGGTACAGAGATGGATTATAAAAAGGAAGAATTATCATCAACTTTTATATTCAAAAATCCCAACGAAACAGAACGTTGTGGATGTGGAGAATCTTTTAAAATTTAATTGTATATTGCTGTACAATCAAGAATTGTATATAATGTTCTCGTATGAGAGACACGAAACATTTAGGTAAACATGCAAGCAAATTAGCTGAGAAAGCTAAAGAAAAAACATTATTTAGAACGCAGCGTAAGGCTGTGGAAGCCGGTGCTCACGGAACATTAGATTATACTATTAAAGAAGGTGTAAATAAAAATAAAATAGCTGACGAAAAAATTTTAAAAAGTAAAAAATAATATTAAGAGCTGTAGTACATCTCAAACTCCATTGGGTGCGGAGTATGTTCAAGTTTATAAATTTCTTCGAATTTTAAAGCAATATAAGCATCAATTTGATCATCAGTAAATACATTACCTTGAGTCAAAAATTTTCTATCCCTATCCAAACTTTCCATTGCCTCTCTTAAGGAACCACAAACAGTTGGGATATTTTTGACTTTATCTTCTGGCATTGCATATAAGTCTTCATCAACAGGTTTCCCAGGATTTATCTTATTTTTAATACCATCTAAACCAGCCATTAACATTGCTGAAAATGTCAAGTAAGGATTTCCCGCGGCATCTGGAAATCTAATTTCGCATCTCGCAGCCTTTTTGCTTAATGTTATTGGTATTCTACAAGAGGCAGATCTATTTCTAGCAGAGTAAACTAACAAAACTGGAGCTTCAAAACCCGGTATTAATCTTTTGTAGCTATTAGTTGTACTATTTGAAAAGGCATTAATTGCTTTTGCATGTTTTAAAATTCCACCGATATAGTGTAAGGCTGTATCAGATAATCCAGCGTATTTATTTCCAGAAAATAAAGCTGTGCTTCCTTTCCACAAAGATTGATGAGTGTGCATACCAGAACCATTATCACCTTTAACTGGTTTTGGCATAAATGTTGCTGTTTTACCAAATGAATGAGCTACCATTTGAACTCCATATTTGTAAAGTTGCATGTTATCTGCTTGAGTGGTTAGTGTATTAAAATACATTCCGAGCTCGTGTTGACTTGGAGCAACTTCATGATGATGTTTTTCTGCTTTAATACCCATATCTCTTAGAGCTTTTAAAAACTCTCCTCTCATATCTTGAGCGCTGTCTACTGGTGGAACAGGAAAATAACCACCTTTAATTCCTGGTCTATGACCCATATTGCCATTTTCATAATCTTTTCCAGTATTATAAGGCCCTTCAGAACTATCTATTTTAAACCCAGTTTCATTCATATCATTTTTAAACTTAACATCATCAAACACGAAAAATTCTGCTTCGGGTCCAAAGTAAGCCTTATCTCCTATACCTGTTTTCTTTAGATATGACTCAGCCTTTTTGGCTATGCTTCTAGGATCTCTTTCATAAGGGTCTTTTTTTAACGCATCTAAAACATCACAAAACAAAATTAGAGTATTGTGAGAAGTAAATGGATCTATAACTTGTCTTTCAAGATCAGGCTTAAGTATCATGTCAGACTCATTAATAGCCTTCCAACCGGCAATTGATGACCCATCAAAGAATACTCCCTCATTTAACATTTCTTCATCAACCATTTTGCCATCCATTGTTAAATGTTGAAGTTTTCCTCTAGGATCGGTAAAGCGAAGATCTACGTACTCCACCTCTTTATCTTTCATTAACTTTAAAACTTTGCTAGCACTCATAATATTAAAATTTCACGTGTAACCTATACTTTGAACTTTATGGTTGTATCTATAGCAATCTAAGTGTTTTAATGAAGTGATTTTATTATATGTCAGTTATGCAAAACACACATAGGTACAAAACAATCAAGAATTCTCCACGTTTATGGATAAAATATTTTCCATGGAAAAAGATTTTGGGACACAAATACAGCAGAGGAAAAGTTGTTGTATATGGAGGAAAAAAAGAGATGATTGGTGCAACAATATTGTCTTCTTTAGCAGCTTTAAAAACAGGAACAGGGTCAATTAAAATTATTTGCACTAAAGATACCATAGATACTTATTCTGTTAAATTTCCTTCAGCCTTAAAAGTAAAAATTAACAATATTGATGAATTAAAAAAATTCATAAAAAGAGAAGAAATAACATCAATCCTGATTGGGCCAGGAGCAGGCTCGAATAGAAAAATAAAAGAAATTACAAAACTAATTCTTAAAAGAATTAAATATGTTGTTTTAGATGCTGATGCGTTGACGTGCTTTAAAAATGATCCGAAATCACTTTACAAATTACTTGATAAAAATAAAATTATTACTCCACATATTAAGGAATTTCATAAAATTTTTCCAAATATTAAGAAAAATATTCTCAATATTGACAAAATAAAAGAAGCAAGAAAGTTAATTAAATCAAATATTATTCTAAAAGGACCAAACTCAATAATTTTATCCTATGATAAAAAGATTGTAGTTAATTATCACTCCTCACCCGAGTTAGCAGTAATTGGGTCAGGAGATGTTTTGAGTGGTCTTATCGTAAGCATGATTGGAGAAAAAAAAATGAGCCCTTTTTTGGCTGGCTGCGCTGCGACCTGGTTACATGGAGATATTGCAAAAAAATATGGTAGGGGATTAATATCAGAAGATATTATTAAAGGTATACCTGCTGCTTTAAAAAGACTGAAATATGGAAAAATTGCTAGATAAAGAGCCAGTAAAAAGAGTGCAAAATTTTATAAAGAAATTTGATTCAAAGCTTGAAGTTTTAATATTAGAAACTACGGCAAGAACCGCTAATGATGCCGCAAATTCTCTTAAATGTGAAGTTGGAGCAATTGTTAAAAGTTTACTATTCAGAACAGATAATAGTTTTTTAATTTGTCTAATTGCTGGAGATAGAAAATGTTCATTAAATAAATTAAAAAAAATTTTAGGAAAAAAAGATGTATCAATGGCTAATGCTAATGAAGTAAAAGAAAATACTGGTTTTTCAATAGGGGGTGTTGCTCCCGTTGCTCATATAAAAAGATTAGAAATTTATATTGATAAATCTCTTAGCAGATTTAAATATATATTTGCTGCTGCAGGACATCCAAATTGTGTTTTTAAAATTAGCTATGATCAATTAAACAAAATTACAAATGGAAATGAGAAAGAAATATCTGAATGAGAAGGACAACACCTTTAGATTATTTTTTACTTACAATTTTAGCTTTAATTTGGGCGTCAGCTTTTTTTAATATAAAAATTGCTACTTATTCATACGGGCCACTTACTATAGCTTTTCTAAGAATACTTTTTGGTGCCATACCAGTTATTCTATTGTGTTATTTGAAAAAAATTAAAATTGAAGCTTTTTCAAAAGACTGGCTTTGGTTTGCCTCAATAGGTGTAATAAATTTAGTGATACCTTTTTTTTTAATAGCATATGGTGTCCAAAAAGTTCAAAGTAATCTAGCTGCTATTTTGATGGCTAGCACACCATTAACTGCAACCGCTTTAGCTCATTTTTTTACCAAAAATGAAAAAATTAATTTGACTAAATCAGTTGGAATATTAATAGGCTTCTCAGGAATTATCTTTTTATTCTCTGATAATATTTTATTTAACGAAAATAATATTTTTTCAGCATTTTTAATTTTATTCGGTTCATGTTTTTATGTAATTGGAGGATTGTTAACCTTAAAAATAAGCAAAAAGAAAAATGAGAATGTAACAGCTTCAATTCTTATTTGGGGGACAATAGTATTGCTACCTATTTCCTTATTTTTTGAACAACCATGGAATTTAGCACCACGATTAGACTCAACATTAGCTTTAATTTATTTAGGAATTTTTTCTACAGGTATAGCTTGGCTCTTAAGATTCTATATTTTGAAACACAATGGACTAGTTTTTCAGGCACAAGTTGCTTACCTAATACCAATTTTTGGTGTCATTTTAGGTTTTTTAATTTTGAATGAAGCAATTACTCCAAAAGTAATAATTTCACTTATTGCAGTAATTATTGGAATTTATATTGTCAAAAGTAGCAACGTAGTTAAAAAAAAATTAAAAAAAATATAAGTTTTTTTACTTTCAATTAAGCAGATATCAGTTTTGGAAATAGTTTTTGTATTATAGATATTGTGTATGACTCAATAGGTAATTTGAAAAATTTGTATTTAAATCTCATTCTCGCTATTGGGTGATACATTATAAATGCCAATTTACCAAAAGTGGTTGTATATTTAAGTTTAGCATTTTTGCTTGCAAAAACAGAGGAGATCATAACCATTGATAGTTCTCTTCGTTTTGAATTAGATAACCAATTTTTATTTTTGAAGAACCACGAACTATGATAATCAATGTCTGTCCAACCTTCTAATGTTGTTGGTTGCTTAAAGTATTTAGAAACATTATCAAACATTTTTGTGCCTATTATAGGTAAGTAAACAGAAAACATTGGAAAGATGTTAGGATTATCTTTTTGTAATTGAAGGAAAAAGCTAACTGTTTCATTTCTTTCTTCATCAGTCTCTGTTGGAAAACCAACAATGAATGTATATTTTGTTTTAAACGGAAGAATTGATATTATTTTATTTGCTTTTAACATATTATCTTTAGTGTCAGCCTTAGTCATCCACTTGAGCATTCTCTCGGAACCAGACTCTATTCCAATATCTAATGATCTGCAGCCACTTTCCCAAAGTAATTTTATATCATCTTCATTTAATTTACTTATTAGATTTGCTCTTATACCTGTAGATGTCCAAGTTATCTTTGGTGTAATTTTTGCCAAAGCAGAAGTAAATTCTAAAAAGTGTCTTCTTCCTGCAATAGTTAAATCATCAACAAAAACAAAACTGTTATATCCATATTTGCTTTGTAACATTTTAATTTTTGCTACAACTTTTGGCACAGATAATGTTCTCATTTTTCTTTCTTGAAGCGCTTCATTTCCACAAAAAGTACAAGCAAACGGACATCCGCGCGAAGTTTGAAAGGATGCAGACACTCCATTTCCAAGATTCGCAGCATCGTATTTTGATAAATCAAGTAATTCGTACGGTGTGTCAGGAAGAGAATCCATATCCATAATTAATGGATTGTAGCCTGTAAATTTTATTTTGCTGCCTTCGCTATTTTTTTTAAAATAATAAATACCTTTTATTTTATCCAGAGCATCACTTTTTAAAACGTCATCCAATTTATTTTTCTCAAATATTTTAGCAACCTCATAAAAAGTAAAATCTCCTTCACCTTTCATTACTATATCTATTCCTTCGTGTTGCAAACTTTGTTCAGGTAAAAGAGTTGCATGCACACCTCCAAATATTATAGGTATTGATTTGTCAAATTTTTTTATCATGTCTACACAGATTATAAGATCTTTAAGGGAGGGGCCTGTTAACGCTGTTATGCCGACACAAATAGGTCTTCCTTCTTTAAGATAATCGGCTAATGATTGTTGCCAATTTTTTATAACTCTTAAATCAAGTATTTTAACGTCATAACCTTTTGCATGCGGTAGTGCTGCTATTGATAAAATTGATTCAGGGAAGCGGATAAAAACTCCATCCCAAATCCCATGAGTTGGCTGGATTAATAATATTCTTTTATTCATAGATTTTTAAAATTAAAAAAATTCTAAAACACGATTCATGTTTAAATATAATATATACACATAATTCAGCAACAAGAAATTTATAAAATTTTTGTCACATAAGAAGCAATTGATGCCAAATTTTTGACAAATTTTAAGGATTTTTAATTTAAATTTGGTAAATAACTTTAAAAAGTATTATTTCTCTTTTGTTTTTGTGATTGGAGTAGAAGTTATAGGTGAATATGATAGAAATAGATCATCCAATTATTTAATTAGATTTTATGCTCTTTTCATTAAATTTTCTAGAATTAATACCTTTAGGAATATTAAATTTATATTTCTTTTTTATTTTTTGTTCAGTAATAGCATTAAGCTATCCGTTTGGAAGATATTTTTTATATAATTATTGTGAAAACAATCTGATAAAAAATTCATTATTTTCAATTTCTGTTTTTGCTACACTAATTTCCATACTAATGAATCTTGCACCGATTTTAAGTAAATATGTAATTGTCATTTTTTATTTATTAAATTTAGCTATATTAACAATCAATTCAAATATTAGAAAAGATTTTTTTGGAGCAATTATTTCATTTAAATTTACGTTTTTTATTTCATTGTTAGTTTTTTTATTAGCAAGTATGTGGCTAGATTACTTTCATATTGAGAATGGAAATCTCATATATTTTTTTGATATTCATCATACATATTATTGGGATCCCATTTCTGAGATATTTACTTCTGATTATTTTTCCAGAATTAGAATATCCAGTCTATATCCGGCTGAATGGAGTTCCTTTCATTTTTTTCAAGCTGGTTTTCACTCAATTCTTTTATCGCCAGTTTATTTAGCAGGAACACTTGGTTTATTAACATTAAAAAAATTTTATGTATCAATATTTTTTTCATTATTCTTAGTTAGTTTTTTTAGTGAAGATGGTTTTAAAAAAGAGAAAAATATAAATATTTTATTCAAAGTTATTGTCATCACACTGATAATTATTATTTTTTTTTCACCTCAAGTAATTTGGTTAATTCAAACCAATGGATTGGTGTCTGCTATCTTAGTTTTATTTATAGCTCAATCAATTTTATCCAAAAATAAAAATGATCTTTTGGTTTGGGCAATCATTCTTTCCATATCGTCCTTCAGAAATGGTCTAATTAGTTTAATGCTTACAATTTATTTTTTGATAGATTCAGAAGTTATAAATTTTAATACTATTTTAAATAAAATAAAAAAAAGTTTAAATTTACCAAACATATTTTTATCCATTCTATTTTTAATTTATTTTATTGCATCATTTTACCAAAGCAGTATGAGCTTTCACCATCCAAAGTATAGCCTTCCTAGTGATAGGGCTTGGTGGGAACTAACAGTCACAAATCATGTAATACAAAATTACCAACTTATTATCTTGATTTTTATTTTATTAGTTTTCTCCTACTTTGTTTTACTAAAATATTTTTATAAAAAAAAAATACCACTTTTTACTAAAATAAAAAAAATAGATTTTTTATATTTTAATTCAGTTTTGATTATACCTTTCTGTTGTTTATTTTTGTTATTTATTAAAAGCCAATTGAATGATTTTTTTGATGTCAGAAAGTTAGAAATATTTTTTGATCAATTTAATTTAACTAATTTGTCTTATTTTTTCTTTGTATCTTTAATATGGTGTTTAATTTTAATTTGTTTAAGAGCATTAGATCGTTATATATTTATTATTACAATTATTTTTTATACTTTTTTATCAATTTTTATTTATAACGCAATCACGTTACCAGCTTTTTTTGTTGTAGAACTAATTGTTTTGTTATTAATTTTTAAAATTTTATTTAAATTCAAAAATGTAACTGTAGAAATGATGTTTTCATACTTATTTATGATTTCACTAGTTGTATCTATTATCTTTAGCTCTTCCTCAATCGATGCGTATTTAAAGCATTTTGAAGAATACAGTACTGGAGAAAAACTTTCTTTCAAAGTTGAAGAGATTAAGCAATTTAAACAACAAAAATATTTATGCCCGCAAGATATAAAAAACACAAATGTAAAAAATTATTCTTCTGCATTAAGTTCAATTTTAGTAATTCCTTATTATACTCATCTAGAAATACCTGATATACGACAAAAGCAAGCAATCGGATCTTTAGATTTTGCTATTCCGCCTAAAAAACATGTTGCCAATCCATGCGTGAGTGAATAACTAATGAACATATTCTTTAAATAGAATTTTATGAACAAAAAGTACAAAATTTAAATATTATAATGCGTCATTTTTTCCAGAATAAATCACACTCAACTCTGTTAACTATTCTAAATAGATTTCTATGATTTTGATAAAGGAAATTTTATTTTGATAAATAATATTACATTTTTTTTCAAAGGATTAAAAAAGAAAGAAAAGAGGACGATATATATAACGTCAATTTATGTTTCTTTTATTTTTGTAGCAGCATATTTTTTTTTGGTAAAATTTGATTTTATTAATTTATTTACGCTGGAGTCTTTTAAGATTTTTATCAACAATATGGATAATTTTTATCTAAATAATAAAATTATATTCATTGTTGTTTTTTCTTTTTTTGTAATTATTTGGGTTTTATTACTAGGTTTTATGTCCCCATTAATACTCGTATCTGGATATATATTTGGTTCAATTTTATCAACTTTTATAATTGCATTATCACACGCTATTGCAGCAACAATTTTTTTTTTAATAGCAAAAATTTTTTTTAAAACACTTCTTAAAAAAATAATCAATAAGAAATTAAAATTGGTCTTGAATTTTTTGAACAAAAACATAAATCACTATTTTCTTTTTTATAGAATTTTAAATGATTTCGGAGTACCTCCTCCAATAAGGAATCTTATTCCAATTTTCACTAAAATTAAGACACAATACTATTTTTTATTAACTTTTATTGGTATGATGCCTTTGATTTTTGTTTGGTCATATTTTGGAGAATCAATTCGACATGTATCTGAACTTAAAGAGATAAATTTTTCAATTTTTTCTAATTCTTATATCTACATTTCTATTATTTTTCTTGCTATAGTTTCATTAATTCCCCTTGTAATAAAAAAAATATTGTTTAAAACGAAAGCAAGAAGAATATAATAAATATAGTGTTGCTATGTTCTTTGATTTCATAAGAGTGAGCAATTAATGGAAATATCTTTAGTTATTCCGTGTTTCAATGAAGAAGGAAACATAAAAACTTTAGTGAAAAAATGTGAAAAATTTTTATCTAATAAAAAAAATCAACTTGTTTTAGTTAATAATGGTTCATCAGATAATACCGGGCAAAGAATAGATGAATTTTCCAATATTCCTAATCTCAAAAAAGTGGATGTAGATAAAAATCAAGGTTTTGGTTATGGCGTAATTCAAGGATTACTCAATTCTTCAGGTGAAATTCTATCTTATTCGCATGCTGACAATCAGACTGATCCAAATGATGTATTGAAAGGCGTAGACCTAATAGATAATAAACAAGACAGCAATTTTCTAGTGAAAGGACATCGCGTAGACAAAATTAAAAATAATTGGAAATTTATGAATTTATTTGTTTCATATTCAATGACAGTATTTGAAAGCATATTATTTCAGAAATATTTATATGATATTCATGCTCAGCCTGTAATTTTTCACAAAAACTTTTTTAATAAATGGAAAAATCCTCCTAAAGATTTTACGTTAGATCTTTATGTTTATTACTTAGCAAAGAAAAACAATTTTAGAATTATACGTTTTCCAGTTCAATTTAATATATTAAATAGATTGTCAGGAGTAGGAAGTAATGATTCAGTTAAAAAAACTATCATAGGATGTTGGGATCATCTTATTTCATCTACAATTTTAAGGTTTAAAATATAATCAGTGATACTTATTCAGCATAGAGTAAACAATATAAATCAACTTAAAAAAATCGATCGAAAATACGGTATTGAGATTGATGTACGATCTCATAATTCTAAACTTATTTTACATCACGATCCATTTAAAAATGGTCCAAACTTTAGCGATTTTCTAAAATATTATAATCACGAGATTCTTATCATAAATATTAAAGAAGAGGGAATAGAGTCAAAAATTTTAAGTATTTTAAAAAAAAGAAGAATTAAAAATTATTTTATGCTAGACGTAACAATACCTCAATTAACAAAAATTATTAATAAAGAAAAAAAAATTGCCTTTAGAATCTCAAAGTATGAAAATATTAAAGGTGCATTTAAATTTGCCAATATTTTAAAATGGGTTTGGATTGATACTTTTGATGGAAAACTCCCAATTTCAGTAAAAGAAATATTAATATTAAAAAAAAATAAATACAAAATTTGTCTGGTGTCTCCGGAACTACCTACTAGAAATTTTTCTCATTTAAAGAAAATGAAAAAAAAAATTAAAAAATATAAAAAACTTTTCGATGCTGTATGTACAAAAAAACCCAAAATGTGGGAATAGATATTTACTAAGGTTTTAGTAAAACTTTAGAATATTTAAATTTTTTAAAAAAAAGTTCAGGAAAAACTTTCTTAGCATCCGAAAATTTGAATTTGTGTGAGATTAAATTACCAATCTCAAGTTTACCTGAATTTAACATACTTAAAGTTTCTGACCATTCGTCGTGAGGATCTATCACTGTACTCCACGATCCAGCTATTTGTATCTCATGACGTAAAATTTTATTTAGTGTACTTTTTTCTAGGACCGTGTCTTGTATTTGGTTACTTAAGATCACAATTTTTCCACTTTTTTTTAAACTTGTTATACCTTTGTTTAATAAATCTTTCGAACCAGAACATTCAAAAGCTATTTCCGAACCTTCATTTGAAGTATATTTTTTAACTCTTAATAAAAAATCTTCTTTTGAAGTATCTATAGTTTTGTTAAATCCTAAATGTTTAAAATTTTTAAGTCTATTCTCGTTTCTGTCAACACCTATAACGTTATCAATTTTGTTAAGTTTACACCATGAAGCTAATAAAATACCAATGGGGCCCAATCCTAAAATTATAACACTATTAAATTTTCTATCTTTTTTAGCGATATTATATGCGTGTAAAGCTACTGAAGCTGGTTCAGTGAAAACAGCCAGGTCATCATCTAATTTTTCTGGAACTTTAACTAAGTTTTTAATTGGAGAAAGAACATATTCTGAGTAGCCACCGTGACTTCTTGATCCTAAGAAGTCATAGTCACTACATAAGTTTGGACTTTTTCCGTAACCATAAAGTCCATGAATCTTTCCACAGCAAGTATCATCAGTACATTTTGTAATTAATGGATAAACGCATACTTTATCTCCTTCTTTCAAATTTTTATTTTTTCTTCCTAATTTATATACATATCCAAGCATTTCATGTCCGGGAACTATTGGATAAAAGTAAAAACCAACTTTCATTGATCTGACTATATCTGTGCTACATATACCGCAGCTAATAATTTTGATTATTGCTTGATCTTTATTCGGGTTTTGAATTTTAATTTCATCATAATCCCAATTCCCTAATCCTTTTAATACAGAACTTTTAGACGTTATCATTTGAACACACTATACCAAAATTTATAAACATTTAAATCTCTGGGCGTTCCTAGACATATGTATTGTTCAATTTCAAAAGGTAAAACGGTATAATTTTGTTTTATAAGCTCATTAATGGAATTTCCAACATAATATTCATTATTAATTTTGTTTCCCTTTTGAAACATTAGATTAGCTGCTTTCAGAAAAATTTTTGCTGATTTAAAATAAAAGATACCTTGAGCGATGTGGTCTAAGTGAGGATTTTCACTTATTGGTGTTTTTTCTGATATTTTTCTAACTAAACCATCTTTAATATCTAAATATGCGTATGCGAAAGGACTAAGTCTTGCATCTGGATATTTTCTAAAAGACCAAATTACAACATCAGGATTAAAATGTTTCAACAAATTTAGAAATTTTTTTTCATCAAAAATTTGAGAATAATCACATGATGATATTAATAAGGGAGTATTTTTTGGTAAATTTTTTACGTGAGCATAGCATGTACTGGCCATTCCACTTGTTTTTTCCTTTAAAATTATAACATCAGTATTTTTAATAGTTTTTTTAATTTTTTTAGAAAAATTATATTTTTTATCGTGATCTTTTCTTATTATGATTACGTTTTTTTTAGCTTTAGGAAGAGAGTCCACAGTTTTTTTGATCATGTTTTTTTTATCAACCATTATTAGAGGCTTAAAAGATTTTTTATTTTTAGCCAAAAAACGTTCGCCATCACCACAGCTTGGAATTAAATTAATAAAATTGAATTTTTTTGTAAGTTTTCTTGAATAATTTTTTTTAAAATATTTGTGCCAGAAATTGTATTCCTCCACGTAAGAAACTAAACCTATAGCAACATGTTTTTTTATGAGAAATAGATCAATTTTTTTACCTTTTTTAATATATTCATTATAAATTTGACTTATAAAATATCTTCCTCTAACTGGAGATTGATTTTTAAAGGTTGCATTTGCGTTGTTAAGAAATTCATCCCATCTGCTAAAAAAATAAATACCAGCTAGTCTTTTAGAATCTTCAGTTTTTATGGATTTTTCAACAATTTCAATAATTTTATTTTTTCTATAGATTAATCTCCCCGTGTGTGTTTCTGAAGTGTTTGTTTGAACATTTTCATCAAATGAAAAAATGATTCCATCGCTTTTGGGATTATTGATTTTAGAAAAGAGTTTTTTTTTTGAAAAAAATGTATTAATTCCATCAGGATGTGCTATTAGAACACTCTCATTCATTTTTACATGACGTTTAGCGTATAATAAGGTTTCAATAGCACTAGAGGTATTCTTTTTTATTGGTACGATCTTTTTTTTCTTTATATTTAATTTATTTATAACATTTAATAGATCAGTTTCTATTATGTCTTTATGTTTGCATAAAAAAATATATTCATAATTAAAATTAAAGCTTTCTATAAAATTTTCAATCATTGACATTTCGCCAACTTTGCATAAATGTTTTATAGTTTTAAATCTACTTTCGAAATCTTTATCGTGACTAGCTAAAGGAATTAAAATTTTCATCTTTATTCTAAATTTGCATGATGTTTCCAAAGCTTTTTTTTGCTTATTTTTAATTTTTCAATAATTCCCAAAGAAACAATATCTCCATAAATATGTAATGCTTGATCAAATAATGAGCTCATTGGTTGAACGGATTTTGGTGTTTTGCTAGAGCTATCAAATAAACTTTTATTAAAATTTGCTCCGAAGTCTTTTTTAGAGGGAGCTTTTAATTCAACATAAAAATTAGATAATTTTCTAATAGTAGAGTTTTTTGCTGAAGTTATTAAAAATATTTTACAACCAATAGATTTAGCTTTTTTTGTTATTTGTATTGGTATTAAACTTTCACCTGATCCACTTGCAACAATTAATAAATCTTTTTTTGTTGCTGGTTTTTCAGTAAGTGAACCTACCAACTCTACCTTAATACCAAGATGAGCTAATCTTTTACCAAAACATTGTAAGGATAATTGAACTCTACCAATAGCAACTAAAAACACTCTTTGTGCTGAAACTATTTGATCTATTAGTAATTGAGTTTGTTTAGGTGAGACATTTAATAGACTTTGCTCAATTTCAGAAATGACTAGTCGGGTATTATTTTTAAAAGATTTCATTATTTAGGTTTAAAAATGCACTTAATTTCATTTTGTTTTTTTAACAAAACTATTTTTTTATTAAAATTATCATAGTTTGCATATGATGTCACAATTTTTGAAAAATCAATTGATTTATTTTTTATTATATTAAATGCTTTTTTTAAATGATTTTTATTTGATGAAAAAGATCCAGTTATTTTGATTTGTTTGTAATGCAAGAGATTTGAATCTATTTTTAATCCGCCAGTTTTATTTTTTGGTATTCCTCCAAACAAATTAACCACTCCCATTTTGGATGCAAGTGTACAAGCTAGATTATGACTTTTTAAATTTCCGTTAGCCGAAATAACAACATCATACCCTAAGCCCTGGGTAGGTTTTAATATATTTTTTTGCAAACTTTTTTTAGAATTCTTTTTAGGCCTAAAGATATAATTAGCACCTAATTTTTTTGCAATTTTTAATCTTTTGCTATTAAAATCAATTACCGAAACATATTTTGCTTTCATTATTTTTGCTACACAAGTGAAAAGTAAACCCATGTATCCAGCTCCTATAATTGCTACTGAATTATTTTTTTTAAAATTACTAACTTCCATTCCATTTATAACGCAAGCTAAACTTTCAGACAAACAAGCATATTTTTGATATTTACTATTTTGATAAACCACATATGGAATTGAATTAAAAATTTTTTTATTAATTGTAAAATAATTAGAGAATCCTCCATCAATGTTAGAACCCACAGACATCGGATTGTCACATAAGTTAGTGTCATTATTAAACTTTCTACAACTAGCACAATTTTTACAGGGAATTTCAGCACCAAAGACTAAATTATCTCCAATTTTTAAATTTTTAAAATTTTTAGGAATTTTATAAACGGTTCCAGAAATTTCATGACCAAGTACTATTGGGTATTTTTTTATTCTGGATCCAGTCGAAATAAATTTTAAGTCCGAACTACATATTCCACAAGACCCAACTTTAATAACAATATCATCATTAGAAATTTTTTTACTAATTTCTTTGATTTTTAATTTATTAAGACCAGTAAGATAAATACTTTTATTAATTAATGTGTTTATCAATATATTTCCTCCAATATTTTACTGATTCTTTAATATCTCTTATTGCTCTAGAATCGTAAGGTTCTCTCTCTCTAAATGAAAATTCAAAGTACATAGTGACTTCATCTATATTTAATTTTTTTAACTCATTCAAAATTTTTTCAGGTTTAATTATTCCATTCTTATTATATTTTTTTATGAAGGGTTTATGTGAATATATATCCTTTGTTTTTTGTTTTATATGTATAGCTGGACTTAAATGGCCAAATTTTTCAATCCATTTGTATGGATTGAAGTCATCTTTATTTTTGGAAGAATTATTCCCATGATCAACATCTAAATTAAATAAAATTGGTATTCTTGATTTTGAATTTAATTTTTTATGTAATTTTTGAGCTGAGACTAGCGTATCTCCCATTTCTCTTTTTATAGACATTGGTTCCCAAATTAAATATTTTAAGCCCTTTTTTTTTGCATAATTAGCAAGATTGATCCAACTATTTATAATTTTTTTTTCAGTAGAAGAAAAATTATTTTTTAAATCGTCAAAACTAAATATTCCTAATAAACTTCCGGCTCCTTCTGCACCCAACTTTCCAGAAATATTTATAAATTTCATTAACCAATTTCTCCAGTGATTACTTATTTTTGGATTATAATGAGCCATGTAATTATATCTTGGGCTGGTTATAGTATGTTTAATTTTAATGTTATTTTTTTTTGTGAAATAATTAATTTTTTCGATTTCTTTATTAATTATTTTCGTTGACAATGATGGATCAAGAAGATCAGAAACAAATTGAACATAATCCAAATCAAACTCTTTTCTTACAAGATTTGTCCAAATTTCGGGGTCGTTGTACCTTGTTGTGGCAAAGCCTAAGTGTAAACCCAGATTTATTCTCATAATTGGTTTTTTATTATATGTTATAACTCAAAAAGTAAATAATTCTCCAAGAGTTCAATAAATGAGAAATATGTTTTTTTTAAGAATAAAGAAAGTAAGAATTAACCTTAATTGCTTGGACATTTTGTTTTAATTTGATAATAACTCGTACGAGGGCAAGTGGCGGAATTGGTATACGCGCTAGTCTTAGGAACTAGTACCGAAAGGTTTAAGAGTTCGAGTCTCTTCTTGCCCACCAAAAATATATGAAAGTAACAGTAGAAACACAAAAAGGATCAAAAAAAAATCTGAAAGTTTTTGTAGACAAAAAAGAGATAGAACAAAAAATAACAGATAGATTGATTGACCTGGGAAAAAAAATAAATCTAAAAGGATTTAGACCAGGAAAAATCCCAATGGAAGTTCTAAAAAGACAATTTGGAAAAGCCATATACGGCGAAGTACTAGAAAATGTTTTAAAAGAGACATCATCTCAAGCTATTGAACAAAAAAAAATTAGAGTAGCAGGGCAACCAAAATTAGACCTTAAATCTCATGGTGAAGGGAAAGACTTAAATTATAGTCTGGAAATTGATGAACTTCCTACTATCAAACTTAAATCGTTAGAAGATATAAAATTTACAGATTACAAAATAAAAATCACAGAAGATGAAATAGATAAAAGAATTAATGAAATTGCAAAAAATCAAAATAATTTTGTTGAGAGAAAAGAAAATGAAATATCGTCAAAAGGAGATTTAGTAGTTTTTGATTATAAAGCTACCATCGAAGGTAAAAATTTTGAAGGGGGAGAAGGAAAAAACACTCAAATAGTTTTAGGAAAAGATTTATTTATAAAAGGTTTTGATAATCAACTATTGAGCGTAAAAAAAAATCAGACCAAGAATATTACAATTGCTTTGCCAGAAAATTATCCAAAAAAAGAATTTGCAAAAAAAATAGCTAATTTTAAATGTAAAATTCTAAATGTAAAAAAACCAGAAACGGTAAAAATCAATGATGAATTTGCAAAAAATCTTGGAGCCAAAGATTTAAAAAATTTAAAGGAGATGGTAACTCAACAAATTCAAAATCAATACAAAGCCAACTTAGATTTTTTAACAAAAGACAATATATTGAAACAGATAGAAAAATTACATGATTTTAATTTGCCAGAAAATTTAATCAAAAATGAAATAGATATGATGTCACAAGGATTAAAAAAAGAAGATGCTGAGAAAAACAAAAAAGAAACTGAAAAGATTGCTAAAAAAAGAATAAAATTAGGTCTTATATTAAATGAAATTGGAGAAAAAAATAATTTAAAAGTTGAAGAACAGGAGTTGCAAAATGAAATTCAAAAACAGATCCAATCCATGCCTGGACAGCAAAAAAAAAATACTAGAATATTATCAAAAAAATCCATCTGTAATTTCAAGTTTAAGAGGTTCTATGTATGAGGAAAAAATTATTAATTTGATTAAACAAAAATCCAAACAGTCAAAAAAGGAAATCACCATAAAAGAGGCTGAAAAATTAATAGAAGAACATCACAATAAAAATCATAATCATGCCCATGAACATGATCAAAAAGAATCAAAAAAATCAAACAAATCACTTAAATCTTCATCAAAAAATAAAAAAATTAGAAATAAGTAATCATAAGTTGTATAACATCTATTCGTTGATTCGTTATGAAAAATAAAATTGAAGAACACATGAATAATTTAATTCCCATGGTTGTTGAACAATCTAATAGGGGAGAGAGAGCTTATGATATTTACTCTAGGCTACTAAAAGAAAGAATAGTTTTTTTAGTAGGACCAGTAAATGATAGCGTTTCAACTTTAGTCATCGCTCAATTACTTTTTTTAGAATCTGAAAACCCTAAAAAGGAAATATCTTTTTATATTAATAGCCCTGGAGGTTTAGTTACTTCGGGATTAGGAATTTACGACACCATGCAGTATATCAAGCCGCCTGTTTCTACTTTATGTATTGGCCAAGCGTCATCTATGGCATCTTTTTTATTAGCTGCAGGCGAAAAGGGAAAGAGATTTTCCTTGCCAAATTCAAGAATCATGGTTCATCAACCTTCAGCTGGATACCAAGGTCAAGCAACAGATATTGAAATTCATGCTAAAGAAATATTGGAGTTGAAAGATAGGTTAAATAAAATTTATGCAAAACATACTAAAAAAAGTGAAGTTGATATTAAAAAAGCACTTGAGAGAGACAAATTTATGACACCAGAGGAAGCTAAGCAATTTGGTTTAATTGACGAAGTTGTAGAAAAGAGATCTTAAGGCACTAGATTTAGTATCTGTAAATAACTTAAACTTGATAACTTCAATCATTAGTTTATTTTTAATTTAATTGATTCGTTTTAAAAATTATGACCGAAAAAAATAATAAAAATATACTTTACTGTTCGTTTTGTGGAAAGAGTCAGCATGAAGTAAGAAAGCTGATAGCTGGACCAACCGTTTTCATTTGTGATGAATGTGTTGAGTTATGTATGGATATAATAAAAGAAGAAAGCAAAGATTCTTTTGTTAAAAATCAAGAAGGAGTCCCTACACCTAAAGAAATTTGTAATATTTTGGATGATTATGTTATTGGACAAACCTATGCCAAGGAAGTTCTCTCAGTTGCAGTTCATAACCATTATAAGAGATTGAATCATATATCAAAAAGCAGTAAAGACGTTGAACTATCCAAATCTAACATTCTTTTAGTTGGACCAACCGGCTGCGGAAAGACATTGCTTGCCCAAACTTTAGCAAGAATTATAGATGTACCTTTTACAATGGCTGACGCAACAACATTAACCGAAGCAGGATATGTTGGTGAAGATGTAGAAAATATAATTTTGAAATTATTACAAGCAGCAGATTATAACGTTGAAAAGGCACAACGAGGAATTGTATATATAGACGAGGTAGATAAAATAAGTAGAAAATCTGAAAATCCATCAATTACAAGAGATGTTTCTGGCGAAGGCGTGCAGCAAGCTTTACTTAAAATAATGGAAGGAACTATAGCTAGCGTACCTCCACAAGGCGGAAGAAAACATCCTCAACAAGATTTTTTACAAGTAGATACGACAAATATTTTATTTATTTGTGGAGGAGCTTTTTCAGGATTAGATAAAATTATTGCGAGAAGAGGTTCTGATACTTCAATAGGATTTGGTGCAAACGTAAAACATTTCCAAGATAAACCGACCGGAGAACTTATAAAAAACTTAGAACCAGAAGATTTAATTAAGTATGGATTAATACCTGAATTTGTTGGAAGGATGCCTATACTAGCAACACTTGAAGAGTTGGATGAAAACTCTTTAGTAAGAATACTAAAAGAACCTAAAAATTCTTTAATTAAACAATACAAGAGATTATTTGAATTTGAAAATGTAAATTTAACCTTTAAAGATGAGGCTGTTTCAGAAATAGCAAAAAAAGCGATAAATAAAAAGACTGGAGCTAGAGGTTTAAGATCAATCATAGAAGCTTTGCTATTAAAAACCATGTTTAAGCTTCCAACAATGGAGGATGTTGAGGAAGTTATTATCAACAAAGCAGTTGTTAAAAGCAACAAAGAACCACTAATTATTCATACCAAAAACAAGAAGACTACAGCAGCATAAAAAATTGGTTGAAATATTTTTAATAATATCCATATTATATAGATCATGAGCAAAAGTGATTTTTTTCCATCTTTACCATTAAGGGATGTAGTAGTCTTTCCTGGCATGATAGTGCCATTATTTGTTGGTCGAGACAAATCGATAAAAGCACTTAACGAAGTGATGAAAACAAATAAGAAAATAGTTTTAATTACACAAAAAAATGCAGAAATAGACGATCCGACAGAAAAAGATCTCTATTCTTTTGGTTGTGAAGGTAAAGTTCTTCAACTTTTAAAATTGCCAGACGGAACTGTTAAGGTCTTAGTTGAAGGTCTAGATAGAGTAAAGGTTATAGAATGCAATGCTGAAAAAGATTACTTATCAACCTTAACTGAAATTATTAAAGATAAAAATGAAGAACCGCAGGAAGATATTCTAGCCTTATCTACTGCAATAGTTAGAAAATTAGAAAAATTAACAAGCTTAAATAAAAAGATTTCACTTGAATTAATGTCAAGTTTAAAGAGACAAAAAAACCCATCTTTAATTGCTGATCATATAGCTGCTCAATTAAATATTTCCATTTTTGAAAAACAAAAGTTATTGGAAACAACAGATTTAAAAAAAAGATTAGAAAAATTAATGGATCACGTAAATAACGAGATGAATGTTATTAGCGTAGAAAAAAGAATAAGAGGAAGAGTGAAAAATCAGATGGAGAAAACGCAAAGGGAATATTATCTAAATGAGCAAATGAAAGCTATTCAAAAAGAGCTTGGGGAAATTGAAGACGGTAAAGATGAAACTGCACAGCTGCAAAAATCAATTATGAAAGCTAAGATGTCCAAGGAAGCAACAAAAAAATGTTTGTCAGAATTAAAAAAATTGAAATCAATGAGCGCTATGTCTGCAGAAGCTACAGTTGTCAGAAATTATCTAGATTGGATGATAGAACTACCTTGGAATAATAAGGAAAAAAAAGTTGAAAATATAAGTATAGAACAAGCAAAAAAAATATTAGATGAAGATCATTATGGCCTAGAAAAAGTTAAAGAAAGAATATTAGAATATTTAGCAGTACAAAAAAGAGTAGGAAAAATAAAAGGTGCAATATTATGTCTTGTGGGTCCCCCTGGTGTTGGCAAAACTTCACTTGGAAAATCTATAGCAAGATCTACTGGTAGAAAATTTGTTCGTATGTCATTAGGTGGAATTCGTGATGAAGCAGAAATAAGAGGACATAGAAGAACATATATCGGTTCATTACCTGGAAAAATAATTCAACAAATGAAAAAAGCTGGTACAAAAAATCCACTTTTTTTATTGGATGAAATAGATAAAGTAGGAACTGATTACAGAGGAGATCCCTCTTCAGCACTACTTGAAGCGCTGGATCCTGAACAAAATTTAGCTTTTAATGATCATTATTTAGAAGTTGATTACGATTTATCAGACGTGATGTTTGTAACAACAGCCAATACTTTAAACATTTTACCTCCGCTACTTGATAGATTGGAAGTAATTAGAATTCCCGGATACACAGAAGAAGAAAAGATAAATATAGCAAACAACTATTTAATACCAAAACAAATTAAAGATAATGGTTTGAAAAAAGATGAATTAGAGTTAAACAACAATGTTATTAAGGATATAATTCAAAGCTATACAAAAGAAGCCGGAGTTCGTAACCTAGAGAGAGAAATATCAAAATTAGCAAGAAAAACAGTAAAAAGTATTTTGACAAATAAAATACAAAAACTAGAAGTTAATTCTAGTTCTTTGCCAGAATATTTAGGAATTAAAAAATTTAAGCATGATGAAATGGAGTCTGATAATAAGGTTGGTGTCGCAACCGGATTAGCTTGGACTGAATTTGGTGGAGAAATTTTAAAGATAGAATCGGCGATAATGCCAGGAAAAGGAAAAATGCAAATAACTGGTAAACTTGGTGATGTAATGCAGGAATCAGTTAAAGCAGCAAAGTCATATGTACGCTCTAAGTCAATTGAATTTGGTATTGCACCACCGGTTTTTGAAAAAAAAGATTTTCATATACATGTTCCAGAAGGCGCTACGCCTAAAGATGGACCATCAGCGGGGATAGCTATGGTTACTTCTATAGTTTCATCAATTACTGCAATTCCAATAGATAAAAAAGTCGCGATGACTGGTGAAGTTACATTAAGAGGAAATGTTTTACCTATAGGCGGTTTGAAAGAAAAACTTCTAGCAGCACATAGGGCTCGCATTCCAAAAGTTTTAATACCGGAAGAAAATAAAAAAGATTTAACTGAAATTCCAAAGAAAATTTTGGACACAATAGAAATAGTACCAGTTAAAACGGTAGATGAAGTTTTAAAGATAGCTTTAACCAAAGAACTAAAACCCATTGAATGGATTGAAGTTGAAAACTTATCTAAACAAAAAGGCGTTGAAAAGCCATCAACAGGTAGTATAAATTAAATATCTAGCCAGTTAATATATTTTTTAAAGTTTTCTCTTAGGTATTGAGGCATTAATTCTATGTCTACTTTTTTTAGAGTTTTAAAGCTTTCAAGTTTATTTTCAGTTTGATCTTTTCCATGTTCGTATAAAATTTTTCTTTCTTTAATAATTTTTTTTATATCTTTTAAATTTAACCCACTATATTCAAATTCTTGATGGTGCAGATAATTAGAGAATTTTTTTTCAATGTCCTCCGGCGATTTAATATTTGAAAAGTGCCAACCTCCATTTTCTATATAATGCATATTAGAATATTTAGTTTTAGAAAATAATATATCAATCCTTATAGGAGAGTATCTTTTATGTTTCACATCTCTTAACCATTGAGGTGATATAAAATATTTTTTTTTACAAGCCTTAGATCCATGCCATGTTAATCCTTCGTACATCAAATTAAATTTATAAAGAAAAACTTTTTGCTTAAAAATTATTATTTTTTTATTAATTTTATTAAAATTTATTTTTTCAAGATTTGGTATTTCGTCAATATCATTTATTAAAATTATATCTTCTGGGTCTAAATTTTTTAAAGATGCTATAGCAATATCTCTTTGATAATGCTCTCTCTTGTTGCTGTTGTTAACAAGCTTTTGACCTCTAGAATCTTCTTTATTTCTATCTTCTTCAGTTATTTTTTCTATACCTGGTGGCTCTTTATCTACCACATTATAAATTATTTTATCTTTAAACTTTGAAAATTTGTTGATATCAAAAACCAGTTTTTTAGGTTTTCCACTGTGCATATATGTAGCTTCAGTAATTACAAATTTATCTACATATTTATTCATGATATTCAGTCGAAGATCTAAAAGCATCTCCTCATCAAAAAACATAAAACAATCGTAGATTTTCATATCTAATTGAAATATTGATTTATATAATATAAGTAAAGATCTAATT
>MDTE01023280.1_pt1 | contig 30674 bp, 24 predicted proteins | sample 811231 | NCBI WGS metagenome assembly MDTE01 (sample SAMN05326651, study PRJNA326480) | marine metagenome | isolation source: seawater | place: Indian Ocean: Red Sea | collected 2010 | reverse complement strand
TGGGGGAGTGATGGGATTTGAACCCACGGCCTCCTGGGCCACAACCAGGTGCTCTAACCAGCTGAGCTACACCCACCATTCGTCTTTTGATCAACATGAGTTGATTCAAAGCGGAGGAAATTAAATGGTTTCAATTCTGTTTCGAAGAAAAATTCCAGCGAATTATTGAAACTTTATGAGTCCCATAATATTGTAATTTCTACTATGCGACTTCTATCCAGATATTTTATTCGCGAAATGATCATGCCTTTTATTCTATCTCTACTGATGATCACTTTTCTGTTGTTTATAAATTTTCTTTTACGTGCAATTGACCGCTTTTTAGGTAAGGGACTCAGCATTCTTACTATTATGGAATATCTATTTCTTAATTTGGCCTGGATCATTGCCCTTTCTGTACCCATGGCTGTCCTACTGGCAACCCTCATGTCTTTTGGTCGCCTTTCCGAAGATAACGAAATCAATGCCATGCGTGCCTCTGGGATGGGTTTTCTATCCATTATTCGGGCACCCCTCATGTTCGGAATTACAGTAGCAATGCTCTTGATTTATTTCAATAACTACATTTTACCGGAAATGAATTTCAGGGCACGGCTTCTTTCAGGCGATATTTATCGTAAACGGCCAGGAATGAATATTGAACCGGGAATCTTTATAGATAATTTACCAGATTACAGCATGATTATTGGTGCAAAGTCTGGTGAAATAATGTCAGATGTTCGGATTTTTTCTAAAGGGAAACAGGAATCCCAAACCAGTATTCATGCCAAAAACGGAACCCTTTCCACACTTGCAGATGCTTTTTTACTTACTCTCTATGATGGTGAGATCCATGAATTGGAAGCCGATGATTTTACAAACTATAGGCGAATTATTTTCGAGACCAACAAGATCATTATCCCTGCGGATGATATTATATTAAACCGTAGAGATTCATCTAACCGTACCGATCGGGAAATGACTGTGCCTATGATATTGGAGAAAATTGAAAATTACCAAGAAAAAATCCGAGTAGTAAACGCACGGATGGCAGGCGCATTTTATCGTACCTTAGGAGACAGCATTCGTCCTGAGAGTATTGATACTGGAAAATCGATCATAGAATCAACCCGAAAAACTATACGATCTGATACGACAATTTCCAAAAATCATTTAGCAAAAAAAGAGCGTCAATTACGAAGTCTTGAACGGCAGTTAAAAAATGAATTTGGGCTTCTAAGCAGTTACCATAAAGGGAAGAATAAATATAGAGTTGAAATTCACAAAAAGTTCTCGATTCCATTTGCCTGTATTTTATTTGTTTTACTAGGTGCACCATTGGGCGTCATGGCAAAAAAAGGAGGGTTTGCTGTAAGTACAAGTTTAAGTTTTGGATTTTTTCTACTCTACTATGTTCTTTTGATTGCAGGAGAAGAACTGGCGGACAGAAATCAAGTTTCAGCGAGTGTTGGCATGTGGGTACCTAACGCTGTACTACTAACAGTGGCTCTCTACCTTACACTCCACACGGTTAGAGAAAGAGCTCCTATTTCTTTGCTGTCAATTTTTAATAAAAAAGAATCTAAATCGTAAGTTTTAACCCGTACGATGAATCCTGCACTTCTGGGTTGGCTGGGTTCCTTCTTTAAACATTTCTTTCTCAACTGGACAAGCAGGCAGTGGCACTTTTTTTGAAACGGAACAGATCTGCTTATATATAACACCTTTAGGTTTTTCAAATTTTTGATTGGGAAAATCTAGGGTATCATGTGCATCCCGCATGAACATAGCCCAGGCAGGCAACGCAGCCTGAGATCCATCTTGTCCCGGGCCTAATGGCACTCGAAAATCATCCACACCAAACCAGACACCAGCAGCAATCTGTGGTGTAAAACCTACAAACCAGGCATCACTCCAACCTTGAGTTGTACCAGTCTTTCCAGCTGCCGGCCGGTTAAATTTATACTTCCATCGTGCACTTCCGCCGGTTCCGCGATCCATAACTGTTTGAAGTAAGCTTGTCATTAAATATGCTGTCTCTTCACTCAAAACTTCCCTTCTTTCCGGAAAATATTCCTTCAGTATATTGCCATACCTATCTTCTATTCTAGTAATGGCAATTGGTTTAGAATACACGCCTCGATTCGCATATGCTGCATAGGCAGAAACCATTTCCAGAGGATATACTTCAGACGTACCAAGTGCAATTGCATCAACTGCTCGGATATCCGTTGAGATGCCCATACGCTGTGCAGTTCTTTTTACCTGCTCCGCCGGTGCAATATCCTGCTGAACCATACGGACAGAGATCAGGTTCATTGATTTCCGCAATCCTTCCCGCAATGTGGTGAGTCCGCCTGTGCTTCCATCATAATTTTGTGGTTTCCATTTAACCCATGAGCCATCCACATTCTGTACATTCAATACCACAGGCTGATTTAATAATTGTTCTGTGATCGGATAGCCATTTTCTATGGCAGTTGTGTATACAAATGGTTTAAAAACAGAACCAGGCTGTCGCCGAGCCTGTACTGCACGATTATATTGATCATGATAATCAGGCCTACCGCCTACCATAGCTAGAATGTTACCAGTTTTAGGATCAATAGCAACAAAAGCACATTGGACTAATAGTTTATCCCGGAGATCTTTATATAATTCCTTTTCGCCCTGCATCATGAGTTTAAGCGTATCTTCAGGATAAATCGTTAAATAAGCCAGATCTTCAAATTCTTCTTTGTTTCTAAATAGACGTTTATTTAGCCTTTTCTGATCCGCTTCAACTACCTGCATAACAGCATTCTCTGCAATGGACTGCAGGCGCGAATCCAATGTGGTGTAAATTTTCAATCCGTCCCGATAAATATTTATATCTAGAACTTCATCTTCTTTTTCAAGCAATCTCCGAATATACTCAGTGAAGTAGGGAGCCATCCCCCGTTTAGGCAGATCCTGAACTGTATCCAGAGTTTTTACTCTGTTTTCTTCGTAAGTACCAACCTGGATATACTGCTGATCTTTCATCAAACGAAGAACAGTATTCCGACGGCGAATAGCCCTTTCAGGATGATGAATTGGTGAATAACTTGCCGGCGCGGGCAGAAGCCCAACCAGCAATGCTGCCTCATCAATAGATAGTTCTTTTGATACTTTTCCAAAAAATCGTTTTGTCGCCGCTTCCACTCCATATGTGCCATGACCAAAGTGTACTGTGTTCAAATACATTTCCAGAATTTCATCTTTCGTATACGTGCGCTCAATTTGGATTGCAGTAATGACTTCTTTCATCTTACGGATTATACTATCTTCAAACCCAACAGATTTATATAAATTGCGTGCCAACTGCTGCGTAAGGGTAGAAAAACCCTGACGGTAACTCATTGAAAGCGTATTAACTACAATTGCCCTTGCAACACTTCTCAAAGATAGTCCCCAATGATCATAAAACCTTCTGTCTTCCGAAGCAATAACCGCATTTTTCATATATTCGGGTATCCTGTGTAATTCAACAAAGACACGTTTTTGAACAAATAATTCATTAAGTACGACACCATCTGCCGAATAGATGCGAGTTACTAAATCCGGATCATAATTCTCCAACTGTTCCAGAGATGGAAGATCTCTTGCTAAGAATATTACAACCCCAAACACAAGGATCATGCCCAGAAATAGAGTAATAAGACAATGGTGGACAATTTTAATAAGATTCAAATTTGCAGGTGTCTCAGCCATAAGAAAATTTACACGTTTCCCTTAATTGCCTAAACAGAGATTTTAATAAATAATAAAGAAAAAAGCTGAATAGTCCGCCTAATCAGTCTTTAATCCGCGGTTGGATCATTTGATTGGGTTGAACAAGCTTGTCAAAGTCATCTCCAGACAAATAACCTAGTTTGATAATCGCTTCACGAAGAGTAGAATTATCCTGATGGGCTTTTTTAGCAACTTCCGCAGCTTTATCATAACCGATATGAGGATTTAAAGCAGTTACCAGCATAAGTGAATTATATAGATTATGATCAATTCGTTCTTTATTCGGCACAATGCCGATTACAGTATTTTTACTGAATGATCTACAACCATCTGCCAATAGCTTGATAGACTGCAGAATATTGTATGCTAATACAGGCCGGTAAACATTCAATTCAAAATTTCCGGAAGCACCAGCGACTGTAATTGTTGTATCATTTCCCATGACCTGTGTACAGACCATGGAAAGTGCTTCACATTGAGTAGGGTTTACCTTGCCAGGCATAATAGATGAACCAGGTTCATTTGCCGGTAGTGTTATTTCTCCGATACCGGAACGAGGTCCGCTTGCAAGCCAGCGTATATCATTAACTATTTTAAATAAGGAAGCTGCAATGACTTTTAAAGCCCCTGACAGTTCTACAATACTATCCTGTCCTCCTAGTGCTTCAAACTTATTTTTAGCCGTTTTAAAAGGTAATCCAGTTAAAGCAGAAATCTCATTTGCTACAGCTTCAGCAAAGCCTTTTACTGAATTGATTCCAGTACCCACAGCGGTCCCGCCCATGGCTAATTCATAGCAATGGTCTAAAGCATTCTCAATTCTTTTTAGTCCATGATCAAGGGCCGAAACATAACCAGAAAATTCCTGACCTAGACTCAAGGGTGTTGCATCCTGTAAATGGGTTCGGCCCAGTTTTACAATTGATTCAAACTTTTTGGATTTTTGATCCAATGTATCCCTGAGTGCTTTCAAAGCGGGAATTAATTGGTGATGGATACTTTCTACAGCTGCAATATTGATGGCAGTTGGAAAAGTATCATTTGTGGATTGACTCATATTCACATGGTCATTTGGGTGGACCGGTGTTTTACTGCCCATTTCTCCACCCATAATCTCAATAGACCGGTTTGCTATCACTTCATTAAAGTTCATATTGGTCTGAGTCCCGGAACCAGTTTGCCATACAACGAGTGGAAAATGATCATCTAATTCCCCATCAATTACCTCATCAGTAGCTTGCTGAATTACATCCTTAAGTTCTGATGATAAGTTACCGAATTGATTATTGACACTAGCTGCTGCTTTTTTTAATAATCCATAAGCCCGGATAAACTCCCTGGGAAATTTTTCGCTACCAATTTTGAAATTTTCAAATGAGCGCTGGGTTTGTGCGCCGTAATATCGGTCTGCCGGTACTTCAACAGGGCCGATACTATCCTGTTCAGTACGAGTATTCATTTTATTTTACTACCCAGGTATCTCCTGCGTTAAGTAGATCTTGAACATTGCCTACACCTTTTACTTTTTTGGCATGTTCAACCTGGTCCATGATCTCCTGATTATAGGTTGGTTTATCAATAGAATAAATCACTCCTATCGGTTCAGGTAAAATAGGATGAGTTGTCCAATTGGCAATGATATGAGCAAGATCTAAATTAGTTTCATCGTGGACAAGGATTTCATCAAGACTGTATTTCTCCATTTCAACAACGGTTGCAGAAGAACCATCCAGTTTGATTCCTTTTGTACCATTGGAGAAAAGCATCGGTTCTCCATGTTTTAATTCAATGACATTATCCAGCTTCTCTTTTCCTGTATATTCTTCAAATGCACCATCATTAAAGATATTACAGTTTTGATAAATCTCAATAAAGGAACCTCCATCATGGTGATAGGAGCGTTCCATCATTTCTGCCATATGCTTTTGCCAACGGTCGATGGTCCTAGCCACAAATGTTGCTTGAGCACCTAATGCCAATGAAGGGGGATTCAATGGAAAATCAATTGAACCAAATGGCGTTGCTTTGGTCACTTTCCCATGTTCGGATGTAGGTGAATATTGCCCTTTAGTTAAACCATAGATTCTGTTATTAAACATTAAAATATTGACGTCCATATTCCGGCGAAGCGCATGCATAAAATGATTTCCACCAATAGAGAGTCCATCACCATCACCAGTGACAATCCAAACGGATAAATCTGGATTGGCAATTTTAACGCCGGTTGCTACTGCAGGTGCCCGACCATGGATAGAATGAAATCCGTATGTATTCATATAATAGGGAAAACGACTCGAGCAACCAATGCCAGAAACAAATACGAATTCTTCTTTGTTCCGACCAAAAGTCGGCATATTCTTCTGCGTCTGAGCTAAAATGGCATAATCACCGCATCCGGGACACCATCTTACAGCTTGATCAGATTCGAAATCTTTTTTTGTTAATGTTGGGGTTTGTATTTCACTCATAGTTTAACTCAATGATTTTTTAACATGTTCAACAATAGTGGCAGCACCAATAGGTCGGCCTCTGACAAGGTTCAGTCCTTGAGCATCGACCAAATATTCTGACCGGATTAAACGTAGTAATTGCCCAAGATTTATTTCCGGAACCAATACATCTTGAAATCCAATAATGATTTCACCCAGGTCTTGCGGCAGCGGGTTAATCCATCTCAGATGGACATGTGAGACTTTCAAACCTTCATCTTGAAGCGTTTCAACTGCTGATCGGCAGGCACCATAAGTGCCGCCCCAACTCAAAATCAACATATCACCATGGTCTTCGCCAAATACTTCTGTTTTTTGTATATCCTGTCGAATCTTGTCAACTTTTGCCTGCCTTATTTCTACCATTTTATGGTGATTTTCAGGGTCATAAGATACATGACCAGTATTTTCCGCTTTTTCAATTCCACCTATACGATGTTCAAGGCCAGGCGTCCCTGGGACAGCCCAAGGTCTAGCTAATGTATCTTCATTTCTAAGGTAAGGCAAAAATTCATCTTCTCCATTTTTAGAATCAGCAAAATTGATTTGGATGTCCTTTAGTTCATCCATTTCAGGGATCATCCAAGGCTCTGAGCCATTGGCTAAATAGCCATCAGTTAAAAGCATAACCGGTGTCATATATTTCAGTGCAATCTGGCAGGCCTCATATGCAGCATAAAAGCAATCCCCGGGTGTTGCCGCTGCAATTACCGGCAAGGGAGCTTCACCATTCCTTCCATATAGTGCTTGGTTTAAATCAGATTGTTCTGTCTTAGTTGGTAAACCTGTACTAGGTCCCCCTCGTTGGACATTGATTACTACCATAGGCAATTCCGTTATCACTGCCAAGCCCAGAGCTTCACCCTTGAGGGCAATGCCAGGGCCAGAAGTAGCTGTAACTGCTAAATTTCCTGTAAAGGAAGCACCCACAACGGAAGCAACTCCCGCAATTTCATCTTCAGCTTGAAATGTTTGCACACCAAAATGTTTCCATGCTGCAAGCGTATGCAAAATATCACTCGCAGGGGTAATTGGGTATCCACCATAAAATAAATTCAAACCAGATTTTTCGGAAGCGGCTAATAGCCCTAAAGATGTGGCTAAATTCCCATTTATATTGCGGTATTTCCCTGGAGGAAGCACAGCTTTTTCTACCTTATAACGAGTCATGAAAAGCTCAGTTGTATCAGCATAGTTGTAGCCCGCATTCATAGCGCGAGTATTGGCTTCAATGATCGCATCCTTACCGGAAAATTTCTTCTTGAGCCATTCCTCCGTAGCTTCCAAAGGACGATCATACATATAATATAAAACACCTAGAGCAAAAAAGTTTTTGGTCCTCCCAACCAGTTTTGGCGACATGTCCAATCCTTCACATGCAGCTGTCACCATTTTATTCATCTCTATTGGAATAACTGTAAAATAATCGTCTAGAGAGCCATCATCGATTGGGTTAGACACATATCCTGCAAAATTTAAATTTTTCTTTGTAAGTGCATCCGTATTTACAATCATTGTACCACCTGGAATTAAGTCTTTTTGGTGGACTTTTAAAGCTGCAGGATTCATGGCTACCAAAACATCCGGTTTATCCCCCGGTGTATGGATATCTTTCGATGAGAATTTGATTTGGAATGCACTAACACCGGCTAAAGAGCCAGCAGGAGCACGAATCTCTGCTGGAAAATCAGGTAATGTGCTCAGGTCGTTTCCTACAATAGCAGTAGTCTCAGTAAAACGCCCACCAGTAAGCTGCATACCATCTCCAGAGTCACCAGCAAATCTTATAACGGCCTCATCGATTGTTTTAAATGTTTTTCCCATAGGTATATTATTTAAGTTGAAAGGTTTTATTTTCTAGACGGGGTAGAAATTTTTTAGATTGGTATATTAAAGTATGTATTTTAAATATTCCATAAAATCATGTACTCTTTAATTTACCAAGTTGATTTCAAAGGGAGAAAGAAATTAATTACCTTTCTTGGGTAAAAATTTTTTAAGCTTCAACTTGTGTTATAATAATATTTTCAACTACTTGTTATGAGCAAAAAATCACTTTATCCTTTAGGAATGAGAATTCGATATGGCATCGATAATTTCATGTCGAAAGGAAGTTCATCCATCTTTTTAGCATTATTGGCCCTATTTACAGGCGGGGTTTTATTTATGGTGTTCTTACGTGTTATTGCTAACGTATTTATCCCAGATGAGACCTTAAGCAGCTGGATAGAAATCCCCTGGCGAGTATATGTGGCAGTCATGGAGGGTTCCGCTGCAGAAACGGACGGAGACAGTAACTGGTTAGCAAAGCTTTCATCCATTCTTGGCGTTTTAGTAGGCTTAATCCTTTTTTCAAGTATGGTAGCATTTATCACCAGCGTATTTGAAGCGAAATTAGCTGAGCTCCGACGAGGACGTAGTCTTGTCCTGGAAAAAGATCATACACTGATTTTAGGATTTGGTGACAGAATTATAGAAATTATCCGTGAATTGATAGAAGCCAATGAATCAGAACCAGATGCTGCTGTAGTGATTCTGGCAGAGGATGATAAAGAAGATATGGATAATCTTATTCGCGATAACATCGACAATTTCGAAACAACACGAGTAATTACTAGATCCGGAGTAGTAACCAACATAAATAATCTAAAAAAAGTCAATGCAAATCATGCTAAATCGATTATCGTTATGAATAATGCAGCAAGTTGGCGCTCAGAGTCTGAAAAAAAATTAGCTGATGCTTTGGTTCTTAAATCAATTATGTCCATCATTGCCGTATGCGATGGAGAGGAACATCCACCAATTATTTGTGAAATCCATTCAGATCGAGACAGGGACTTAGCAGAAAATATTTCTTCAGGAACGGTGAAAGCTCTCAATGAAGTCAGTGTACTATCACGAATGATAGCCCAACTCGCACTAAGTCATAATGGCCTATCTGTTGTTTATAGTGACATGGTAGGCTTTGATGGGAATGAATTTTACTTTTATAAACCAGATGATGGATGGGGAGAAAATCTTTCTTTTGGAGATCTAACAAACCGGTTTAAAAGCAGTACGCCACTTGGAATACATAATAGTGATGGCCTAATCACTTTGAATCCACATCCTGATACGCCAGTAACAAACGAGGACGACCTTATAGTATTTGCGGAAGATGATTCAACAATCTTTTATTTTAATGAACCGGTCTTTCAAGCAAAAACATCCGAAATCCCTCAGGTTGATACCAATCTTAGAAAACAACGAGTGGCATTATTAAACTGGACACCAAAGACTGAAATCATCATGGAAAAACTGTGTAGTTATTTACCTGGAAATTCTGAATTATGTACCTATGTCTCAGAATTAAATGGTGAAATGGAAGAATATAGGATAAAATTATTAGAAAGCTATCCCAACTTAAGTATTTCCATACATGAAATGGATTTCAATGATTTGAGCCGTTTGAATGATATTGATCCGCAAAGTTTTAATAGTCTACTAATCCTGTCTCCTGGCGGTTCTACTATTGAAGAGATGGATGCTTATGTTATTTCACTTTTAATTAGAATACGTCAAATCCTAAGAAATTCAAATTCAAATAAATGGCCCAAACTGATTACAGAGGTCATGGACAGTGAGAATATAGATATAATCTTAAATAGCGGTGTGGAAGATTTTATGGTATCAAATCAATTTGTATCTCAAATCATGGCTCAAGTATCCGAAGAACCAATGGCTCTGGATGTTTATGACGACCTGTTTCAAGCTGATGGAAGTGAACTCTATATCAAGCCTGCTTCTTATTATTTTTCTTTTGAGGGGAAAGATTCTATAACCGTACAATATGGTGAATGTGTCAAAGCAGCCCAGATCCGGCAAGAAGTCATTTTAGGAGTGCAATTGCACGCTGAGGAAAAAGAAAAAGATAAAATGTTTGGTATATCGTTGATTCCAGATAAAAGGAAGGAATTTACCCTGACGCCTGAAGATGGTTTAATTGCTCTAGCACCCGACGAATCCTAATTAAAAATAATCTAAATGACAGATAGAGATAAAATAAGGCTCACCACTTTAAGCCACGGTTCCGGTTGAGCATGTAAAATCGGTCCGAGTGACTTAGCTCAGGTTCTGGGTGATTTAAAAATACCAGCTCACGATTCCGTCGTTGTTGGCTTTGATAGTGCAGATGATGCGGCAGCCGTGCGCATTGACAGTGGTAAAATAATCATTCAAACTGTTGACTTTTTCACTCCAATCGTGGATGAACCATACCAATTTGGTCAAATTGCTGCAGCTAATGCACTTTCCGATATATATGCTATGGGAGGAAAACCACTTTTCGCATTGAATATTGTTGGGTTTCCTATAAGTGAACTGCCAAAATCAATTTTGACTGAAATTTTGCAAGGAGGTGCAGATAAGGCAGAAGAAGCAGGAATACCTATTGTAGGGGGACACTCTGTTGATGATAAAGAACCAAAATTTGGCATGGTGGTTACAGGTGAAGTTGATGAAATTAATATGTGGAAAAATTCTAGTGCAAAAGTTGGTGATGTATTGATTCTGACTAAACCTCTCGGCACTGGTGTTATTGCCACTGCAATAAAAAAAGGTGTGGCAGATGCTGAAACAATCCAGAGAGCTATTGAATCCATGGCCATGCTTAATAAGAGTGCTGCAAGTTCGCTACAAGGATTAACTGTAAATGCCGTAACAGATGTAACCGGATATGGTTTATTGGGACATTTGAAAGAAATATGCCAAGGCAGTGGTGTATCAGCGATAATTAATTTTAATAAACTTGATTTTTTATCTGGTGTTCAAAAATTAGCTGAATCAGGAATTATGGCCGGTGGGACGAAACGTAACTTAGCATATGTTAAAGATTATGTTATGTTCGATGACGGATTATCGGAATTAGAAAAACTTCTAGCAGCAGATGCACAGACATCTGGAGGACTTCTCATTTCTCTTCCTGAAAATGATGCCAATATTTTTTTTCAAAGCTTTGGCGATTCTGCTAAAATCATTGGCAAAATCACAGATATAAAAGAGTCCCTGATTCATCTGATATAAATTATACCCGACAAATTTTGTCGGAATTACTACTTGAAAGGCACTCTCCCGATCTGGTAACTTTAATTAGGATTTTGGAACCATGTTAAAAATTACCCGCAAAGTCGAATATGCCCTCATAGCTTTACGGCACCTGAAGGGAAAACAAGATGGCGAATTAACTACAGCAAAAGAAATTGCTGAGAACTATGCTATCCCGCAGGAATTGTTGGCAAAAGTGCTTCAACATCTTGCCCGTGAAGATGTTATAAAAGCGGTGAAGGGTCCATCAGGCGGTTATATGCTGAAAACAGATCCCAATTCAATCAATATGACAAAATTTTTTGAAATCATGGAAGGACCTATGGGTATCATGGACTGCTACTTTGATTCTAGATGTGATCAATTGAATGCCTGCAATATTCGAACACCAATAAATCGGATCAATGATTCCATCCGATCCATGTTTGATAAAATGACATTAGCGGACATCACATACTAATGAATTTGAACGATAAAATAATTGATGTATTAAAACAATGTTATGATCCGGAAATCCCCGTGGATCTGTGGAATCTTGGCTTAATCTATGATATTAAGTTTGAGGAAGTTGAAGGAGAAAAAACTGAAGTGAAAATTATCATGTCCTTAACCACCCCTGGATGTAGCATGGGACAACATATGGCAGATGACATTAAAACAAAGGTTTCAGACCTGGAAGAAGTGACTGATTGCCATGTAACCGTAACATTTGATCCGCCCTGGAATCCGGCAATGATGACAGACGTAGCTAGAAAAAAACTTGGTTTTGATCCAGCACCGGTTCCAAAACAAGAACCAAAAATCGATATGGAGTGGGAATAATGAGCGAAAAACAATCTATAGAAATACAACAGGAAGCATTTCAAAATGCAAGCATTACTGCTTCAAAAGCAGCAGTAAAAAGATTGACGGCTGTAATGGAAGCTGATGGAAAAGATGATCATTTTTTAAGAATGTCCGTTGAAGGTGGCGGATGTTCTGGCATGACTTACAAAATGGATTTTGAAAATAAAATAGGTGAATTTGATAAAGAGTTCGAATCTAACGGTCTTAGAATTGTGTGCGATCTTCAAAGCTGGTTGTATTTAAAAGATGTAGAAATTGATTACTCCGATGATTTACTAAATGGTGGTTTTAAGATCAAAAATCCAAATGCTGAAAGGACTTGCGGCTGCGGAACAAGTTTTTCCGCCTAATTTTTTTCAGGTTAAAGCAGTTCAAATAAAATATAAAAACTTTGTAAATCCTAGTCACTGAGTGACAGAATAAAATGAGTAACGAACAACAAATCATTAATGAACAAATAAAGAAAGAGTACGAGTACGGTTTTGTTACAGATATTGAATCTGAAACGCTTCCACCGGGCTTAGACGAGAATATAATTCGTACTATTTCTGCAAAAAAAGAAGAGCCGGACTGGCTATTAGATTGGCGGTTAAAAGCATATTATCACTGGCTTAAAATGACAGAGCCAGCCTGGGCAAAAGTGTCTTACCAGAATATTGATTATCAAGCGATAAGTTATTTTTCCGCACCAAGAAAGAAAGAGCTAGCCAGCCTGGATGAAGTAGACCCTGAATTGTTAGCAACATATAATAAGTTAGGCATACCTCTGGAAGAGCAAAAAATGCTTTCGGGAGTGGCTGTAGATGCTGTATTTGACAGCGTATCCGTTGCAACCACGTTTAAAGAAGAATTAAAAAAGGCCGGTGTCATTTTTTGTAGCTTCTCAGAAGCAGTAAAAGATTATCCCGAATTGGTGAAAAAATATCTTGGCACCGTTGTCCCTTATACGGATAATTATTATGCCACTTTGAATTCAGCAGTATTTACCGATGGCTCATTTGTTTATATCCCCAAAGGAGTGCGTTGCCCCATGGAACTCTCCACTTATTTCAGGATCAATGAAGCAAAAACAGGTCAATTTGAACGAACTCTGATTGTTGCTGATGAAGGTAGCTATGTCAGTTATCTAGAAGGATGTACAGCTCCTATGCGGGATGAGAATCAACTACACGCTGCCGTAGTTGAATTAGTTGCTCATCAAGATGCAACCATCAAATATTCAACCGTTCAAAATTGGTATCCAGGACATCCGGAAACAGGAAAAGGAGGCATTTATAATTTTGTAACAAAACGTGGAACATGCTTGGGAGATCATTCCAGAATTTCATGGACCCAAGTTGAAACAGGATCTGCCGTTACATGGAAATATCCATCCTGTATATTAAAAGGTGATCATTCTGTCGGTGAATTTTATTCTGTAGCCGTCACCAATAATCACCAGCAAGCCGACACCGGTACCAAAATGATTCATCTTGGTAAAAATACTAAAAGCACCATTATTTCCAAAGGTATCTCTGCAGGCCATGGTCAACAAACCTATCGCGGTGAAGTAAAGATTATGAAAGGTGCTGAAAATTCCCGCAACTATTCCCAATGTGATTCCATCTTGATTGGCGATCAATGCGGTGCGCATACATTCCCCTACATTGATGTGAGAAATCCGTCAGCCCAAATGGAGCATGAAGCAACTACATCTAATATTGGCGAAGATCAGCTTTTTTACTGCAATCAGCGAGGAATTTCAACTGAAGATGCCGTATCTATGATTGTGAATGGATTTTGTAAAGAAGTCTTTAATGAATTACCCATGGAATTCGCTGTAGAAGCAACAAAATTGATGGAAGTGAGTCTAGAAGGAAGTGTTGGGTAGTTAAATGCTGGAAATAAAGAATCTCCACATTAGGGTCGATGATAAAGAAATAATAAAAGGGATCAACCTGTTTATAAACCCCGGTGAAATGCACGCCATTATGGGGCGAAATGGATCCGGTAAAAGTACACTTTCAAATGTCATTACAGGTCGTGATGGTTACAATATTACAAAAGGCGATATTCTTTATTTTGGTGAATCTATTTTAGATTGGTCACCAGAAGACAGATCCCTGGCTGGTATTTTCATGTCATTTCAATATCCGGTTGTGATTCCAGGCGTAAATAATACTTATTTTCTTAAAGCGGCCCTGAATGCGAAGCGTAAATATCAGGGTGAAAAAGAATTAGATGCTGCAGGATTTTTAAAGCTGGTTAAAGAAAAACTGAATCAAGTGGATATAGATACAAATTACCTCCAGCGTGCTGTGAATGAAGGTTTTTCGGGCGGAGAAAAAAAGCGGAATGAAATATTACAAATGCTGACGCTCGAACCTACTCTGGCCATTCTGGATGAGACTGATTCCGGATTGGACATTGACGCTCTAAAAATTGTTTCCAATGGTCTGAATCAATATCGAAATGAAGATCGGTCATTTCTTGTCATTACTCATTATCAGCGATTATTAAAATACATTGAGCCTGATCACGTTCATGTTTTAATTGATGGACAAATTGTTCGTTCCGGTGGTAAAGATTTAGCTTTGGAGTTAGAAGATAAAGGATATAGTTGGTTAGCGTCATGAATCTCACACACTATCAAACTGAATTTGAAAAACTAATGAATCGGGAATATTTCTCGAAAGAAGTTCATCCCATTAGAAAGGATGCTTTTTCAAAATTCCTTGACACAGGATTTCCAACACAAAAATGGGAAGATTGGCGTTTCACTAATTTATCAGCGATTACGAAAAAGAATTTTAAAATTTCAGATGTTCAAGATGCACCAAAAGAAAAGTTGGATTTATCAGAATTTGAGATGGACGATGTTGCTGATATAATTTTTTATAATGGCCATTTTCAACGAAATATTTCAACTATACCTAAAGGCATTCAACTCTTGACAGGTCTGGAATATTTGGAAACGAAAAATTGGCAGTTTAATCATCCTGCAAATTCTCCATTTGATCTTTTGAATACTGCATTTATGGATAGCGGTTTGTCTCTAGTTATTTCACCAAATACCGTCATTGAAAAACCCATCAGAATCCTTTTTATTTCTTCAGGTAAAGAAAATTTGATGGTCTCCCCCATTGTCTATTTTGATTTAGGTAAATCCGCATCTGCTACTTTTATTGAACATCATTTGGGAGATGCCCAGGCCTTTTTTCAAAATAGTTCCACACACATTGCTCTAAGCCAAAATGCTCAATTGGATCACATCCGTATTCAATCAAATTCACAAGAATTCATCAATATGGCGAATCTCAATATTGAACAAGGGGTTGACAGCCAATATTCATTTTTTCAATTTGCTGAGGGTGGAAAATTGAGTAGACTCAATATTCGAGCGGATTTAAAAGGTGAAGGTGCAAATTGCAATTTATCAGGGTTAGCTCTTTCTACCAATTCACAACATTTAGATCACCATATCATTACAGATCACAAAGTAGCTCATTGCACCAGTTCTCAAAATTTTAAATCGGTTCTCCAAGATTCATCTAAAGGTGTTTTTGTTGGAAAAACTATCGTAAGGGAAAATGCTCAAAAGACAGATTCTACCCAAAATAATAAAAATTTATTGTTATCTAATAATACTCTAATGAATTCTAATCCACAATTAGAGATTTATGCCGATGATGTAAAATGTGTACACGGTTCTACTACAGGTGCTTTAGATGATAATGCCCTATTTTATTTACGATCCCGAGGATTAGATCTCATGGAATCAAAGGCATTATTGGTCAATGGGTTTGCCAATGAATTACTGGATAAAATAAAGCAAGAATCAGTGCGGGCATTTATCACAAATCAGTTTGAAAATTGGCTTAGAAAGAATACAACCGGATGACTATCCAGGAAAATTTAAAGGAATTGAACGACCTGTTTTCAATATTTGATAATACGAAAGACAAATTTGTTCAACTTATGGATATGGCAATAGAATCAGAAGGTTTGAATGAGTTAGAAAAGGTTGAAAAAAATAAGATCTACGGCTGTACATCCCAAGCTTGGGTAGTTGGTTCCAGAAATGAGAATAACACCTATGTCTTTAGAACCGACTCTGACGCAATGATTGTAAAGGGGTTACTTTCCTTATTAGAGAGAATATTTAATAATCAAATACCAAAAGATATTTTATCCGTAAACTGTAATGACATTTTGAGCTCCGTTGGTCTGGGTGGTGCTGTCACAAGTCAACGGACGAATGGATTTTCCAGTGCTATCCAGAAAATTCAGGAAATTGTAAAATGAACCAAGTGCCGAACGAAGCGATTAGATTACTAAGAGATGTAGATGCTTACATGGTTCCATCAGGCGATGAAGTTAAGTTATTGGCTGGAAATTTAGTCCGAATCACCCAAGCTTTAGGTGGGAATTATACAATTCTTATCAATGGGAATATGGTTCAAATCACAGAAGAAAATGCAGATGCATTGGGATTTGAAATCCCGAAAATAGATGAAACATCCAAAACAAGAGGCGACTTGGAAAGCCAAATCTGGGACCAACTTCGAACATGTTACGACCCTGAAATTCCTGTAAATATTGTGGAACTGGGACTTATCTACGGCATGGACATTTCTGATCTGAATGAAGGTAGAATAGTCAAAATCAAAATGACTCTTACTGCACCGGGATGCGGCATGGGCCCTGTAATCGCTGGAGAAGTGGATCGTAAAGTGAAAGGACTGGATGGCGTCGAAGACGTGTCAGTTGAATTGGTCTGGGAGCCTCAGTGGAATAGAGATATGATGAGTGAAGCAGCACAGCTTGAATTAGGCATGTTGTAAAATCATTGTAAAGTATAAAAAACCTAAGGGTGCGAAAAGTAGATTATAAGGAATAAACTGGATAATTATGTTTACACCAAAAGATATTAAAAAAGATTTCCCTATTTTTTCTAACTCTGAATTAATCTATTTTGATAATGCAGCCACATCGCAAAAACCTCAAACTGTTCTGGATGCAGTTGATTCACTCTACAAAGAAGCGAACGCTAATGTGCACCGCGCTCTTTATGATATTGGCAGTGAAGCAACAAATCGATATGAAACAGCCAGAAAAAAAGTAGCCAACTTTATAAATTCACAATCAGATAGAGAAATTGTTTTCACAAGTGGCACAACAGAGTCAATCAATCTATTGGCTTGGTCAATTGGGAATACCCTAAGGCCTGGTGATCAAATTCTGATCTCAGAAATGGAACATCATTCCAATATTGTACCTTGGCAATTGGCTGCTATGCGAACTGGTGCGACTCTAAACTTTATACCCATAAATAATTCAGGCGAATTGGATCTTTCTGAACCGAACAAATATTTCACACACAATACAAAAATTGTCTCCTTGACCCATATGTCTAATATACTAGGCACTATTAATCCAATAAAAAAAATTGCAAAATTGGTTCAAAATGTCGGTGCAATTTTTATTGTTGACGGCGCACAGGGTGCTTCTCATATACCTGTAAATGTTCATGAATTGGGATGTGACTATTATGCATTCTCCGGTCATAAAATGTTGGGGCCAACGGGGGTTGGTGTTTTATGGGGAAAAACTGATTTATTAAATGAAATGGAACCATTCATGGGCGGCGGTGAGATGATCAATACCGTTACGATGGAAAAATCTACCTGGAATGATATTCCATATAAGTTTGAAGCTGGCACACCCAATTTTGCCCAGGCAGTTGGTCTCGGAGCAGCGATTGATTATTTAGAAGGAATCGGCATGGATGCTGTTGAGTCCCATGAAAAGCAGTTAACTCAATACGCCTTAACTAAATTGAATGAAATTGAATGTCTCAGAATTCATGGTAATGCAAAAAACCGTGGCGGTGTAATTAGTTTTAACATTAAAAATATTCATCCACATGATTTAGCCCAGTTTTTAAATGAAGATAATATAGCGATTCGTGTCGGACATCATTGTGCTCAACCTTTATTAGAAACTCTAGGCGAAACTGCTACAGCAAGAGTCAGTTTTTACATGTATAATGACGAATCAGAGATAGACAAATTTTGTACGGCACTTAAAACTATTATAGGTTATTTTTAGGAATGAAAACAATTCTGTTAGACGACTTTTTAGATAATGGCATTATTCGTGAAAAATCATTTCGCCATATGATAAGTGAACATGATTTTGAGCAGTACAATAATGAAAAAGTCATTATTAAGGGTTGTGCAAGTGTGATGGTGCCTACCTGGGCCTATTTAATATTAACTGCTCGTCTTGCACAGGCAGCGGATAAAATTTATTATGGTGAACCAAAGTATGCTGTTAAAATCTTTAATAAAAAAGATATTGAATAATGAAAAATGAACGAGTCAGTTGGGAAAAATATTTCATGAATATTGCTATTGAAGTCGCAACCCGCTCTACCTGTGATCGGAAGCATGTTGGAGCAGTTATCGTCAGAGAAAAGACAATTTTATCTACTGGGTATAACGGCAGCATTAAAGGTCTTGCACACTGTGATGAAGTAGGTCATGAAATGGTTGACGGCCATTGCGTACGAACAACTCATGCTGAAGCAAATGCCATTGTGCAAGCTGCCAAAAATGGAGTAGAAATAAATAGTTCAGAAATTTTTGTTACAGCTTCCCCTTGTTATAACTGCTTTAAGTTGATTGCAAATGCAGGAATTAAAACTATCTATTATGCTGAATTCTATCGTGATGACCGTATCATCGACCATGCAAAAGAAGCAGGTATTCGGCTCATCCCCCTCGATTGAATTGTGGATCAAAATGCTCTAGCTGTATTTATTTCGTTGAATTGTTATCGAAACAAAATCGATCTGTACAAAAATTAGTTTTGCTAAAGTAAACTTTTTTCCTTATTGTTTGACATTATGTTAAACAACCACCAATTAAGAAATACTCTTACTAAAATAGACGGTCTCGGTTACAAGGCCTATAAAAAAATTCAAGGCCAATTTGCTTTCCGGGAATTTAAATTATTTATTGATCATGTTCAGGGAGATCCTTTTGCCGAGCCCTCCAAAATACGTCTACGGGTTATGAGTAAAATTTCAGAATTCCCATCACACCTTTGGAAAAATCCTATCCGTAAAATAGCCTTAGAAGATTTTGTCGCGCGAGTCGTAAAAGATAAAATTAAAAAAACAACAACACCAAAAAAAGGTACCGGAAAAAGCGGATTAATTTTTATAGACGTAGGTGGACAGGAAGTTTTAGAAAGAACAGCAATTTTTATCACAGAAAATTGGATCGATGCCCGATTACAAATTGGCTTTCCTGCTTCCGGAAGAAGGATTTTGGGACATGAAGCGATTAAAATTCTATGCTATGAAATTCCAAAAATTGTTGAACAATCTCTTAGGTGGAAAAATATAGATCAATCAACCTGTACCCAATTTGTGGAGTGTATAGAAAACCAGGAATCAATTCGCCGTCAACTTAATGATAAAAATTTGTCTGCTTTTGTAGCCAATGGATCTATTTTACCAAGAGCTTCCGGCATAAGCGATAAACCTTTATCTGAAAGTAAAGTTGTGAAATTTCAATCACCTAAATCTCTTGAAACGACATATGAATTAAAGAACCCACTATCGGATGGCCAAAAATATATTTCTGGCATGGGCATTCCGAATGGCGTCACTTTAATCGTTGGAGGCGGTTATCATGGTAAGTCCACCTTATTAAAGGCATTGGAACGTTGTATTTATCCGCACATCCTCGGCGATGGGCGTGAATACGTGATCACAGATCCTAAATGCGTAAAAATTAGATCAGAAGATGGTCGTCAAATAAAAAATGTCAATATTGACCCTTTTATTACGAACCTACCACAGGATATCAGCACCGAATCTTTTTGTAGCAAAGATGCAAGCGGTAGCACAAGCCAGGCAACCAATATTATGGAAGCAATGGAAATAGGGTGTAATCTTCTTTTATTAGATGAAGATACTTCTGCAACAAACTTTATGGTCAGGGATGCACGGATGCAAAAACTGATTCATAAAACTAAGGAACCCATCACACCCTTTATTGACCGTGTTCGTGAATTGTATGAATACAACGGCGTGTCTACAGTCTTGGTCATGGGAGGATCCGGTGATTATTTTGACGTAGCCGATACAGTCATTAAAATGCAGGATTATTTACCTCATAATGTCACCAAAGAGACATTAACTATTGTGCAAGATCACCCAACTCAACGACAAGCAGAAAGTTTAAAGGCTATGTTTGTAATTTCTGGCAGAATACCGGCAGCGTCAAGTTTTGATGCATCCCATGGAAGAAAAAAAGTAAAAATCAGAGTACAAGAGCAAGATAAAATTATTTTTGGCACTGAGACCATAGACCTTCGCTTTGTAGATCAATTGGTGGAAACAAGCCAAACTCGTGCAATTGCTTATGCAATTTATTTTGCATCAGAAAAAATGGTAAGAAATAAAGTAACGCTCAGGGAAATTGTTGATGCTTTGGATGAATATTTCAATAATAATGGTCTGGATTCTTTAGATCCATTTTATAAAAAGGAAAAACACCCCGGCAATTTTTCAAGACCTCGTAAATTTGAAATTGCTGCTGCTATTAATCGGTTAAGATCATTGGAAATATCAGAACAAATAAAATCATGAAATTGTCCTTGGGTTCTTTTCTAATTTTAATAACTTCTTTTTATATCATCATTTGTGGTGTTTTATATTTTGCTCAATCCTCTTTTATTTTTTTTCCCCGGAAAATTGCAGAACACCAGATTTCTTTTTTAAAACAATTTGAGACGCATGAAATCACCTTCATGCATGATGGTCTGTCTCTCCACGGCTGGTTTATTCAAAAGGAACTTCAGCCTATTAAACCATTAATTATTTATTATGGTGGAAACGCAGAGGAAGTTTCACAAAATCTGCATGATTTAAAAAAATTCGGTGATTATTCAATGTTATTTGTGAATTACCGTGGTTACGGTAAAAGTGAAGGCTGGCCAGGACAAGATGTTCTTTTTTCAGATGCATTATTTATTTTTGATCACATTACAAATAATTACAATATTGAACCATCAAATATATTCTTAATGGGCCGTAGTCTTGGGTCTGCAGTTGCAGTGCATGTTGGAAGCAAGAGATCAGTAAAAGGAATGATTTTGGTAACACCTTTTGATAATCTTGTGAATGTCGCAAAAAAGCACTATCCTATTTTTCCCATTAAGTTGTTACTCAGACACCCTTTTCTCTCGGATGAAATTGCACCCAATATTACCTCTCCTATGCTTACCCTTATAGGGTCGGAAGATCAAATTATTTCTAATGATCTTTCATTAAATTTGGTTGAAGCATGGAGAGGACCAAGTGAATATTTGATTATTAATAATACAGGTCATAATACAATCAGCTTCACATCCAAGTACTGGCATGCAATTCAAAGTTTTCTTTCAAATCAAAAGTGAAATCTATTTTTTAGTTTAGTTGAACCTTGTCCTAGACTTAGGTGAATTTTGGATTCAGTTTTTTTATAATTAATATATAAATATTATCTTTGTGAAGGCCTATATTAGATTGTCTGCTACAATATCAGCTACATCTTTTACCTGGACTTCATCGCGACCTTCAGGCATCATGGGTCCTAAGCCCTGTTTCATCATACCATAACAAAAATTGCAGCCGGTAACAACAGTATCAGCTTTTGATTCTATCACCTGCTCTGCTCTTACAAGATGTGTACGACCTTGAGTTTCTTTTTTCCACCATAAAGCACCACCTGCACCGCAGCATAATGTATTACGGCCATATTCCTCCATTTCCTGATAATCTGATGATACAGCCTGAATAGCAGTTCGTGGTTCATCAACAATATCTAACATTCTTGAAAGGTTACAGGGATCATGATAAGTAACCTTTCCGTTTTCACCCATTTGGACTTTGATCTTCCCTTCATCAATTAATCTACCAATCACTTGGGTGTGATGCTCAACTGTGTAATTTACTTCTCCATAATTTGAATATTCTTTACCAAGATTAACTGCACAATGTGGACAGAGAGTTACTACTTTTTTCGTTTCTGAAAGTTGTTCTAGATTATGTTCTCGAAGCATCGTGTAGGTAAGTTTATCCCCTAACCGGTTAGCAGGATCACCGCTACAATGTTCCTCGGCCAGAACACCATAAGTCACACCTGCAACATCAAGAATTTTTGTGAAATTTTCTACCGATTCATTAAAATTTGGATCCAATCCATGACGGGCAAAACATCCAAGCCATAATACATAATCTTTATCTGATGTATAAGTGGGAAATGAATCTGCAAATGCGCTGGAAGACGCACCTTCCGTATTGCCTGTTTCCTGAAGATTGGTAAATAATTTTTGATATTCTTGTGGGACTCGTCCTTCTACTAAAACTTCTAAGCGCCTGATCTCATCAGATTTTTCAACATGGTTACCAACAGGACAAACTTCCGTACATGCTTGGCAGGTTGTGCACTCCCATCCTGCTTCAATGTTTACACGATCCAAAACAGTCACATCCTTTTCTTCAAGAAGAGGCGCACGAAGATCCATTATAAAATGATGTTTTGGATCCAAAATACCCCCACCTCTATTCGCAGGACAAACATCTGTACAACGTCCACACTCCACACAGGAAAAAATATCTAATGCCTGATTTTGAGTTAATTTGTTTAGGCTCGTGAGCATAGAATCTAATTCATCTTCATCTCCCTCTAAATCGATATGCACTGGCGTGTGCTCCGGCTGCGTAAATGGCCTGAAGAAAATATTGAATGGCGCTAAAACCAGGTGTAGGTGTTTACTTCGAGGAATTAATATCAAAAAAGCAAGAATCACAACACTGTGAATCCACCAATTTATTTTCCATAGAGTAGAAGAAATTCCCATTTCACCCAATAAATAGGTTAACATTAAGATCACAATAAATACTGTCACCAAACCTGAAGTTGGAGATAAATCTCCTAATGATTTTGGTCGTGTTATAAAACGTCGGTAAGCCAACGAAATAATCCCAAAAATCACTAATATGGAAAATGGTATAACAATCAATGAGTAATTATGGTGTGCGGACTCAGATAGAATAGGTTTATGAAAACCAATAGCGAAATGATCTAAAGTAACCAGACCAAATACAAGAAATCCCCAAAAAACCAGAGCATGCATGAATCCGGGAAAAGGCCGTTCACGTATTACTTTTTCATGGAGAAAAACTTCTTTAAAAACACGAAAAAGCCTTTCAGGAATTCGATCAAATGGTAGAGAGCCAATCCCTTTTCGAATGATAATAATTCGGCGGTTCACCTCATAGCAAAATGAACTCAGTGCTCCAAGGGTTAATGCTGCAAGAATTAATTTTTCGGGAACAGAAAAGGTAATGTTATCCATCAAGATTTTTGATTATCCTTTTAATACCTCAATCAGTTTAGGTACAATTTCCAAAAGATCACCAACAACGGCATAATCCGCTATTTCAAAAATAGGTGCTTCCGGATCCTTGTTAATTGCTATGATACTTTTTGAACCTTTCATCCCCACAACATGCTGTATTGCACCGGAAACGCCAAGGGAAAAATAAAGTTTTGGTGCTACATTGAGTCCTGAGCTTCCAACTTGCCTAAATCCATCAACCCACCCGGAATCTACTACTGGACGGCTTGCAACAACTTCAGCCCCAAGAGCTAACGCCAAATCAAAGGCCATTTGTACATTCTCTTCATCCTCAATTCCACGACCAATGGAAACAAGCCATTCTGCGGCATCGATGTCTACATCTCCTGCCGCTTCTTGAAATGGCTCTTCTGATTCTACTTGAATAACAGATGAATCTAAATTAACATTAAAAATCCGTGATGCGCCAGCCCCAGAAAAAATATCATCTTCGTTAAATGCAGCAGATTGAAAACTTATAATCGCTTGTTGAGCAGAAAAAAAGCAGACTGCATTAAATTTTGCATTCAAAACTTGTTTTACATAACCATCATTGATGGAAATAACATCAGGAATAAATGGTATGTCTAATTTTGCACTGACACGAGGCATAAAATCACGAGTTTGGTAAGTATGTCCTGCAACAATAAATCTTGGTTCTTCAGCTTCAACTACCTGCTTTACAACTTCCGCATAACCATCCGCATTATAAGATGAGACCAGATCATGATTGATAATAATTATTTCTGAAAAACCTATATGATTTAGTTCATTTGCTAAAGATTCTGCATTGGCCCCGATGGCAAGAGCCGTTACTGTACCATCCATTTGCTGAGCGCCTGAGACTGCCTCTTTACTCATTCGATGTAGTGAGCCATGGTTATCTTCAAGTACAACTAAAATATCCATTCTTTACAAAACCTTTAAATCTGATTTTAAAATTTCAACAATACGTGTGACAGAAGTATCTGCATCCCCTTCTATCACTACGGTCTTCTTGGTCGTTTTCGGAACAAATATTTTGTCAATCGTTTGAGTTTTGGAGTCAACTTGGTGATCTTCTGGAGCTACAATTTTTAATTCTTTCTTTTTTGCACCCATAATGCCTTTCAAAGAAGGATAACGCGGAGTATTTAAACCAGACTGAATACTGATTGATGCAGGCAAAAGCAATTTAATCCACTGAAACCACCCGGACTCTAATTCTCTTTTAATACGGATTGATCCCTTTTGAATATCAGTTTCAATTGCTAAAGTTGCGGTTGACATTCCAAGCATTTCCCCTAATAAAACACCTGTTTGCCCCATCCCAGTATCATCAGATTGTAAACCTGTCAAAATAAGATCAAAATTTTCATCATCCAGTACAGATGCAAAGCTTTTCGCAATGGATAAAGGGTCTGTTTCAATAGGACTATGTTCCTGCAAATGAATTCCCCTATCAGCTCCTTTTGCGAGTCCTTCACGGATTACCTTTCGGGTTCGATCTGGCCCAAGACTGACGACTACTACTTCTCCATCACCGATTCTTTCTTTGATCAATAACGCTTCTTCAATAGCAAAGTTATCTGGATGATTCATAGCATAGGTAACTTGATTTTCATCAATCCAGCTTTGATCATCAGAAATGGTTAAAGCAGATTCTGAGCTTGGAACTTGCTTTACTAATACAGCAATTTTCATTTATAATTTCCAGTGGAGATAAAATAAGATAATGAGGTTAATTTAAGTGATGAATTTAAAGGCAATAAGCAAAAGTCGCCAACCATCATGAATGATGTAGTTATTTGGATTATCCGAGAAATTATGTTTGTTCTCGGCAGTATTATCTTTCTTTATTCTTTATGGATATGGTGGGGAAAACATAGCTATGAAAAAAGTAAAAGACCTAAATAATCTGTTTTGGAAAAGTCTTTGAATTCTATCAATGGTATTTATAGTTTCCCGCGTACGTTCTATATAAAAGAACGAGGGACTCTCTCTCATCAATCTAACATAATAAGGAGAAGCAATATGAATAAAATGCTCAAATATTTCCTTCCAACAATGCTTTTTATGGGACTTTTGTTTTCCCAAAGTATTCAAGCCAATTGGCAATTGGGTGCGGCTATTGTTGAATACACGTATGAAGTACGTGAATTTGACAGTCCTGAAGATTCAGCAGAAGCAGGCTATGAAGTGACTGCATCATGGCCTAGTTCAGCAGCAGCTGCTGCTGGCTTGGGTTATACCCATACATTGGTAGAGTATGACGTTGGTGATACCATCGCAGTTGTACTCGTACCATTGATAAATGAGGCTCTTCTGGCCTGGCAGGGCGTTGCGATGAATGTGGATCTTAATGATGGTGGAACATTTACAATCAATGATGGGAGTACGTATCCAACAACCGAAACAATAGATTGCTCTACATTTGCGACAGTACCAGAAGTTGCTGAAGCAGGAACATGGACAAGCACACCTGGATTTGATCACACTGATGATCCAGAACATCCATATGCGCATTCAATGGGCTGGGGTATTTCTTTGTCCTCAGTTTTTGCTCAATTCGGTGCACCAGATCTTGTGAATGGACAGTATGGTCAAGATTATGGTGTAGGTACAGATATGGAAAACTGGGGTATGGTTACTATTGATTATACAGATGCTGAACATACAACACCGGCAGCACTTGAAATTTATTGGGAAGCCCATGATGGCACAGCAAGTGGACTTGGGGTAAATGAAGATGGTCAATTAAATGGTTGGACTGGAGTTCCTGTTTCACCAGGCGATACAGTTACAATTGGGAATATGGATGATTACCTTGCCTGGTTGCATCCTGATACCAGCCTTTGGTATGAACTAGGATGGACTGGTGATACTACTCTTTCTGCTCCAATGATAGGTGGCCAAGGGCATCCAATTGATCCCGAAAACCCAGATAGTTATGAAATTGATCCAATCTTTGGAGACACAATTCCTGCAGGTTTAGTTGAAGTTAATCATGGTTATTTGTTCGACCCAGTTGGTGATGATGGTGTACCATTTAATGGAGATGAGCCTTTAGCTCCTACAGGTTATTTCTTTACCTATAACTTTATGGAAGCTGCTGGTTGGTTCTCAGGTGTATTTGAAGAATGGTTTACTGCAACTAATGACGTAAATCTTTCTGCGACTGCAGCTGCAGATTCAGTTGCTGAGATTTATCTTGATGATCCTTATGCAGATGCTGTTGCCGCAGGTGTTGGAGATACACTAACTGCTTGGTTTAATGAATGTTTCGCCTACTATGGTGATCCAATGGCCTGTTTAGACGTAATGGAAGCTGGACCAACTCTCACGCTAATAGGTGTTGAGAATGCTTGTCCAGATGAAGATGGATGTGGAGTAGATGATTCCGGTTGGGATTACAATGACTATGATGAAACGGGTAGATTAGTAATGGAAGTTGATAACAATTGTATTCCAGATAATACTACTCAACGTGTAAATACATTTTGGGGAAATACTCAATTAGCAATGGACCAAGATGCACCAATAGCTCAAAAATTTGAAGTCTATGGCAACTATCCGAATCCATTCAACCCTTCAACGCAAATTAAGTTTGCTACGGAGAAATTTTCTGATGTACAAATCACGATTTATTCAATCTTAGGTCAGGAAGTGACCAAACTTCATAATGGAGGTTTGGATGCCGGCACCTATAATATCTCTTGGTTTGGAACTGATCATTTTGGGAATAAAGTCCCGAGCGGTGTATACTTCTATGAAGTACGTTCCGATAATCGAATTCAAAAAGGAAAAATGCTGTTATTGAAATAATGCTTTCCCTTATTGAAGTCTAAAAAATAATCTGAACAGCCTCGTTTTTTACGGGGCTGTTCAGTATCTAATATGAATCCATTAAGAAAAATAATAATAACTCTGTTCATAATTAGTGGGTCTAGTTTTGCCCAAAACGGTACCATTACAGGAAAAGTTTTAGATAAAACTAACGGTTCACCACTCATGGGTGCCAATGTCGTACTGGAAGGCACAGCACAGGGAGCTGCTTCGAGTACCGATGGTCAATATACTATTTTTCAAGTAGATCCGGGTGAATACACTCTCATGGTTACTTATATTGGGTATGAAAATCTCAAAATTGATTTGGTTGTTGAAGTGGGTAAAACCCTTACTCAAGATCTGGAATTAATACCAGAAACAATTCAAATGGAGACTTATGTAGTAACTGCATCGAGACGAAGAGAAAGAGTGGAAGATGCACCTGCTGCTATTTCGGTTATTTCAAAAAAAGAAATTAGAAGAGAAAGCAATACCAATCTGGGGGATTATTTAAAAGGGACGAAAGGTATAGATTTCACTCAATCCGGGATTGACAGTTATAATATGACTGCTCGTGGGTTTAATTCATCCTTCAGTTCCCGTCTTTTAACTTTGACGGATGGACGAATGGCAAATGTACCTTCTCTCAGACTTACCGCATACAACGTCATTCCTGTCTCTTTTGAAGATGTGGAACAAATTGAGGTTGTATTGGGGCCTGCATCAGCACTCTACGGACCAAATGCCCATAGCGGCGTATTAAATATAGTCACATCATCCCCTATTCGCACTCAAGGAACGAGTATCAATATTCAAGGTGGTTTATTAAGTCAGACAGATACTGATTTATTGAAAAAACTCACATTTCGTACAGCACATAAATTTGGTGATTTTGGATTTAAAATTTCTGGAGTCGCACTGGCAGGACAGGATTGGACACATTATAATGAAGATGAGTATGAAGGTCACGATCCTGTATTTATTGGACGACCAAATCTGAAACATGACCGTATTGATCGTGGTGGCCAATTAGGTGAATCAGGTTCTCCAAAATTTACCCAGGAGATGATAAGTGCTGTTGAAGGAGCAAATGAAAATTGGATTGGAAGTTACTGGGGTGACTATATCGCAACTTCTGGTGGAGAAGATGGATCACCATTAATTACACAGGAAATGGTAGATGAAGCACTTAATGATGAGTTTAATCGATATACATTAGAAAATGGTATGGTTCTTTGGTTTGTTACAGAAGAACAGATTGGAAATGTTTATGCAGATGGGATTGACAATGATGGGGACGGTGCAATAGATGAAGGGATTGATCTTGGGATTGATGATGAACCTGAAGCATGGTATGATGGTGTTGATAATGATAGAGATGGATTGGTTGATGAATCAGATGAAATAGGGAGTGCATGGTTGGACAGATTTGGAAGTTCAATTACAGGTGATCCATATCTTACAGTTTTTTCCAGTCCTGATTCAGTCTGGTCTGTGATGGATTCCTCCCATAAGTCTGGATTTGGAGATTATAAATATGATTCAGAAGGAAATATTGTATTTGATACAAATCAAAATGGAATTTATGATGATGACTGGGGATCAAATGGATTAGATGATGACGGGGATTGGGGTCTATATATTGATGCAAACAATAAGCCCTGGGATGTTCCAGAAGAAGATTTTGAAGATTTTGATGGAAATGGCTTTCCTTCTTCAGAAATTTTTTTTGATACCAATGAAAATGGTATTTGGGACGATGCTGAACCTTTTATAGATTCAAATGAAAATGGATCATATGATTCTGGAGAGCCATTTACTGATTTAAATGGTGATGGCTCTTATACCAATGCTGAGCTATTTGCAGATTTTGGTTTAGATTTAACACGCAATACAAATGATTATGGTGAAGGTAATGGTACTTGGGATGGTGAATCTTACACAGATTTAAACGGGAATGGTCAATGGGATCAATTTGAATTCAACGATTTAGATGAGAATGGAAAACCAAGTATAGGGGAAATAGGTGTAGATGAAAAAGATGAAAAGGATTTTTCGATTGATTACGGAGGGCTACCACATATTTATCCAGATGCAAACGATGATGGGATAGATGACTTCCCAGAATTCAAAGTAAGAAATTATAGATATGATCTTCGCTTAGACTGGGAACCCAACTCAGATCTCACTATGAGTTTATCACATGGATATGCATGGGCACGCAATATTAATATTACTGGAATCGCACGTTATCTTGCGGATGGTTGGGTCTACCGCTATTATCAAGCCAAAGCAAGATATAAGAATTTCTTTTTACAAAGTTATTTAAATACTAGTTATTCTGGTGATCCAGAACGACCAACGCGTAACCTTGCGACAGGAAGTATAATTTATGATAGATCAAAAAAATTCAGTGCACAACTACAGCATATAAATGAATGGAAAAATGGTGATTTACGATTTGTCTGGGGTATAGACTATTTTTTAACTCTACCGGATACCCGTGGTACTATTTTATCTGATAAAAATTTTTCTGATAAAAGGGATAACAATAATACTGGCGAATCTGGATCACCTTATATTTTTTATGATAAAAATGATAATACTTGGTATGATACTGGAGAAAACTTTACAAGATGGGCAACAGAAAATGGAACAGCAACCGGTACACCAACTGATTCGACTGATTCAGTCCTGGGAGCAATCGCAGATGGATTTGATAATGATCAGGACAGTGATGATTTTAAAGATTTGAATGGCAATGGTATTCCTGACTATGTAGATGCAGACGGTAGTGGAAAATTTGAACTTGGAGAAACTGTTGAACCAGGTGTTCAATGGCTTGGCGGACAACGATTCTTAGTCTATGCTGATGGTAAAGATAATGATGGTGATGGAAAGATTGATGAAAATATAGATGAAGGTATAGATGAAGCAGCCGAAGACAACCGTTATACGGTGAATGAATTAGGCGCGTATTACCAGGTCAATTGGAAACTGAATCCAAAATGGGAATTTATTCAAGCTACGCGGTTTGATATCCATGACCGCTTAACTAATTTAATCGAATTTAATAATCAGGGCTATGGAATGGGCTATAGTCCTTTTGATTGGAATTTTGATTTTGATCAAACTGATGGTATTCAAATTTCACCTAAAATAGGTTTAGTATACCGACCTAAAGAAAACCAGAATTTCCGTCTGACCTGGGCTACAGCTTTTAATACTCCTTCCAATCAGGCTTTATTTTTAGACATTTTTGTTACTAGGGTTTCAATC
>MDTE01001194.1_pt1 | contig 30677 bp, 36 predicted proteins | sample 811231 | NCBI WGS metagenome assembly MDTE01 (sample SAMN05326651, study PRJNA326480) | marine metagenome | isolation source: seawater | place: Indian Ocean: Red Sea | collected 2010 | reverse complement strand
CAAACGGCAAAATTTGATGTGAAGAAAAACCATAAACTTGCTATACAAGCGCTTGTGCCGATTAAAAGTAGGTTTTTTTTCATAGGAGTAAAAAAACCAATTGATAAAATGGTATCATATATAACAAATTGATAAGGATGAAATCCTATTATAATATCACTGATAAACATTGCAAAAACAGGAATTGCAATTCCATACAATCTATCTTTAAATAATAAAGGACACATTACTGCAGTAGCTAAAATAGGCGTAAAATTGGGTGGGTGAGGGATTAATCTATATAAAGCTAAAGCTGCAATAAAAAAAATTATATTAAAAAAATTATTTTTCATTGTTTATTTTCTAGTTCCTTTTAGATATTATAATTTATTGTTTCTAGACTATTTTATTTAAAAGCCAATTGATGATTTCAAAAAAAACAAATAATTATAAAATTATTCAAGGTAAGTGGTGGAAAATTAAGAATAATATTCAAGAAACTATAAAAGCGAAATACCACAAGATTAATGATTGGAAAATGGATCCAAAAGGCTATTTTTTAATTAAAATTGATCGTTCAAAAAAAATTATTAGGGTAGCTTATTGTAAGTTTTCTAAATTGGGAAATGATCCAATACATGATATGGTTGCAGAAATTACAGGCAATACAGCTATTGAAATAATTAATACCATTATAAATAAAAAATTCATTTCATCTTTACAGCATGCAGCTGATATGGGGATAGAGTTGCAAAAAGCTGAAATAGCATTAAAATATGATTTAGAGTATATTCAAGATAAAGATATAAAATTATACTAAATTTTTTTTATTATTATAAAAATAAAAAATAGAAATTTTAAAAATTTACTATAATTTTCCTCGTAATATATTTTATTTCCCTCTATTCTTATTTGATTTGATGTTTTAAATCTTTGCAATCTATTGTCTAAGATATTTTCAATATTATAAATATTCTTATAATTAGAAAATTTAATATTTTTATATTTAAATAAATCAAGAAGAATTTTTGTTCTTGGAGATGTTTGAATCATATTTATTAGGTGATAAATTGAATAAGAAATTAATAAATTTATAAAAAATACAGTTAAAAGAATTTTAAAATCAAATAAAAAAATAAATATTGCTAATAAATTTGTAATTATAGCTGCACTAATTTCTGCCAAACGAAATGGAAAGTACATCTTTAATCCAAAAAAGTTGTAACTAATTTTTAAAGATATAAAGAAAATCATTACATTAATAAAGAAAAGTAAAATCATTTATCCCTCGTTTTTAATATTCAAAAATTTCATTATATAATTTAAAAAAAAACAAAATATCTTTCCAGAAGAAGTTAATTCAATATAATCATTATTTTTATAAATTAATTTTTCATCTTTTAATTTTTGAATTCTTATATCTAATAAATTTTTATCTTTGAGATCATTTAAAATATTTGTTTTATTTGTGATATTATTTAGTTTAAGATATTCAATTATATAAAATGTTGGACTATCTAAAGATTTAAGTCCAATTGTTAGTATATATGACAAGAAAATAAATAAATTCATTATTAATAGAAGATAATGGTATTTTTTTTCCGAGTTTAAATAATCGAATTTATAAGAAATTATTAATAATAATAAAAATAATATCAAATATAATATTGATATTTTTTTAAAAGTGATTGTTTTAAATGAAAAAAAAATTTTAACAAAATAGTGTAATAAAATTACTAGAAAAAAGTTAATAAAAAAATACATCAATAAATATTAGTTTTTCAAATTCCAAAAAAATAGTTTTATAATTGAATATATAACAAGGATACTATTTTTTAAACGAAAAGCTTTAGAACTATCATTTATCCTTTCTTTCAATAATGTGGGAACAAACACTACATTAGGATTATTTTTTTTAAAAATTTGCACCAATAGCTCAATTTGCCATGTAAAGCTGCTTGATTTAAATTCTATATTTTCAAGTATAGATTTTTTATATATGCAAATACCATTGTAATAGGGTAGCTTTAAATTAAATATAAAATTTAAAAAAGGCGTATATATATTTGTAAAAAGGTTTCTTAAAAAAGGTCTAACATTAATATTATAGTAGTAAGATAGAATTAAATCATAATTGTTTTCAAGCTTTAGAAGTTTAATTATTTCTTCACTTGGATGACAATTATCACCAGGCAAATACATAATATTTTCAAATTTTGCTTCAGAAAATCCTTTTTTTACAGAACCTCCTAGCCCTAAATTGATTTTATTTATTATTAATTTTAATTTATCATTTATTTTTTTTTCCTCTAATATTATATTTCTGGTCGAATCATTGCTTGCATCATCAATGATGACAATTTCATAATTTTCTATTTTTAAAATCGTTAAAGATTTTATTATTTCATTAATAGTTAATTTGATACTATGCATTTCATTATAACAAGGTACTACGAAGGATATATTTGAGATTTTATTATTCATATTATATGACAGATTGTATTAATTTTTTTGTGTATTCATTTTTTGGAAAATTAAAGATAGTATTTGCATCTCCTTCTTCAACAATTCTTCCATTTTTTATTACTAAAATATTATCAGCCATGGCTCTTATAACTTTCATATCATGACTTATAAAAATATAACTCAACTCTTTTTCTTTTTGAATATTATTTAGCATTTCTAAAATTTGAGCTTGTATATTGACATCTAGAGCTGAAGTAGGTTCATCAAATATAATTACTTTTGGCATTAATATCAAAGCTCTTGCAATAGATATTCTTTGTCTCTGTCCTCCTGAAAATTCATGAGGAAAACGTTCTTTTATATTATCATAATTCATACCGACTTCTTTTAAAACTTCTTTAATCTTTATTCTTTTTTCATCTTCAGATAAATTCTTTTCGTGAACAGTTAATCCTTCCGAAACTATTTGCTCTATTGTCATTCTTGGACTTAAAGAACTAAAAGGGTCTTGAAAAACTATTTGTAAATCCCTCCTTAATGATTTCATTCTTTTATTATCAATTTGGTTTAAATTTATACCATTAAATAATATTTTGCCTTCAGATTTGATTAGTTTCAATAAAGATAGCACCAAAGAAGTTTTGCCAGAGCCAGATTCGCCTACAATTCCTAATGTTTGTCCTGCATAAATATTGAAATTTAATGAATCAACAGCTTTAACATAGTCAATAGTTCGTCTTAAAATTCCTTTTTTTATTGGATACCAAACTTTAAGCTTATCCACCATTAATATTTTTTTTGAAGATAATTTTTGCAAAATTCTTTTTTTCGTTTGAGATAATATTAATTCTTTAGTGTAACTATGGTGAGGGAAATTAAATATTTTTTCTTTATCATTTTGCTCAACTATTTTCCCATCTTTCATAATGCAAATATAATCTGCTACTTTTTTTACTACTGCTAAATCGTGACTAATAAACAATATTGACATATTCATTTTTTTTTGAATATTAACTATGAGATCAAGTATTTGATTTTGAACTGTGACATCAAGAGCAGTTGTAGGTTCATCAGCTATTAACAGATCAGGATTATTTGCTATACTCATTGCAATCATAACTCTTTGTCGCTGCCCCCCAGATAATTCGTGAGGATAAGATTTTATTCTTTTTGAAATATTGTTTAAGCCAACAAGATTTAATAATTCTTTTGTTCTGATTGATGCTTTTGAATATGAAATTTTATTATGCGTTATTATTATTTCATTTATTTGTTTTTCTACAGAATGTAGAGGGTTAAGACTAGTCATTGGTTCTTGAAATATAGAAGTTATTTTTTTTCCTCTAATTTTTTTTATTTCATTATTATTTAAACTTAATAAATTTTCTTCTTGATAATTTATTTCGCCACTTTCGTGATAAGCTGCTGGATAAGGAAGAAGTTTTAAAATACTTAATGCAGTAACAGTTTTTCCTGATCCTGATTCCCCAACTAAAGCTACAGTTTTGCCCTTAGGAATATTAAAAGAAATTGATTTAACAACATTTTGTTTTTTTTGATTAGCCTTAAAGCCAACACATAAATTTTTTATGTCAATTAGAGTGCTCATAAATTATAAAAATGTTTTTCTAGGATCAAGAGCATCTCTTATAGCTTCACCAACAAAAACCAATAAACCAAGCATTAATCCAAGGGTAAAAAAGCTAGTTAATCCAAGCCAAGGGGCTTGAAGATTATTTCTACCTTGATTTACCATTTCTCCCAATGAAGCAGATCCTGGCGGTAGACCAAAACCTAAAAAATCTAAACCAGATAAAGCAGTGACTGAGGCACTCAAACTAAAAGGCAGAAAAGTAATTGTTGCAACTGTTGCATTAGGCAAAAGATGTCTCAGCATTATTGTTGGATTTGAAACCCCCAGTGCTCTTGCAGCTCTAACATAGTCAAAATTTCTTGCTCTTAAAAATTCAGCCCTAACAACACCAACGTAGCCCATCCAACTAAATAAAAGAAGAATACCTAACAACCACCAAAAGTTTGGTTGTACGATACTTGCTAAAATAATTAATACATAAAGAGTGGGTATAGCTGACCAAATTTCCATAAAACGCTGAAAAAACAAATCAATATTTCCTCCGAAATAACCTTGTATCGCACCAGCTGACACACCTATTATCATTGAGAAAAAAGTTAGAGTAAAACCAAATAATATAGAAATTCTAAAACCATAAATTAATCTAGCTAACACATCTCTTGCTTGATCATCAGTACCTAGCCAGTTTTTTATTGATGGTGGTGAGGGAGCGGGTACTCCTAAATCTTTTATAATAGTGTCATAGGAATACGGTATGATTGGCCAGATCATAAATCCTTTATCATTTATTAATTTTTTAACAAAAGGATCTAAATAGTCAGCTTCTGTTTCAAAATCACCACCGAATTTTTTTTCTGAATATTCAAAAATTATTGGAAAATAAATATTACTTTCATATTTTATTAATAAAGGTTTATCATTTGATATAAAATTAGCAAAAATTGATATTAAAAATAAAAAAGCAAAAATCCAAAAAGAATACCAACCTCTTTTATTTAATTTGAAATTTTCAAATCGTCTTTTGTTTAATAATGATAATCTCATGATGTATCTCTTGACTCAAAATCTATTCTTGGATCAATAATTGAATACATCACATCTCCAATAATTCCCATCATTAAACCAAGAAGAGAGAAAAAATATAAAGTTGCAAAAATAACAGGATAGTCTCTTGATAATGCAGCTTCATAACCTAAAAGCCCAAGCCCATCTAAAGAAAAAATTACTTCAATAAAAAGAGAACTTGAAAACAGAATCCCTATAAAGGCAGAAGGAAAACCAGCAATTACAATTAGCATTGCATTTCTAAAAACATGACCATATAAAACTTTTCTTTCTGATATCCCTTTAGCTCTTGCTGTCATTACATACTGTTGATTAATCTGATCTAGAAAAGAATTTTTAGTTAAAAATGTTAGTCCGGCAAAACCACTTACTACCATTGCTAAAAGTGGTAGGCATAAATGCCAAAAATAATCTTTAATTTTATATAATAAATTTAATTCATCAAAATTATCTGATACCAAGCCTCTTAATGGAAAAATATCAAAATATCTCCCCCCAGCAAAAAAAACAATAAGAATTACTGCAAATAAAAAATTAGGTATAGCATATCCAATTGTAATGATTGTACTTGATGTTAAATCAAATTGCGAACCATCTTTTACAGCCTTTCTTATTCCCAGTGGAATTGAAATTAAATAAACAAGCAATGTTGTCCACAAACCAAGAGAAATAGAAACTGGCATTTTATCTAAAACTAAATCAACTACTTTTTGATCTCTAAAAAAACTTTCTCCAAAATCAAAAGTTAAATAATCTTTAATCATTTTAAAAAACCGAATATGTGCAGGTTTATTCATTCCGTACATTATTTCTATTTCTTTAATTATATCTGGATCTAAGCCTTGTGCTCCTCTATATTTTGAATCAAAATTACTCGTGTCAAAATCATTTAAACTTTCTCCTTCAGCGCTTCCTGAAAATCTAGCTGTAGATTCTACTGCAGTTCCAGTCATTTGTGCTATCATTTGTTCAACAGGGCCACCAGGAACTATTTGAACAACTGCAAAATTAATTATCATTATTCCTAAAAGTGTTGGAATAACTAAAAGTAACCGTCTTAAAATATATGCGGTCATATGCTTATAATTATATCATTAATTATGGAGAAAAATATTTATAATTTTTTATTCAATAGTTTTTTTTCTATCTGCAATTGTATTTGCTTTATTTATATCTATCCACCAAGTATTTGTTCCAAGTGAATATTTTGGTCTGATTATTGGTTTATCAAAAATATCCCAATAAAGAGTTCTATATGAAGATATATGCCATTGTGGAATGACATAATGATTCCATAATAAGACTCTATCTAATGCTTTAGTATTAAAAATTAAATCATTCCTATCTTTCGATTCAATCACTTTTTCTATTAGAGAATCAATTATTGGGTTTTTTATACCAATGATATTTCTTGAACCATTTGTGTCAGCTGCATCAGAACCCCAGAAATTTTTTTGTTCATTTCCGGGTGATAACGATTGTCTAAAAGTAGCAACAACCATATCAAAATCAAATGTTTCTAATCTTTGTTGATATTGCGCACTATCTATAGTTCTTACATTAACTATTATTCCAAGTTTTTCTAAATTGTCTTTAAAAGGCAATACTATTCTCTCAAATGCAGGTGATACTAAAAGAATTTCAAACTCAAAATTTTTTTTTGTTTTTTTATTTACCAATTTATTATCTTTTAAATCCCAGCCTGATTCTTTTAAAAGAGATGTTGCTTTGGATAATCCTTTTCTATTAAAACCTGAGCCATCAGTTTCATGGGGTAAGAATTCTGTTTTAAAAATTTCTTTAGGAAGTTCTTTTTTATATTTTGATAATATTAATAATTCTTTATCTTCAGGCAATCCCGAAGACGCTAGTTCTGAATTTTCAAAAAAACTATTTGTTCTTTTATAAGCACCATAAAAAAGATTAGAATTAGTCCATTCAAAATCAAAAGCATAAGACAACGCTTCTCTCACTTTTATATCTTTAAAAAAATTCTTCCTTATATTAAAAGCAAAAGCTTGCATACCTTGGGGGTTTTCATGACTAATACTTTCTTTAATTATAAGACCATTATTTACCGCAGGAATTTCATAACTAGTAGCCCAATCTTTTGAAGTATTTTCAGAAAAAAAATCTATATCACCAGATTTAAAAGCCTCTCTTTCGATACTTCTATCTTTGTAATAATCATATTTTATAACACCAAAATTTTCAGTACCTTTTTTTATTGGTACATCAAAGCCCCAATAATTTTCATTTAATTCGTATGTGATAGATCTACCCGGATCAAAAGATTTTATTTTGTAAGGACCACTTCCAAGCGGGACTTCTAAAGTAGTTTTTTGAAAATCTATATTTTGCCAATAATGTTTCGGTAAAACTGGTAATTGACCTACAATAAGAGGGAGCTCTAAATTTTTATTATTCTTGAAATTAAAGCGAACTTTTGATTCATTTACTTTTATAACTTCTTCAACATCCCCATAATAATATTTGTAAAAAGGATGACCTTTTTCCATGAGAGTATTAAATGTCCAAATAACATCTTCTGGAGTAATTTTTTTTCCATCATGCCACCTTGCTTCTTTTCTTAAATTAAATGCAACCCAAGATCTATCATCAGGCCACTCTATTGTTTCAGCAATTAATCCATATTCAGTAAATGCTTCATCACTAGAGGAAGCTGTAAGAGTTTCAAATAAATTACTAATACCTGATGCAGAGTTTCCTTTTAAATTGAAAGGATTAAATGTATCAAAAGTTCCTATAGAACTAAAAATTACCTTACCCCCTTTGAAAGCTTCAGGATTAACATAATCAACATGTTCAAAATTTTTTTTATATTTAGGCTCTCCATGCATCGCTATAGCATGAGATATGTTCGTTTTTCCATAAACAGGGTAAATAAAAAAAGAAATTGATATAATTATTATTATTCTAATCATCTGTTTATTTTTAACATAATTAATTTTAAGGATTTAAAATTTGTATTACCTGGTTGTGAATATTTTGTGAACAAGAAGCAACAAGACTCCCGTCAGAATTTAATGAAATGTCTTTTCCAAATTTATCTGTTACTATACCACCTGCTCCTTTAATTACTGGAATTAAGGCCATATAATCATGTATTTTAAGAGTATCTTCAATCACTATGTCAACCAAGCCAGATGCCAACATACCATACATGTAACAATCACCTCCAAATTTACAGAATTTAGTTTTTTTTCTTAATTTATCAAAACTAATTTTAAATTCTTTATCATCAAAGTACAGCCCTGATGTCATTATATAACAATCTTCAATTTTCTTTTTGTCTGATGTATTGGTATCTTTTCCATTTAATTTTGTATTTTGATTTTTTATACCAACCCATCTTTCATTATGCGCAGGACAATCAATTATGCCAATTATTGGATCTTTATTAAACAATAGAGATATTAAGGTTCCAAAATCTTTATGACCTGCTATAAAACTTTTCGTTCCATCTATTGGATCAATTACCCACAAAAAATCTGCTTCTTTATTTTGATGTTCAAATTCTTCAGCTAAAATACCATGATTTGGAAATTTTTTATTTATAATTTCCCTAATTTTTAATTCTGCTTTTTTGTCGGCAATGGTTACAGGGGTGTTATCTGACTTATCTTCAATTTGAATTTCTTTTCTAAAGTAACTCATAGTTATTTTTGCAGATTCCTCAGCTAGCAAATTAGAAAAAGAAATGAGATCATTAATAGAATATTTTAGATCCATAAAAATATTATAGTTAAAATTTTAAGGTAATGAAACAGGATTATCAGAGTGCTGCCTCATCCAAAATATAACATCAGCCCGGTCTTGTGCATTTTTTATACCTGCAAAGTTCATTTTTGTGCCTTCAATATATTGTTTTGGATTATAAAGAAAATTATTTAGTTCTTCATAAGTCCATTTACCTCCATGATCAATTAATGCTTTAGAATATGCAAAACCATCTAAACCTCCTTTTGGTCTATTGACTAAATTCCATAAATTAGGACCAACTTTAGATTTGCTGTCTTTTTTATAATTATGGCAAGTTCCACATTTTTTATAAATCTTTTCACCATTTTTAAGTGAAGCGTTCATTAATAAAGCAGCAATAGGTTCTAAAACTTCGCTTTCTGATACTGTTTGGTTTGTTGTTTCGTTAGAGATTTCAGGTATCTCAATTATATAGGCAGTTTGTTCAGGATTTTCAATTTTAATAAGATAATTTCCTATATACCCAATTAATACAAACAAAATTATAGCTATTATAATTGAGGCAATAATTTTATTAAATTCGAGTCCAGACATGTTAATAAACATATATAGATTTTTTTAATTATGAATACCATACAAATGTGTTGGCTAATAAATATTTATTGTCTAATTGTCGCATAAAATTATGAAAACTCTAATAGTAATCCCCTCACGAATGGCATCATCTAGATTTCCTAATAAGCCGATGGCAATAATAAATGGAAAACCAATGATACAGAGGGTATGGGAAAAAGCAGTTGAATCTAATGTTGGCGAGGTTATTGTTGCATGTTGTGATGAAGAAGTTTCAAGTTGTATAGATTCTTTGGGCGGCAAAGCTATAATGACTGATCCAGATTTGCCGACTGGTACTGACAGGATTTATCAGGCTATAAAAAATAAAGAAAATATAACTCAATTTGATAGTATAATTAATTTACAAGGAGATATGCCAATTATAGATCCTAAAGACATAAAAAAAGTCAACATACCTTTGTCTCAGGGTTTTGATATAGGTACCTTAGTTACTGATTTAAAAGAAAATCAAGTAAATGATATAAATATAACTAAGGCTGAAGTTAATTGGATAAAAAAAAATTTAATTGGACAAGCGTTAAATTTTTGTAGAACAAATCAAAATAAAGATATTGACTATTACCATCATGTAGGAATTTATAGTTTCAGATATGAAATTTTAAAAAGATTTATATCTATCTCACCAACCAAAAATGAAATTAATCAAAAATTAGAGCAATTACGTGCTTTAGACTCTAAAATAACCATTGGTGTTAATTATGTTAATGATGTTCCAATTAGTGTAGATACAAAAGAAGATTTGATAAAGATTGAAAAAATATTAAAGGTTGGTAATGACAAAAATTAAAACATTTGCTTTTCAAGGTATAAACGGGGCTTATAGCGAATTAGCTGGAAAAAATATTTACCCGGATTATCAATCCTTAGCCTGTAAAACATTTGAAGAGATGTTTGAGAATACTAGAATAGGTAAAGCTGATGTTGCAATAGTTCCAATTGAAAATTCTAGAGCTGGAAGAGTTGCAGATACACAATTGCTTATACCAGAATCTAAACTTAAAATAATTGGAGAATATTTTTTGAAAGTAAATCATTGCTTACTAGCAACTAAAGGCTCAATCATGAGTAATATAGAAAAAGTTTTTAGCCATGAGCAAGCCATTGCTCAATGTAGAAAAAATCTAATAAAAAATAATAAAGAAATGATAGTTGTTGCAGATACTGCAGGTGCAGCAAAAATGATATCGGAAAGAAATAATATAAAAGAAGGAGCAATTGCATCAAAATTAGCTGCAAATATCTATAATTTAGAAGTTATTAAATCTAATTTTCAAGACTCAAACAATAATGTCACAAGATTCCTTATTATGTCCAATAAACTCCATTCTTTGGATAAAAGTGAAAAAAACTTGATGACAACCTTAGTTTTTCAAGTGAGAAGTATGCCAGCATCTTTGTATAAATCACTAGGAGGCTTTGCAAGCAATGGTGTAAATATTACTAAACTAGAGAGTTATGTGCATCCGCAAGGATTTGATGTGGCTCAATTCTACATAGATTTTGAGGGTCATCCTGAAAATAAGCCAGTAAAGCTTGCAATTGAGGAAATGAAATTTTTTTGTAAGCAAATTGACATTTTGGGTGTTTATAAAATGTCAGAATTTAGAAAAAAATAATAAACTTTTTTAACTCAGGGTATGTCTTTATATTATATGATGATATATTGTTGATGGGAGGTTGAGTGGGCAATAAACTTGCTAATCCAGCCAGGTCTGAAAAGAAGCAACTGTACCAAGATTTTTTGGGTCACTCATACCTTCCAAATATTTATTATGAATGACAATTTAAAAAATCAAGAATATAGAGTTTTAGCAAGAAAATATAGACCGCAAAAATTTTCTAATTTAATTGGTCAGGAGATTCTAGTAAAAACTCTAAGTAACGCAATTAATAACAATCGTATAGCACATGCTTATTTATTAACCGGAGTTAGAGGAGTGGGTAAAACTACTACTGCTAGATTAATTGCCATGAGCCTTAATTGTGAGTCTAGACAAAAAGATTCTTGTGAACCATGCGGCGAATGTGAATTTTGCCATTCTATTAGAGGAGATAGAAATATTGATGTAATTGAAATAGATGCTGCAAGCAAAACTGGCGTTGGAGATATTCGTGAAATAATAGATAATATAAAATACAAACCTGTTAATAATAGATATAAAATATTTATTATTGATGAAGTTCATATGTTATCAACCAGTGCATTTAATGCTTTATTAAAAACTTTGGAAGAACCCCCCTCTCATGTTAAATTTATTTTTGCTACTACTGAAGTTAAAAAAATACCAATAACAATAATTTCAAGATGTCAACGATTTGATTTACATAGAATAGAAAACACAACTTTAAATAATCATCTAATTAGAATTTGTGAAAATGAAAAAATAAATATTGATCAAGACGCTTTATCTCTAATAGTTAGAGCTTCTGATGGCTCTGTAAGAGATGCTTTGAGTTTATTAGATCAAGCAATTTCATCAGAAAACAACAAGGTTACCGCCCAATCAATTATATCTATGTTAGGACTTGCAGACAGAAATAAAATATTTGATTTATTAGATAATATTTTTAGAGGAGACTCAATAAAATCTTTAGAAAAATATAACGAAATTTATAAATCCGGAGGAGATGTTCTGATGATTTTTGATGAGATGTTGAAAGTTACACATTTTTTAACAAAAATTAAATTATCTCCAAATACCTCAGAAGATATAAATATACCTGAGAGTGAAAGAATCAAAGGAGCAATGATGGCTGAAAAAATTTCCATCTCTGCGCTTGGCCAAACATGGCAAATATTATTTAAAGGTATACAGGAATTACAATTTGGAATTAATCTTTATCAGCATGGAGAAATGTTGATAATACGATTAATATACTTATATGAAGGACCAACCCCAGAAGACTTAATTAGTAAAGTAGATAAAAATATAGAAAAAATTAGTAAGGAATATCAAATATATGAAAAAAATTTATCAAATAATGATAAAAATGAAATAATTAATGAAAAAAATGAACCCAAAGAAGATACAACAAAAAATAAACTTGATGATATATTGGTAATCAATTCTTTTTCACAATTTGTAGATTTGTTTTATCAAAAAAAAGAAGGAATGCTTCACACTTATTTATATAATGATGTAAAATTAATTTCGTTTAAGGAAGGAGAAATTATAATTAATACTGAAAAAATTAATGATCCTAATTTTCAAAGAAATATTGCTAAATTAGTTTCAAAATGGACCGGAAGAATTTGGAAAGTGCAAATATCAAATAGCAATATAGGAAAAACTTTGTATGAAGAAAATTTATTAGATCAACAAAATCAAATTGAAAATATGAAAAATGATGAAGAAATAAAACGAATTTTAGAGAAATATTCAGAAGTTAAAATTCATTCTATAACTAATATTTCAGAAACTTCTGATGAAAAAAACACAGGTAATTTGAATAAAAAAACAAAGGAACAATCATGATCAATATAGGAAATATGATGAAACAAGCTCAGCAAATGCAAAAAAAAATAGCTGAAGTTCAAGAAAAACTTAACTCTATTGAAGTTGAAGGCACATCTGGAGGAGGGGTGGTAAAGGTAAAATCCTCTGCTAAAGGAGAAATCAAGCAAATAATAATAGATGACTCTTTGTTTAATAAAGATGAAAAAGAAATCACTGAAGATTTAATTGTTGCTGCTATTAATGATGCTAAACAAAAGGCTGAAACAGCTTCACAAGAAGAAATGAAAAAAGTTACCGGAGGTATGAGTTTGCCACCAGGAATGAAATTACCTTTTTAATTTAAATGATTAGTAAAGAAATTGAGAAGTTAATAAATGAGATTTCTAAGTTACCTGGTTTAGGGAGAAGGTCAGCTCAAAGAATTGCCCTCTCTTTATTAAATAATAAAGAAAATAAACTATTACCACTTTTAGAAATTCTAAAAGAATCAAGTCAAAAAATAGTAAGTTGTGAAAATTGTGGAAATATTGATACTAATTCTCCATGCTTATTATGCACTAATGCAAAAAGAGATTTAAATACTATTTGTGTTGTAGAGGATATTTCAGACTTATGGACATTTGAAAGGATAGGTTTTTACAGAGGAATGTATCATATTTTAGGCGGATCTCTTTCTGCAATTAATGGAATTGGTACAAATGATTTATCAATTTCTAAACTTTTAGATCGAATTAAAAAACAAAATGTAAAGGAAGTAATTTTAGCTTTAAGCACAACTGTTCAAGGACAAACTACTACTCATGTGATTTCGGATAAATTGGAAACTATTCCAAATTTAGTTATTAGTAGTTTAGCTCAAGGAGTGCCTATTGGAGGAGAAGTCCATTACTTAGACGAAAATACTCTTAATACCGCTTTTCAATCCCGAAAAAAAATAAACTAAATATTTTATGAAAAAAATTCTTATTTTGCCTCATCCAATGTTACGTCAAAAAGCAAGTCGTATTAAAGAAGTGACTAAAAAAGAAATAGAAATTTCCGAAAATATGCAAGAGTTACTAAAAAAAGCCCCAGGAGTAGGTTTGGCTGCAAATCAAATAGGTATTTTAAAAGAAATAGTTGCAATAAATTTTGAGGATAAAGAACAGAAATTAAATAAAAATTATGTTTTATTTAATCCTGAAATAATTTCTTTTTCTAAAGAAACTGTAATCATGGAAGAAGGATGCCTTTCTTTACCACAACAATATGCAGATATAGAACGCCCTTCTTCTATAAAGATTAAATATAAAGATGAAACAAACAAAATAATCGAAGAAAATAAAAGTGGTTTTGAAGCTCGCATTCTTCAACATGAAATTGATCATTTATCTGGCAAGCTTTTTATAGACTTTTTATCTTCTCTAAGACGTAATAAAATAATTAAAAGAATTAAAAAATTAAAAAAAATGGGTGCAATTTGATGAATCATAAAAAAATTATTTTTATGGGATCTTCTTCTATTTCTGAAAAATATTTAAAGTCATTACTAGAAAATAATTTTAAAGTTATAGCTGTCTATACACAACCACCTAGAAAAAAAGGAAGAGGAATGACTATTACAAACTCTTCTATACATGATTTTGCAATAAAAAATAAAATCCCTGTATTAAACCCTATTAATTTTAAATCTAAAGAATCAATAAGAGAATTTAAAGAACTTGATCCAGATATCTCTATAGTAATGGGTTACGGTTTATTATTACCTAAAGCAATAATTAATATTCCTAGATTTGGATGTATAAATATTCATGTTTCGTTGCTCCCTAGATGGCGTGGAGCTTCACCTATTGAACATGCAATTATTTTTGGTGATACGAAAACAGGTGTAAGTATATTTAGGATAGAAGAAAAGTTAGATTCTGGACCCATTATTGCATCAAGCGATATTAATATTAAAGAAAATATCTCTAAAGAAAAGCTTACTACTGAATTATATGAGATTGGTAATAATTTATTAATTAAATCATTGCCAAAAATATTTAATAAAGAAATATCATTTAAAAAACAAGATAACTCTAAAGCAACTTATGCAAAAAAAATAACATCAGAATTTAGAAAAATAAATTTTAATAATAATGTTATCAATGTATATAATTTTATCCGAGCTTTCTCCCCTAATCCTGCTGCATGGTTCACATATAATAGTGAAAGATTTAAGATTATAGAATGTTCAATGGAAAAATGTGAATCCATTGAGTCAGCTATAATTAATGAAAAATTTCATATCGGATGCATTAATGGAAAAATTATTCCTAAATTAATACAAAGGGAGGGAAAAAAAGTTATGAAAATAGAAGAATTTATAAAAGGTTTTAAATTTCAGATAAACCAGAAAGTAAATGCCTAGATATAAAATAATTATAGAATATGAAGGCACAGATTTTGTAGGTTGGCAAAGACAACAAAATGGAACGTCAATTCAATCTTCTATTGAAGAAGCTTTAAAAAAGCTATCTAATGAAAATATTACTTTATATGGTGCTGGACGCACTGATGCAGGTGTTCATGCTAAGGGTCAGGTAGCACATTTTGAAATTATGAAGGAAATTCCTCTAGACAATATTAGAGATGGTTTAAATCAATATTTAAGAAAATTACCAATAGCTATTTTAGACTCAGAAATTGTTGATCAAAATTTTAATGCAAGATTTTCTGCAAAACTTAGGAAATATCAATATAAAATTATAAACAGACGCTCACCACTGACTATTGAAAAAAAATATTATTGGGGTGTTTTTAAAAAATTAGATATTCGAAATATGAAAGAATCAGCGAATTTTTTTGTAGGAAAATATGATTTTAATGCTTTTCGTTCAATAGATTGTCAATCTAGATCAACTTTAAAAACAATCAAAGAATGTAATATTGAAGAAATTAATAATAATATTTATATTAACGTTTCAGCTAAATCTTTTTTACATTCTCAAGTTAGGATTATGGTTGGTACTATTGTTGAAGTAGGCAAGGGTAAAATTGAACCAAAAGAAATAAAAGAAATTATCAAAAGCAAAGATAGAAAAAGAGCAGGTCCAACAGCACCTGCTCATGGTTTATATTTAATGAATGTAGAGTATTGATAGTCAAACGTAAATTTTATCTGATAATCCCCATATAAGTACTGCTGATGATACAACCATAAATACAGAAAGAACTAGATCAGTTACGCTGTTTTTAGCTTCGAGATCCTTATCTACTAACTTAAAATAAAATAAAGATTCATATAAAAGCTGAGCAGCTGCAATAATAAAAATCAAGTTAAAATACACCCATGCTCCTTCAGGACCACTTGGTCTAAAGATAATATAAATTCCTATTAAAAAGAAACCAAATGCAAAAGTTCCGATAAATCGGATAAGATATATACCACTTCTGTCTACGTTAAATTCTTTTACTAGCCCTTCGGGCGCAAAATATATTCTAATAAGATAAATACCAAATAATCCTGTAACTAAAATGTGAATGATTAGATAAAAAATATTACCAAAATTTTCAATCATATATCTCCTTTAAATTAATTTTATACTATATATATTTATATTATTTTATTAATTTTAATTATTAAATATTTGTTAATAAAAACCGACTTCACATATTGATATATCAGCTTTAAAATCATCAAATCCTGCAACTATTCCTATAGTTCTAATTTTATTATAGTTAAATTTATTAGGTTGATAAAAATTTGATTGACCAAAATTATCAAAAGGCAATTCAGTTCTTTCCCATTTTTTTTTGGCTAAAAACTTTGAACTATAATATTGCCAAGGAAGAACTGTATATGGAGTTCTTATGTGAATCGCATACTTTAAATTATTACCATAGGCTTCTATGTAAATTCCAGTGTAATTGTTTTTTGGGATAGGCGGATCTATTTTTACTCTCATTTGTATAAATCCCCCATTGTTCTCTGTAGAAACATTGCCTTTCATACGATAACATTTTTTTTCTTCAAAATTTTCTATTTTTACCCCTCCTGTAGATATGCCACCCATAACTCCGTCAGTAAAGAATTGCCATCTATTCCCTTGTGATGTTAATCCAGGATTATTTAAATTATCTAATACAAACACTATTTTTTTTGTTTAAGTATTTTTTCCTTAAGAAATGAGTTACCAGTATTCTTTTTATGAGAGTAGGATTTATCCCAAGCATCTTTTTGCCAACCAGATAATCTATTTCTAATTAATTCTAAATTTTTCAATTTCCAATCATTAGTCGTATTTGGATCACTCCACATTTTTTTATCTTCTGTAGTTCTGCCACAACCGTAACAGTAATCTGTAATAGGATCACTTTTACAAACCGTGATACATGGGGTTACAATATTATTTTCGCTAGACATTTTAAAATTTTATAAAGTATTTATATATCTCAAAAAAATAAAAAATAAAATTATATATTTTTTTAATATTAAAGTTAACAGCAACGCTTATCCTGGCTTATCGGACATCTTAGGACGGACTGAATGCCCAATATAACTTGGAAATAAGAGAAATTCTCTTTTCAAGGTATTAAACTCGAAATAGTTAGTATTTAAATTAATTTATTTTTAATATATTCAATAACATTTGTTTAGTTATAATAAATAAAATTATAAGAAATATGAAAGTATTAACAGATAAAGATATCAATAAGGCACATCAGAGAATTCGTTCTCAAATATTAAAAACTCCATTAATTTCCAATGAATCAATCAATAAATTAACAAATGCTCGAGTTTTTTTTAAACTTGAAAATCTCCAATATACTGGTTCTTTTAAATTAAGAGGTGCTAGTAATGTAATTTCACAACTTACAAAACATGAAAAATCAAAAGGAGTAGTAGCCTATTCATCGGGCAATCATGCACAAGCTGTAGCATATGCTTCAAATTTAAGAAAAATTAATTCAAAAATTATAATGCCAAAAGATGCACCATTAATCAAAATTAATAATACAAGAAAATTTGGTGCAGAAATTATTTTTTTCGATAGATCAAATGAAAGCAGAGAAGAAATTGCAAAAGAAATAGCAATGATTGAAAAAAGAACAATCATTAAGCCTTATGATGATATACAAACTATTGCTGGACAAGGAACTGCAGGAAAGGAAATAACTGAAGATTTAAAAAAAATTAATATTAAACCTGATATATTTTTATGTTGTTGTGGAGGAGGAGGTTTAATTGCCGGAACATCAGTCTATTTAAAAAAAAATTTTCCAGATGTTAAAATATATTCAGTTGAACCTGAAAATTTTAATGACACACAATTATCATTATTAAAAAATAGAATTATTGAAAATAAAATAAATGCAAAGTCTATATGTGACGCTTTGTTAGCTCCAAAACCTGGAAAAATAACTTTTTCAATTAATAGAAAGCTTTTAACAGGAGGACTTTCAGTATCAGAAGCTCAAGTAAAAAATACAATAATTCAACTAGCAGAAAAATTAAAAATAGTTGTAGAACCAGGAGGAGCAGTAGCTGCAGCTGCCCTTTTAAATAAAAAATTGGAATTTGAAGATAAAAACATCGTTGTTCTGATTTCAGGAGGGAATATCGATTATTCCTTTTTTTCAAATATAATTAAAAAAAAATAATGGCACGTTTAAAAAAAATTCAAAACTGGATGAAAACAAATAATATAGATTTATTTTTATTAAATAGAACTGATGAATTTAATAATGAATATATTGCTCCTTACGCAGAAAGATTAAAATGGCTATCAGATTTTTCAGGATCTGCTGGAAAATTAATTATAGATTTAAAAAAAGGCAGAATTTTTGTTGATGGGCGCTACACTTTACAAGTTAAACAAGAAGTGGATAAAAATTTATTTAAAATTTCTAAATTGGAGAATTATTGGAAATTATTTGAAAGAAATTTAAGTAAAAAAATAACATTAGCTATTGATCCAAAATTACATTCAACTTTAGAAATTTTGAAGATTATTAAAATAATTAAAAAGAAAAAATCAGAGATTATTTATTTAAATAATAATCCAATAGATAAGATATGGAAAAATCAACCTACTTATCCGAATTCTTTAGCTTTTATTCATCCTGATAAATATTCTGGGAAAAGTACAAAAGAAAAAATATTGGAAATTCAATCAACTTTAAAAAGAAATTCTATTAATTTTTATTTACTAACCTCTCTTGATTCGATTGCTTGGTTATTAAATATAAGAGGTAATGATATTAAATATACACCTCTACTATTATCTTATGTAATCATCCCCTCAAAAGGAAAGGTAGAATTTTTTATTCAAAATAGAAAAATAAAATTCATTAAAAATAAATTAAATCAGTTTGTAAACTTTCATTCATTTAATGATATTCCTACATTTTTGAAAAATTTAAATAAAAGTGATGTAATTGGGATGGATCCAAAAAAAACAAATTATTTCTTATTTAAAATTTGTGAAGCGAAGAATTTGCTAATAAAATACTTTGAGGATCCTTGCACTTACCCAAAAGCACAAAAAAATTTTACAGAATTATCTGGTGCAAGAAGAGCAAATATAAGAGACGGTGTGAGCTTAACAAAATTTATTTTTTGGCTAAAAAATAAGATGATAATTAGAAAGACTGATGAAATCAAAGCAGCCAAATATTTAGAAAAATTGAGAAAGAAAAATAAATTTTTTTATTCTCTATCGTTTTCTACTATTTCTGCGGTAGGTAAAAATGCTGCTTTACCGCACTATAAATTAACACAAAAATCAAATACTCCCTTTAAAAAAAATATGATTTATTTATTTGATTCTGGTTCTCAATACTTTGATGGAACCACTGATATTACAAGAACAATTATTTTGGGAAAACCTACAAAGGAACAGAAAGATCGTTTTACTCGAGTCTTGAAAGGTCATATTTCATTAGCCATTGCTGAATTCTCTTTATATTCTAAAGGATCTTCTCTTGATTCTATTGCAAGAAAAAGTTTAAAAGAAATCAAATGTGATTATGACCATGGTACAGGACATGGTATTGGAAGTTTTTTAAGTGTACATGAAGGACCACAACGTATTTCTAAAATGAAATATCATGATGATGTTATTTTAAAAGAAGGCATGATAATATCAAATGAACCAGGATTTTATAAAAAAAATAGTTATGGAATTAGAATAGAAAATTTAATGATTGTTTGCAAAAACAAAAATAATTTACAATACTTTGAAACTATTTCTTTTGCCCCAATTGACAAAGATTTAATAGATAAAGAATTATTAAACAAAGAAGAAATAAATTGGTTAAATAATTACCATAAAGACGTTTTTTTAAAAATTAGCCCCAAATTAAAAGATAATGAGAAAAAATGGTTATTTAAAGTTACTCAACCTCTATAATATAATCATAGAGGTTTTATTTAAGCAGCTTTTTTTTGATTTTTTATACTTTTTTGGTAGATATGATTTTCAAGCGCAATCTGCCAATTTTTTCCATATTCAGTACGAAAATATCTGATGAGATTTGGGTCAACTTTATCGAATCCACCATGATTAATAAAGTTGTAAGTATGACCAAGAGTTTGAAAAATTGATTTAAGTGACATATTATCATCCTTTCCATTTGTTTATATACAATATTTAATATGCATATAAATCAGTATTAATGTATATAAGATATGCATAAAATGCATATTTAAAAAAAATTTATTATCTAATTATTAGTAATTAATGAAAAATAACCAATTTTTTAATTTTAGATACACGCTGGTCTTAGAAAATATATTTATTATATGCACTTTGCGCCTTCCTTTTTTTTGTTTATATATAAATGAAATATAAAACTATATTATGATTTTAATATTAACACAGTGCTTTCCCAGTCGTGTAGGTGGAATTGAGAGCTTAATAAGCAATCTTGCTTTGCAATTAAGAAAAAAATATAAAGTTATAGTCTTTGCCGATAGACATCATTTATTTTATGATTCAATATATGACAATCTACATAAAAATGAAATTTTAATTAGAAGAACTGGTGGAATTAAATTTTTTAGACGTCGAAAAAAAATTAAAGAAATTAAACCTTTTATAGATTCAAATAATGTTAAATTTATAGTAGCTGATACTTGGAAAAGTTTAGAACTCGGAATAGAATATTTTAATAAAAATAATATTCCTACTTTTTGCTTAGCTCATGGAAATGAACTTATTTCTGAAAATACAAAGAAAATGAATCGTATTAAGAATACTCTAAATAAAAGTACTTTTGTTATTGCTAATTCTAAATTTACCCAAAACTTACTAAAAAAAATTTTACCCGATAAAAATAATATAAATTATGTTTATCCTGGAGCTACCGACCTTAGAGATATAAAATCTGATAATTTCACTGAAGTTAATGGCAATCCCATTATTATAACTCTTGCTAGATTAGAAAAAAGAAAAGGTCATTTACAGATTCTAAAAGTTATAAAAAAATTAAAAACTGAATTTCCAAAAATTCTTTATTTTATTGCTGGAGATGGAGAAGAAAAATCTAATTTAAAGAAATTTGTTAATGATAATCAACTAATTTCAAACGTAAGGTTTGTTGGATTGGTCAATGAAAATCAAAAAAAGTTTTTGTTTGAAAAAGCTAATTTAATGATTATGCCAACTCTAGATGAGACTGATAAAAGATCTATCGAGGGATTTGGAATTGTATATTTAGAAGCTGCTTTTTTTAGCATTCCTTCTATTGCTTCAAGTGTAGGAGGAACTCCTGAAGTAGTTATTAATGAGTCAACAGGAATGATTATAAGGAATTTTGAAGAATTATATGAAACAACGAGAAATTTATTAAAAAATAACTCAAATCTTAAATTACTTGGTAAGAATGCCCAAAAAAGATCAATAAATAATTTTAAATGGGAAAAAGTAGTTAATGATTATTATTCAATTTTTACTAAAATAGCACATTAGGTTATTATTACCACATGAGTATATTATTTCATTGTACTTTTCCGAATGAAGATAAATGGTTTAATTCAGTTAAAAGAAAGTTTAAAAATCACAAAGTATATAAAATTTCCAATAAATTCGATTATAATCTTATTCAATATGCTATTGTTTGGAATTTACCGGATAAAGTTTTAAATAAACTAAAAAATCTTAAAATTATTTTTTCATTAGGTGCTGGTGTTGACCACATAATTAATTTGCCAAGTTATAATAATACCCCAATTTTTCGTATTAAAGATCCTAATATGGCTGAAAGAATGTCATATCATGTGCATTCACAAATATTAGTGTACCAGTTAAAATTACACTTGTTTCAAAAAGCACAAATAAAAAGAAAATGGTTGGGCGAACAAGAAACACTTCTTAATAATAAAATTACAGTTGGCATTTTAGGTGCTGGTTTTTTAGGAACTGCTGTTGGCAGATATTTAAAAAAATTAAATTATAGAGTAATTGGCTTTAAAAAATATCCAATAAAAATTAAAAAATATTTTACTATTTATACTAAAAAAAAATTAGGAATTTTCATTAAAAATAGTGATATTATTGTTTCTATTTTACCATACACTGAAGAAACAAAAAATTTTATTAATGAAAAATTTTTAAAAAAAATGAAAAAAAAATCATTACTTATAAACATAGGAAGAGGGGCCTCTCTAAACGAAAATCATTTATTAATGCATTTAGAAAAAAACAAAAATTTTTATGCTTCCTTAGACGTTTTTAAAACTGAACCATTGCCTAGGAAACATAAGTTTTGGACTCATAAAAATGTCATAGTAACTCCGCATGCCGCAGCACTTACAGATATAGACTCTTCAATTAAATTAATGCATGATCGGTATTTGTCCTATAAAAAAAATGGTAAAATTAAAAGTGATGTAAATCTTAAAAGAGGTTATTAATTTTTATTAAAATATTTTTCCAAAATACAAAAATATATATTATGTAAGTCATTTATATCTGATACATTTACATATTCATCTACTTGATGAAGTGTATTATTGATTATACCTAACTCTATAACTTCACAATAATCTTTTATAAATCTAGCATCAGAAGTTCCACCATCTGTTCCCATTTCAGGATCTTGGTTAATTCCAGTTTTTTCTCTAACAGCTTTTGTAACTATGCTTTTTAATTTAATTGGCTTAGTAATAAATGATTCTCCTGTTTGGTCAGTCGTGAATGAACAACTTGCTTTCTCTAAATTACCAAATACACTATCTATATGGTTTTGAAGCCATTTTTTTAAACTATCTCCAGTATGAATGTTATTAAAGCGTATATTGATAGTTGCTTTAGCAGTCTCAGGAATAATATTAGCAGCAGAATTATTAATGTCAAAAGTTGCAATTTGGATTGAACTTGGTAAAAAAAACTCATTTCCTTCATCTAAAGGTTTATTCAAAATTTTATTAAGCATATGAATTAAATGGTGAGCAGGGTTTTCTGCCCTATGAGAATTAGCAGTATGTCCTTGAATTCCTTTTACAGTGATAAAAAAATTAATTGAACCACGTCTACCAATTTTGATTTTGTCACCAACAATTTTTTTGCTAGTAGGTTCACCAACAATACAATGATCAAACAAATAATTATTTTTTTTTGTCCATTCCATAATCTTTATTGTTCCATTCACTGCTTCTTTTTCTTCATCTCCAGTTATGATAAAGGATATTTTACCTCCAAAATTAGAACTATGTTTTTTGATGAATTTGTTTGTAGCAGAAATAAAACAAGCAATACTGCTTTTCATATCTTCTGATCCTCTGCCATAAAGTTTGCCATTTTCGATAGTCCCAGAAAAAGGAGGAAATTTCCATGATTTTTCATTACCAGGAGGAACAACATCTGTATGACCAGCAAAAGCTAAGTGATTTCCTTCGTTTCCTATGGTAGCAAATAAATTTTTAACATCTGCATAATTTTTTTCACTAAATTTTAAATTTATACATTTAAAACCTATAGCGGATAGATGATCTTCTACAATTTTTAAAGCTCCTTCATCTTCAGGAGTTATACTAGGACACCTAACTAGAGCTTGTGTTAAATTTACACTGTCAAAATCAATTTTATTCATTAATCTCTTAATAGATCATTAATTGAAGTTTTAGATCTTGTTTTTTCATCAACTTTTTTAATGATAACTGCACAACTTAATGAAGGTGCTAATGAGTTATTTTTGTCAGGTAATGAACCAGGTACAAGAACAGAGTAAGGAGGAACTTCGCCATATGTGATTTCACCAGTTTTTCTATCAACTATTTTTGTTGATTGTCCTATATACATTCCCATACTAATAACTGACCCTTCACCTACAATTACACCTTCAACTACTTCAGACATTGCTCCAAGAAAAACATTATCTTCAATTATAGTAGGAAGGGCTTGAGCTGGTTCAAGAACTCCTCCAACCCCACTTCCTGCTGATATGTGGCAATTCTTTCCTATTTGACAACAAGAGCCAGCTCTTGAAAAAGTATCCATCATAGTTCCTGATCCAATATGAGCACCTATATTTATAAATGATGGCATTAGAACTACATTTTTGCCAATATAAGATCCTTTTCTTACAGGAGTATTAGGAACGATTCTAAAGCCAGATTTTTCAAATTCTTTTTCAGTCCATCCGGCTGTTTTTCCTTTTATCAAATGAGATTTATCATACCAGGCACTATAAGGACCTGATAAAGCTTCCATTTCGTGTATTCTAAAACTTAGCATAATAGCTTTCTTAATATATTGATTTGTGACCCACTTTCCGTTAATTTTTTCTGCTACACGAATCTTTCCTTGATCCAAGTCTTCAATTATTTGATTAATTGTGTTTTTTATAGTTTCTTCAGAATTTTGATTAATCTGTTCTTTAATTTCCCAGGCATTATCTATTATCTTTTCGATTTCATTCATAATTTTCCTCTACTTACTTTATTTAAAAAAGAGCTTAAATCTTTTGTTTCAAAATCTAAATAATTTTTAGAACTTTCTATATTATCACTAAAATTTTCATGACCAATATCAATCCAAACTGAAGTAAAGCCAACTTTTTTAGCAGGAACTAGGTTTTTTGCGATATCATCAAACATAATTGCTTTTCCAGGCTCTATTTTATATTTTTCAATGATGTCTCTATAAGGTTTTATTTCAGGTTTTGGTATATAATTAGCACTCTTTATATCAAATATTTTATCAAACATATCTGTTAATTTTAATTTTTTCAATATTTGGTCAACATGTTCTTTGTTTGCATTGCTAAAAATAATTTTTCTTCCATTAAGCTTAGCTAATTCATTATTTAATTTATTATTTGGTTTTACAATAGAATAATCAAGATTATGAACTTCTTTTAGAAAAATATCTGGATTGACTCCATGATTATCCATTAAGCCTCTTAGAGTTGTGCCATGTTGTTTAAAATATTTTTTTTGTATTGTTTTTGCAGTTTTGATATCTATTCCAAGTTCTTTAGAAACAAATTTTCCCATCAATTCATGCACTTGTTGAAAAATTCCACTTTCAGCTGAGTATAAAGTATTATCTAAATCAAAAATCCAAGTATCAATTTTTTTAAAATTAGAATTCATTATTAAGAATAAATTTGAGTTCCAATACCGTGTTCAGTAAATAATTCTAGAACTACTGAGTGAGATATTCTTCCATCGAGTATAGTAGCTTCTTTTACACCTTTATCTATTGCTTTAATACAAGTTGAAATTTTTGGTTTCATTCCTCCAATTATATATTTTTCATTTACTATTTTTTTTGCTTCATTAATTGATAAAATAGAAATTAATTTATTATTTTGATCCATTATACCTGCTACGTCAGTTAAAAGAAGTAATTTACTAGCTTTTATTGCACCAGCAATAGCTCCAGCAACTGTATCAGCATTTATATTATAAGTATTATCATTATTATCTTTACCGATTGGTGCAATTACAGGAATCATTTTTTTTGAAATAATTTTTTTAATTTTATTTACTGATATTTTTGTTGGTTCGCCAACAAAACCTAAGTCCAAAGTTTTTTCTATATTTGAATCAGTATCTAATTTTTTTATATAAAGTTTTTTAGCAGTTATTAAATCGTCTATATTTCCTGGCATACCATAAGCATTACCACCTGCAGCCTTGATATCTTTAACAATTTTTTTATTAATTTCTTTTGATAGAACATTTTCTACAATTCTTATTGCTTTTTTATCTGTTACTCTTAATCCCTCAATAAAATTATTTTTAATATTTTTTTTCTTAAGCATTTTACCAATTTGGGGACCGCCTCCATGAACTATTATTGGATTAATACCTACTTCTTTTAACAAACAAATATCTCTAGAAAAACTTTTATTAATCTCTTTGTTAACCATTGCATGCCCACCATATTTTATCACAATAATTTTTCCTGCATGTTTTCTGATATAAGGAAGAGCTTCAACTAACGTTGAAGCTTTGCGAATATAATGTGCTTTGTCCGTATTAGATAATAAATCAAATTTCATAAGTTCCTAACATAAGTTATATATATGTTTTTGTATATCTACTATACCTACATTTTTTTTTGAACTACATGCAATTATTGTATCAAATCTTTTTTTATAATTTTTCATCAAAGAGCTAATTGATTGTTTTTGTTTTCTAATTAAGTTTACAGTACATTTATCACTTTTAGTTAAGATAATAGAAAAATTTTTATTATTTGAATAAACATAATCCAACATATCAATATCTAAATTTTTAATACCAATATTACAATCAATTAAAATAAAAATTCTTTTAATATTAGGTCTGTTATAAATATAATATTGAATTAAATCTAATAATTGGGTTCTAATTTTTTTTGACAATTTAGCATATCCGTAACCCGGTAAATCAAAAAAATACAAATTTTTATTTATTTCAAATAAATTTAGAGATTGAGTTCTTCCAGGCGTTTTACTTGTTTTAGATAATTTTTTATTTTTTGTTATAGCATTAATAAGACTTGATTTTCCAACATTTGACCTCCCTAAAAAACAAAATTCAGGCAATGAAAGTATAGGAACGTCTTCTACATTATTATAAGAACCCAAAAAAATATTTTTTGAAAAAAAAGAATTTAAATTTTTACTACCATTAGGCATTTATTTTGATAAAATTTTTCTTTGGATAAACCATTGCTGAGCAATAGATAAAATATTGTTTACAGACCAATATAAAACAAGACCAGCTGCAAAACCCGCTAATACAAAAGTAAATACAAAAGGCAATAAAGCAAAAATTCTTGCTTGAGTTGGGTCAGCTGGAGCTGGATTTAATTTTTGTTGAAGCCACATTGTGAAACCCATAAATATAGGAAGTATTCCAATATTAGCTAGTGATAAAATACCAGGAACATCCCAAGGAATAATTCCAAATAAAGTGAGAATTCCTAATGGATCTGGGGCTGATAAATCATGAATCCAACCATAAAAAGGAGCATGATACATTTCTATAGTTACAAACAAAACTTTATATAATGAGAAGAATATTGGTATTTGAACAAAAATAGGCAAACAACCAGCTACCGGATTAGCACCTTCTTTTTTATAGAGAGCCATTAATTCTTGTTGCATCTTTTGTCTATCATCAGGGTAGGTTTCTTTTAGTCTTTGCATCTCAGGTTGAAGTTTTTTCATTTTAGCCATTGATTTAAAAGAAGTTTGAGCAAGAGGAAATAAGATTAATCTCATAAGAATAGTGAATGATATTATAGCAACACCAAAATTACCTACAATTCCATAGAACCAATTAATTGAAATAAAAATAGGTTTAGTTAAAAAACTAAACCAACCCCAATCAATAGCATCATCAAAACGATTTATTTTTTCAGATTCTTTATAATTATTTAGTATTTTTAATATTTTCGCTCCAGCAAATATTTTGCCATTATAAGATTGAGAAGTATTAGCATTTATCTTATAAATTTCTCCTACATAACCTACTCTAAAATTATCTCTGCCATTATTACCATGTCTAAAATTAACATTAATTGGTTTATCTCTATCAGGTATAAGAGCAGTCATCCAATACTTATCAGTAAAACCAATCCACCCATCTTTTGTTTTTTGATCACAGAATAAACTTTTTGAATTCTTTGTTGATGAGCAATCATCTGATAAATCTGAATAATTTTTTTCAATTAGTTCATCATTTACTAAACTGATTAAACCCTCATGTAATATAAAAAAATTAATTGTATCAGGGAGATTAATCCTTTTAATTAATCTATATGGAAACACCTCAATATTTTTTGAACTATTATTTTCGATTATTTGCGATATGCTAAACATATAATAATCATCGATTTCAAATTTTATTTTAAAAGTAATATTTTGATCATTTTTCCAATATAAAGTTACAGGATTATTTGGCCCCAAAGAAGTATCTTGTGATTTCCACTCTGTATTAAGATCAGGTAAAATTATCGAAGGGTCATTGTTTTCTAAACTCTTCCAACCTAATTCAACATAGTAAGGATTCTTTGTTCCATCAGGAAGAAACAAGCTAATGTTTTTTGAATTTTCATCTAAAGATTCTTTATAATTTTTTAAAACCAAGTCGTCTAAAATTGCTCCTTTTAGATTTATTGAACCTTTCAGAGAAGGAGTATCAATTATAATTCTATTATTTATAGCAATAATTTCTTCTTTATTTTTAATAATGTCATTATTAATTATTTCATTATCATCAATTGAAGTTGCAGGACTTATCTTTTCCTCAATATCATTAACAGGTGTCATAACTGTTTGCTGAGGAAATAAAAATTGAAAAATTATTATGATGGCTATAGATAGTCCGATTGCTAAAAATAAATTTTTTTGATCACCCATTTAAATCCCTTTCTTTTTTTTTGGAACAGGATCGTAACCACTACCCCCAAAAGGATGACATTTGAAAATTCTAAATATTGAATAGTATACTCCTTTTATTACACCATATTCTTTTAGAGCAATAATAGAATATTCTGAGCAAGTTGGCATATATCTACAATTTGTTTTTAATATAGGAGATAATAAAATTTGATAGATTTTAATTAAAAAAATTAATTGCAAAGAAATAATTTTGCTTAAATATCTCAATATCATGAAATTAGATCCTTCAGTTGATTTTCTTGTTCACTCATTTGGGTATTAAATATTGAATTTTTTGCTATTAACACATAATAGGAATTAATTTTACCATATTTTCTTAAGACTTTTCGCCCCAACTCTCTCATAACTCTTTTAGCCTTATTTCTTTTTACTGCATTACCAATTTTCTTTGATGCTATGAAACCTACATAAATAGCATTTTCTAAATTTGAATCTTTTAAATAATTTACATTAAAACATTTACCTTTTAAGAACTTTCCTTTATTTTTAACATAAAGAAATGTTGATCTATTTTTTATGATTTCTAGATTTGGGGCCATTTGGCCAAATTAAGCGCTAAGTCGTGCTCTCCCTTTTGCTCTTCTACGATTGATAATTTGTTTACCAGCTTTTGTAGCCATTCTAGAACGAAATCCATGACGTCTTTTTCTTACTACGTTACTTGGTTGATAAGTCCTTTTCATATTTTGAGCCTTTTTATATTAAAAAATGAAGTCTAATACGAATTGATTATGTATAAGTCAAATAATATTAAGGTATTAACCAACTATATTCGATATTTCTTGGATTTATAACGATTCTCAATCTTCGATGTCCAGAAAAAGATAAATTTAACCAATCTATGTTTTGGATCTTATTACTAACAACAGTAAAATTATTATAACCTATTTCACTTTCTTCTTTTTTTGGATCGATTCCAATTAGATGGTTGGGGATACTATCTTCTGCTAAATGAGTTTTTGAGCTAGGAGCTTTAGTTGATAAATAACATTTTCTACTAGGCAATTTTGTTTTTCTCCAAGCATGTAAAGCAATATCATCTTTGTGATGAATTGAAGAAATTGTTTTTATTCTAAGTTGTATTTTTTCTTTATAATCATAAAAAACAAAAAAAGAGTTTGAATTTTTTTTTATTTCCAAAATTTTTTTTGATCTATAATCAGTATGAAAACTTATAATGTTATTTTTTGTGTCAAAATTTCTCAGAACAACTACTCTTGAATTTATATCTAAATTACTATTAATATTTGAAAAAATAGGAGTATGAAATCCATGTTTTCTGTCTTTAACCCCTAAAGATAAAAGTAATTTTATATTTTTTAAAATTTTATCAGGATTTTCTTTAGCTACATTCATTATTACAATATATATTATTAAAAAGTAAAATATATAAAAGGATTATTGTGGAAAAAGCATTAATTGAAAAATTATTAAATATTAATGGAGTTAAAAGAATTATTGATATTTTTGATACTAAAAAAATTGATTTACGATTTGTCGGAGGGTGTATTAGGGATGCATTTTTAAATAAGAAAATAAAAGATATTGATATTGCTATCAAATGTCATCCAGAAGAAACAATCTCTATTTTAAATGATAATAATATACCTTTGAATGATTATGCAAAAAAATATGGATCAATTATTGCCATTATAGATAAAAATAAAATTGAATTAACTTCTTTAAGGGAAGATTTTAATCAAAGAGGAAGAAGCACAGAGGTTATTTTTACAAATAATTGGGATCAAGATTCTAGACGAAGAGATTTTACTATCAATTCAATTTATTTATCTACTTCAGGTCAGCTATATGATTTATTTGATGGATATAAAGACTTATTAAGCAATAAAGTTAAATTTATTGGAAATATTGAATCGAGAATCAAAGAGGAT
>MDTE01049725.1_pt1 | contig 30678 bp, 16 predicted proteins | sample 811231 | NCBI WGS metagenome assembly MDTE01 (sample SAMN05326651, study PRJNA326480) | marine metagenome | isolation source: seawater | place: Indian Ocean: Red Sea | collected 2010 | reverse complement strand
TGCCAGTGTGTATAGATGCCTCTGCGGTATTGGTCTGATCCAGAGTCAGCCTTGTATGTTCTTCTCGGGAAATTTAAATTTTCCCAGTACCCGCCTGGCTGATAGGGTTTGACACTGGGCCCGCCGATTTTTTTAACTAGTAGTCCACTGACTGCCAGAGCATTGTCTCGGATAAATTCTGCTTCGAGCCTGAACCTAGATTGTCTGGCAATTAAACGATTTTCCGGATCTCTGACCCTTAAACGTTCATTTTCCAGTGAGGATTGTCTGTACGCTTTTGAATTCACTATCAGATTGACCATGTGTTTCACATTCCAACCTGATTCCATGAATTCTACTGCTAGCCAATCGAGCAGTTCAGGATGTGATGGCCATTCTCCCTGAGAACCAATATCATCAAGGACTCTAGAAATGCCGTTCCCGAAGAAGATTTTCCATAGCCTATTTACAAAGACACGCGCTGTCAGTGGATTTTCCCTTGATGTGATCCAGTTTGCCAGATCAGTTCGGGACTTTGTTTCATTTTTGCTCAGGAATTGTGGAACGGCTGGGTTCACTATTTCTCCCGAATCGTCCATCCAGTCACCTCTGGGAAGTACCCTGATTGTCCTTGGTTTTACCGAGACAGTTGCAAGCATTTTACGGTTATTCTTACGCAGTTCTTGTATCTGTTTTTCGATTTCTTTATTTTCTGTAAACCGTGAACTGAGACCAGCATCAATGAATTGGCCTCCGCTAGTCTGTTGGCAATGAATGCCAATGACATTTTTTCCCGTCTTAAAGTGTGTTCTATCGATTTCTTGAACGGCATATGCCTCAGAATCAGTGGAATAGCCTTTTAGATTTTTTACATTGTTTCCATTAATCGAGACGGTGGCATCTTCGTCATGCTGGATTAGCAGAAAAATTTTCTTTGGGACTTGTTTCAGCTCAAAGGCTTTGCGGATCCAGATGTCAGATGATTTCCATTCGGTTCGGACCTTGGCATTGGGTGTTCCTGAAGAACCGAACCCTGCTTTACCGCTTTTCCATTTGCTATCATCATAACTAGGCAAGTTCCATTCCGGATCAGGTTTGTTGAAAGTGTATTGCCAAGTATTTCCTTCTTGCCTTGAATCTTTAAGAATGTCGCTTTGTCCCTTTGATTTGAGTGCCTTCTCCAGTTCGGCGATTTTTACTGTATTTTTCCGGTCGATGACTTCGATCGTTTCTCCCCATCCTTTTTTTTGAGCGTCCGGATAATATCCGACACTCTTAATGTCTGCGAAAAAAGCCGCGAAACTGTAAAAATCACGAATCGAAAAAGGATCAAATTTGTGGTCGTGACATTCTGCGCAACCCAGAGTTGTTCCTAACCAGGTAGTGGCCGTGGTCCTGACTCGATCCGCGGAATACTTACTTAAGTACTCTTTGTTCTGAATACCAAACTCTGTGCTTTTCATATTGAGCCGGTTATATCCAGCGGCCACTTTTTGCTCTGTAGTAGCGTTTGGTATGAGATCCCCCGCAATTTGCTCCAAAGTAAATTGATCGAAGGGCATATTGTTATTGAATGCATTGATAACATAGTCCCTATAAGGAGAAACGCTCCATTCGATGTCGGCATGATAACCGTTCGTATCAGCATAGCGGACTAGGTCTAGCCAGTAAACAGCCATCCGTTCACCAAATGAAGGAGAAGATATGAATGATTCTGCGGCTCTCTTGATGGACTCTTCCGTGTCGTAGTTCTGAAATTCTTTAACTTCCTCCATCGTCGGCGGTAGCCCCCGTAAATCAAAACTCAATCGGCGAATGATAACGTGAGCAGGTGCCGCTTCTGAGAATTTTAGTTTTTCTTTTTTTAATTCCTCATTCAAGAACCAATCTATGGCCTTTTCTTTGGGGATATCATTATTCCGCATGGGCCTTATCCATGCCCAGTGATCTTGCCACTTTGCGCCCTCATTGATCCAATCGACTATCTTTTTTTTCTCCGGAGAAGTTAATTTTTTTCTATGATCTTTTGGGGGCATGATTTCATCACTGTCTTCGGAAAAGATCCTTTGAACGAGAGGACTCTGATCTGCATTGCCGGGTACTATTGCTTCTTTTATTGCACTCTCTCTTTTATCGAGCCTTAACTTTGCCTTGCGATTACCCGCATCCGGTCCATGGCAGGACCAACAATTATCTGCAAGGATGGGCCTCACATCGCGATTAAACTCAATAATTTCAGAGGCCTTTGATCCAGATATCAAAGTCGTTCCAAAGCTTATGATTAGGAGGCGGAGAACATTTCGAGCGCGGTACCGAATTGTGATGGGAATGGGCATCTGAAGCTTTTGTTTCAATGATGGATTATTGTTTCCATTTCATGCTTAGCCAAGCTTTCATTGATTTAAAATACTGAGGCTCGTTGATTGTTCATTTGGCCAGTAGGAAATATCGGAAATGAACGACATATTAACGTTAAGAACCCTAAAATTCTTTAATAATTATAAGAGTCAATAAAAGGTGATTTTTTAAGTTTGCTCAATGCTAATACTTCTAGCAATCTGTAGAATAATAAATATGAATTTTGGGTAGTTATTTAGAGATTCAGTTATTTATTTTAATTCTATTTTTATGATCAGAAACATGATTAGCCCATCTCGGTTTTTTCCATTCACTTGCATTTTTTATCTTTATTTGATTGTTCCTTTCGCTGTTGCCCAAGAACCGAAAGAATCATCTGTTCCTAAAAAGGAACCAACGGCCAAGAAAGATCCTGCCCTTGACCAATATTATGTGGCCAACGCGGCCTTTAATAGAAAACTTTACCCTGTAGCTGTGAGCCAGTTTGAGGCTTTTCTCGAGAAAAACCCTGACCATTCCAAGGCCGATCTTGCTGGGCAGGGGCTCGCTCTTAGCCTTTATGCTCTCAAACAATATGAAAAGGCTATGCCCTACCTTGATGCTTTACTCAAGAAAGGGAAGCTTGATCCTACAGTGAGCCGGGAGCGTCTCGTTATGTTGCAAGCTCAGTGCCTGATGATTTCAGGAAAACGGATCGAAGCTAAGGAATTGTTTCTCACTGAAATTAAAGGCTTGAAGGATAAGTCATATCGTGGAGCTGCAATGGCTACGATCTGTGATGTTAGCTTCAGTGAGAAGAAATGGATCGATGTGGAAAAGTGGGCCGCCGGACTCATCACATCTAAGCCGGGACCGGAAGGTTTGGCCAGGGCACTTTATCAGCAAGGATATGCCAAATATCAGCTCAAAAAGCCTAAGGAAGCTGTTGATTCTTTGGTTAGTATTGCTCCATTAAAGGCAAATAAGATATGGTCAACGAGGGCAAATTATATTCTTGGAGAGTGCTATAATTTACTCAAAGAGTATAGCAAAGCTGAGCAGTCCTTTTTGGCTGCATTGCCAAGCCTCGGGCCGCCAGAATCTTCAGAATGTCATTACAGGCTGGGTATTACCCGATTCACTCTTAAGAAGTATTCGGATACTATTGAAGATCTTGGACAATACATTAAAGATGCGCCGAAAGGTAAACACATTGCGGAAGCTAGTTTTTATATTGCAAGGGCTAATCTTGAGGAAAAAAATTATAATGAAGCTGGCACGGCATTCGAGTCTTTGAGTGCTGGAAAAGGAGCCATAGCAGCGAGGTCAAGTCTATGGTATGCACGTGTCTTTGCTCGTGATGGAAAGAATTATGATAAGGCATCCGAGATTCTGGAGGATGCGACTGACCGTTTTGCAGGCTCGCCAATTATCACTGATCTTCGTTTCGATTATGCGAATGCGCTGATGGGTAAAAAAGAACCTGACTGGAAGTCAGCACTTGCTCTACTCGAAGAGGTTCAAGAAGATGAAAAATTCGAGCAACTCGCAGAACTATTAATACAGAAGTCGGTGTGCCAACAGAATCTGGCCGATTATGAAAATAGTCTTAGTTCGATCGATGAATTTATTTCTTCATTTCCTGAACATCCCCTGAAAGGAGTTGCTCTTTTTTCAAAAGCGGAAAATTTATTTTTACTAAAGAAAATCGACGAGGCAGGAACCGCATATGCAGATTTCCTGAGTGATTTTCCTGAGCATCCGAACCGATTAATTGCTCAGTTCCGGTTCGTACAGATTAATCATGGTCAGGGCCAATGGGAACAGTGCCTCAGAGCTGCTACATCTCTGCAGAAAGAAGAGCTTGAAGGGCCTCTTTTTGCTCAGCTGGATTTTATCATGGGCGATTGCTTCTTTCGTTTAGAGGAATGGGAAGATGCTATTAACCATTTGGAGAATTTTTCAGCTTCGAATATTTCAGAGGGCAAGGTTAACACAATTGAAAATCTTGACACTGCTCTGATGCAATTGGCAGTGGCCCATTCTCGGCGAGGAGATGATGCTAAGGCCTTAGCTAAGCTTAAGGTTTTAGTTGAATCTTATCCTGTTACTAATCCTCACCTTCCATTGGCTTTGGCTGAACAGGGTCGTATTGCTTTTGAGTCAGGTGACCTTAAAGCTGCCCGCACTGCGCTTGAAGGGTTCGTAGAGCAGGACAAGAAAATGTTAAAGCCCTTCTCAGAAGGGGCTACAGATCAGCGGCCACGAGTGTTGTATTATCTTGGCTGGGTCGATTCCTCTGAATCCAAACATGAGTCCGCGGCAGTCAATTTCGGAAAAGTTTTGGATCTTGATCCGAAGCACCCCCTAGCATCTGATGCTGCATTACAGAGGGGTGTGTCTTTGGTTAATGTTGGAGATTTTAAGGCTTCAAGTGAGCATTTATTAGGTGTAATCGAAAATTATCCAAAACATGCAAAACTTCCCAGAGTCATTTATTATGCCGGACTTTCACTGGCCAGGCAGAGTAAGTGGGATTCGGCTGCGTTACAGTTCAGTGCCTTGATCGGAAATTATCCCGATTCTGATTTTACTGACCGGGCCCTTTATGAATTGGCTTGGTGTAACCGTGGTTCGGAAAAGATTGAGGAGGCTGTCGAACTTTATCAGAAACTCTTAGAGGAACACCCTAAAAGTTCACTCGTGGCTAAGGTTCAGAGTGAGCTGGCGGAAATGAATCTGAAAGGAGGCAACATTGAGGAAGTCATTGCTCAGTTAACGGATGCTCTTGAAGGTGTCGATAATGAGAAGATCCGTGCTGATATCCGTTACCAGTTAGCGAGCGCTCATCTTAAGGGGGCCAATTATAAGATTGCGGCAGTGCAATTTGAAGGGATGCTCAAGGATTACCCTGATTCAAAGTTATTGGATCGTATTCTGTTTAATGCTGGTGAGTGTCGGTTAAAGCTCGGTGAGATGGAACCTGCCAGTATACATTTTACTGCGGCTGCTGGCATTGAGGGCAGTTCGGAGGCGCTTTCTGAATCAGTCATGATGCGGTTAGGAGAAACCCAGGCCGCGACAGGAAAACATAGTGAAGCTAAAAGTACCTATGCCGATTTTCTTGAACGTTTTAAAGAGAGTCGTTGGAGAAGAAACGCTTCTTTCGGATTAGCATATGCGACTGATCTTAGCGGGGGGGCTGCCGATGCGATCCCTCTTTATCAGGCACTGGTTTCTTCCAATAATGTTGATTTATGGACAGTGCGTTCCCGGTACCAGATCGGCCAATGTTATTTTAATTTAAAGAAATATGAAGAGGCTCTTGTCGAATTTGTTAACCTTGAGATCAATTATCCTCAATACCCTGATTGGCAGGCCAAGTCAGTGCTTGGAGTCGGTCGTATACTTTTAGAACAGAAGAAAACTGATCAGGCAATCGAGCGGTTCAGGGAAGTCCTGAACCGATACAAGGATGAGGAGGCCATTGGCCTTGCTCGAAATTATCTAGAAAAAATTGAGTCTGAATAGGCTCTGAATAGGCTCAAAATGAGCTATTATAAAAGGCTTATTAAACTTATCTCGGCAATGCGATTATCGCGTTGTTCATGGCGTTCTATATTAAGCGCTATCAAGAGTTTGGAGTGGTCTGATATAAAGAGGTGGTCTGGTCCTGCAGTATCATTATTGATTGCATTGATTATTCTGTGGAACCTAGGAGGTAAGGCAAAGAGAGAAGTTTGGGCCTACTATACGGATGGGGAGGATATACGTATCAGTGCTAAGGATAATAAGGCCCGTTCTGTTTTGTGGGAGCCTCCTTCTCCGACCATTTTGCCAAAGGGGAAAGGAACTGAAAAATTGAAAGAGGGTCCATCCGGAAATTTTGAAGCTGCTTTTTCCTCTGATGGAAGAAACATGGCTTTGGTCCTTGAAAGAGACAAAGGTTCGGACATTTTCATTTCATCCTGGGACGGTAGGGTCTGGTCAGCTCCCGAACCAATTGCCACCATCAATACCGATTCTAACGAAAGGGGACCTGCATTTTCATCCTCGGGTAATTATTTATATTTTAGTTCGGACCGGAAAGGCGGGCAGGGCGGTTATGATATTTATGAGGCTCTCTGGAATGGGTCCGAATGGACTAGCGTAAGGAACTTGGGTCCGAGTGTTAATGGGCCAAGTAATGAGACAGGTCCTGCTCTTTCATCGGATGACTCGATGTTGTATTTTTCATCAGACAGGAACGGTATTGAGGACAAGGACATTTATGCGGCGATTCGTGTGGAAAGCTCCGCCGAGGAGCCAGAGCCAGTTCCACCGAACTTTAATGATGCTGTTCCGGTCAAAGATCTTAATTCACAGTCCAATGATGTTCAGGCATCTCTCACTAAGAAAGGATCTCATGTGTTTCTTTCTTCGGACCGGGAAGATGATTCAACTTTTGGTGTTTATATGAGTCGGGTAATTGATGATGAAGTTCAAACTCCTGAGCGTGTCGATCTATATATTAAAGAGGATAATGTTACAGATCCGGCAGTTCGAATGGATGGTTTTGATCTTCTCTTTAGTACAGATTACGGTTCCTCTGCGAGTGACGGAAATAGTGATTATCGATTATATAAATCAACTACACGCGAAGTCTTTGGTTATCGCGACACTAGTCGGTGGGAAGAATATAAGACTGCTTTAGGCAAATTAAAGTGGTGGCTCATTGCGGCACTCCTGGCACTCCTGGCCCTTATCTATTTATTAGAAACTTGGCGGGACATAACTAGCCTTTTACATAAGTGCTTGGCCGCATCGATGGCTCTGCATTTGCTACTTCTATTGCTGGCAACGGCCTGGTTCATTACTCAGGAATTTGAACAGCAGAGTGAAAATTTATCTAGTGAGATTGCTATCAGTTTGGATGCTCTTTCTCAGGAAGAACTGGCTATGGAAAGTGCTCCGGAAGAGGCAGACATATCTGATCCGAGTACTCAGGTTTCAATCGAAAAGGCTGAGAGTGATTTTAATATCCCGGAACTAAAGCCACAGGAATTGGTTGAGAATGTTCCTGAAGCGGAATCGCAATTTCAGGAAGCTATTGACATTGAGATTCAGACCTCACAGGCACAGGTTCAAGAAGATTCCATGAGTCAGAAAGTTAATGAGTCGAGCCTCATAGCTGAGCTTTCGGAGCCTGTATTGCCTCAGATTGAAGATGCACTTTTGGAGGAGGACCCGGACCGAGCAGATCAGGACCGAGAGGCAACTGAATCTAATAATGTTTTTGAACCGGAAATTGAAAATACTGAGTTAACAAAGGCAGAAACGGATGCGGTCTCTGACAGTGCTGTTGAGAGTGAGACCGGGAGTGAGTCAGTGGCGTCGGGTAGTCTGGTGGCGGAGGCGACACAGGCTGAGAGTCAATTAACCGAGTCGGGAGGAGCCTCTGAGGAGATGGCCGATACTCCTGACCTTGCGTCGGGTAGTTTGCCTCTTTATGCGATCAGCGCCCCATTATTACCTGACTCATTGGAATCCGATCGTAGGGAATTGAATAGTGGGGGACTGACTGATCTTATCAAGAAACACCGCGGCAAGCCATCACTCGATACTATTAAGCAGATGGGAGGCTCGGACGGGACCGAGAAGGCGATCATTGCTGGCATTGAGTGGTTATCTAAGAATCAGGAAGAGAATGGGCGGTGGGATACGAAAAAGTTCGCTGCGGAAGCAAACTATGATGTTGGTGGAACTGGTCTGGCCTTGCTTTGTTATTACGGTTGGGGTGCAAGACATGACCGACCAGGAAAGTATCAGAATAATGTAAAGAGGGCCCTTTCCTGGTTAATTAAACAGCAGAATAATGACGGAAACTTAGCGGTTTCAGGGAAGATGTACTCTCATGCTATCGGCGCCATTGCTCTTTGTGAAGCGTACGGTATAACCAAGGATCCCGAAATTAAAACTGTCGCAGAGAAGGCAATTAATTACACCATAAGTTCGCAACATCCTCAGCGTGGAGGTTGGCGATACAGGCCCGGTCAGGACTCTGATACATCAGTGACGGGCTGGCAGTTCATGGCTTTACATAGTGCTCGGATGGCAGGAATCGATGTTCCAGATGAACCATTTGAATTGGCTCGCCGATGGTTGGATTTTGCTGGTGGAGGTGAGCATGGTGGTCTTTATGGCTATAAGGGACCTAACGAAATTTCTAGAGCAATGGTCGCTACGGGAATGTTTTGTAGGCAACTTGATCTGGTCCCTCCCACGGATCCGAGGATGATTGAAAGCGCGCAACTCTTAAAGAATAACCCTCTGAGACCGGTCAATCCGGATCTTTACTACATATATTATGCTACCCTAGCTTTGTATCAGCATCAGGGGCCTATATGGCATGACTGGAACAATAGATTAAAGCAAACGCTTCCTAGTATCCAGAACAAGACAGGCAAGAACGCAGGTAGTTGGGATTTGAGTCGACTCATGACCAAGGGCGGTGGTCGTGTGGCCAGTACCACATTGGCGATTCTTAGTTTGGAGGTATATTATAGGATACTTCCAATGTATGGTTTTCGCGGGACCGATGGCCCTGAAATTAAAGTCAAAAAAGGCGAATAAGGTGAAAAGAATTCAATTTTGGCTTTTAAGTTTAATTTTCTTATTTGTTCTATCACCTTTTGCACAATCAAAGGTTAAGAATGTTCTTTTTTTGATTTCCGATGACCTCAAGGCGAGTGTCCTTGGTTGCTATGGGAATGAGGTATGTAAGACCTCAAATATAGATAAGTTAGCGGACCAGTCCCTTGTCTTTGAAAGGGCCTACTGTCAGGGAACATCATGTAATCCCTCGAGAACTTCTTTGATGCATAGCCGTTACATGGGCAAGTCCGATATGAATCTCGGTAAGTTATTTAAAGATAATTCTTATTATTCTGCGCGTGTAGGTAAAATCTATCATATGCGTGTTCCCGGTGACATCATTGCCGGGACTGACGGTTTGGATATTCCGTCTTCGTGGACTGAGAGATTTAATTCCAAAGGGCTCGAGGCACATACTCCCGGTGATTATGCCTGCCTGAATCTCAATATTTTCACTAAAAAACTTGAAGGGCGTCAATCGACTAGAATGCCCCATAGAATGTTTGTGACTGTCAGTTATGATGGTGATGGTTCTGACCAGCCTGATCATAAGACCTCGACCAAAGTAATTAGTTTGCTAAGAAAGCATAAGGATGAGCCGTTCTTTTTAGCTGCGGGGTTTGTTAGGCCTCATTATCCAATGGTTCAACCTAAAAAATATTTTGATGAGTATCCTTATGAAAAGATGAAGTTACCTTCACAGTTTCCCAATGATCTTCAAGACATCCCTAAGCAGGGTCTAGCCTCGACGAGATCCGAAACAAACAGTATCGGTAAGTTCCCTGACAACCAAAAACGCATGTGGTCTGGATACTATGCTTCGACTCAGTTCATGGATGAGCAGGTCGGCAGAATATTGGATGAGTTGGAGAGGCTCGGATTAAGAGAAAGTACCGCAGTTGTTTTTACCAGTGATCATGGATATCATCTCGGAGAACATACGTTTTGGCAGAAGAGCAATCTGCACGAAGAGGTTTTGAAAGTTCCTCTCATTATTTCTGTTCCCGGCATGAAGTCGGGACGGACACGATCAATGGTGGAGTTAGTTGACCTGATGCCGACCTTAGCAGAAATTTGCGGTCTCAATGTTCCTCCTTCGTGTCAGGGAAAAAGTCTCTTGCCGATTCTAAAGGAACATTCCGCTTCAGTGAAGGAGGGTGCCCTTTCATTTCATAAGGGGGCGATTTCATATAGGGTAAATGGATGGTCCTATACCCGATATAAGGGAGGGTCTGAGGAGTTTTATGACATGAAGGAGGACCCTAATCAATTTTTCAATCTTGCATTTAAAGTGGATAATAAATACGTATCTGAACTGAAAAAAATGAGATCCAAGTTTGATAAGAGACTCAAGAATCTTGGTCTAAAAGTTGGAAAATAGGACAAAAATAAGTTCTAAAAGGATGATTTAAATAATTCTGGTAAGGAGTCCCGAAGCTTTTGAAGAAAGTTCATAATATTTTAGGAAAGTTCATGGTATATTTGTAGTATTATTCTTATTATCCGCTGCCAATCATGAGTTTATTTTTTCGTTGGAATCTGGTTCCCCTGATCATTGCATCTAAGGCTTTGATTATTTCTCAAGTTCACTCGGCTCCTAGTGAACCGGTTGATTTTGCCAGAAAAATTTTGCCGATACTTTCCAATAAATGTTTCGCCTGTCATGGGCCTGACTCCAAGAAACCTTCGCAACTACGACTGGACTCTTTTGCCGCGGCTACTGCGGACAGGGATGGAGTGAGGGCAATTAATACTGATAAACTTGAGGAGAGTGAGATCCTGTTCAGAATTCATGACAAAGAAGATCCGATGCCTCCCGATGATGCTGAAAAGCAACTAACTGAGGATGAGCGTGAATTATTGAGCCAATGGGTCAAGGGAGGAGGTCAGTACGCTAAGCATTGGGCCTTCGTTCTTCCTGAAAAAGAAAAGGGCAAAAAGAGCATTGATGATTTTATTTCTGAGACCTTAAAAAAAGAAGACATTGCTTTTGCACCCGAGGCTGAAAGGTCAGTCCTTGCCAGGAGGGTGGCATTAGTACTGACTGGTCTTCCGCCAGAACCTTCTCAGCTTTCCAAATTTTTGGCTGATGATAGTCCCGGATCCTATGAACAATTAGTTGATTCGTTACTTTCGAATCCTCGTTATGGTGAGCACCAGGCACGTTACTGGCTAGACGCGGTCCGGTACGGTGACACGCACGGACTTCATTTGGATAATAAGAGAGGAATATACCCATACAGGGACTGGGTAGTTAAAGCATTCAACGATAATTTACCCATTGATCAGTTCATTACTTGGCAACTCGCTGGCGATTTGCTTCCGAGTCCTACCCTTGAGCAAAGAGTGGCTACAGGTTTTGTACGTATGAACCCAACTACTGCGGAGGGAGGTGCAATACCAAAAGAATTTCAGGCCAAGAATAACTTTGATCGAACTGAAACATTAGGAACTGTGCTTCTCGGATCAACGATGACTTGTGCTCGTTGTCATACGCATAAATATGATCCAATAGAGCAGGTAGAATATTATAAACTCTTTGCTTTCTTCAACAGCACTTCAGAAGGCTCGATGGATGGAAACCGATATGAATATGCTCCAGTACTAAAGGCACCAGCAAGTGGTCAGGACTGGGAGGCTTGGAGTAGTCTTGAATCTGAAAGAATTGCGATTCTAGAAGAGGGAATCAAACTGGCCGAGTCAATCCAAGGATTAGACAAGAATGCTTGGAAAGGGTCAGATAAAAATGCTCGTTTTGCTATGATTTTAGATCCTAACGGTTCCTGGAAGGGGCACGGCCTCCATTCGCGTGCCATTGAATTAAATAAAAAGACTGGAGAATTACAAAAGAGATTTACCACTACCTTAGTTACGGAGGATTTAAAAAAACCACGCGAAACAAAAATACTTGAGCGCGGGGAATATAATCTTCCTACCGGCGATCCGCTTGAGCCTGGCGTTCCTGCTGTCATGGGATCCTTGCCAAAGGGTGCGCCAAAGAACCGGCTCGGTCTTGCCCAGTGGTTAATTTCCAGTGAACAACCACTCGTTTCAAGGGTACTCATTAATCGAGTATGGCAACGAATTTTTGGTCATGGTTTGGTACGGACTCCTGAGGACTTTGGTTTGCAGGGAGAGCAGCCAACGCATCCGGCCTTGCTTGATTGGTTAGCTGTTGAGTTTCAGGAAAGTGGCTGGGACTTACAGCACATGTTGCGTTTGATGGTCAATAGCAGAACCTTTAAGCAGGACTCGAAATGGCGTAATGAGGTTCAGGACCCTGACAACCGATTCTTTGCTAGGGGCCAGAGTTATCGGCTAGATGCTGAAGTGATCAGGGACATAGGGCTCTGGGCAAGTAACCTACTCGATCCGACCATGGGAGGCGAGGGAGTCAAACCTTATCAACCAGCGGGTATGTGGGCGGCTTTGATGCATCCGGCAAGTAATACCAAGAAATATGTGAGAGACAAGGGTCAGCGCCTGTATCGACGGAGCATTTATGTGTATTGGAAACGGACCAGTCCTCATCCGATGATGACGCTTTTTGATGCCCCTGTGAGGGAGTCAAGTTGTGTCATGCGGTCTAGGAGTAACACTCCTCTACAGTCACTTGGTCTTCTCAATGAAACTCAAAGGATTGAAATGTCACGAAAACTTGCTGAGCGTTTGATTTTAAGTTCCAATGACGATGGTAGACGATTGGACTTTCTTTTTGGGCTTCTCAGTTCACGCAAGCCGAGTGATTCTGAGAGAAAAGTTTGTGAGGATTTACTGAAGAAAATGAGGAGCCGTTACGAATCATCTCAAGAAGATGCGACTGCTCTCATATCCCAAGGTGATGCGTCCCGAGACGCAAAGATTTCTCCGACTGATCTTGCTGCCTGGACGCAACTCACAACAATCGTTTTGGCCAGTGATGTGGCCATCCTAATGTACTAATTTTAAATATAAAGTTCGATGCAAATACCTGATCCTCTTCGCGAATTTGATCTTAATTTAACTCGCCGACAACTCTTTGGGCGTTCAGCTCTTGGTCTTGGAACTGCGGCCATGGCTCAAATTCTTAATGATCAATCCTTTGGTTTGGATAAGGCTTCATCAGCATCTCATGGGGGTCTCCATCACGCGCCCAAGGCCAAGCGTGTTATATATCTTTTCATGAGTGGTGGACCAAGTCACCATGATTTATGGGATTATAAACCTAAGATGCGGGAAATGTTTGGGCAGGATTTGCCGGACCATATCAGAGATGGTCAACGCATCACTGGAATGACAGCCGGACAGAAGACGCACCCTGTCTGCCCAAGTAAATATAAATTCACGAAGCATGAAAATAATGCTGAAGGGGTTTGGGTCAGTGAGCTTCTGCCCCATACGGCAACAGTGGCCAAAGATATTTGTGTTGTACACAGTACATATACTGAGGCCATTAATCATGACCCTGCCATAACTTATATCCAGACTGGGAGTCAAATACCCGGACGTCCGAGCCTTGGATCATGGCTGAGTTATGGTCTTGGTACGATGAATGAGAATTTACCGGGGTATGTTGTCATGCACGCGAAGACCAGATTTGCAGAGCAGAGCCTTTTTGGTCGGTTATGGGGAAGTGGATTCATGCCTTCAGAACATCAGGGAACTTTAATGAGAAGCCAAGGTGACCCTGTCCTCTTCCTGAGTAATCCTAAGGGAGTCAGCGGTCAGGACCGAAGAGCTCAGTTGGATGCTCTGGCTCTTCTTAACCAGGAACAGTATTCCAAGTTTGCTGATCCTGAGATTTTATCACGGATAAAACAACATGAAATGGCGTACCGGATGCAATCTTCTGTGCCTGAGTTAATGGATCTTTCCAAAGAAGATGATAAGACCTTTGAGCTTTACGGGGAAGAGGCACGTGATCCTGGAAGCTTTGCCGCCTGCTGTCTTAATGCGAGGCGACTAGCACAGAGAGGTGTTAGGAATATTCAGATATTCCATAGAGGATGGGACGCTCATGGAAACCTTCCACGCGAACATGAATCCCAGTGCAAAGACATTGATAGGGGAAGCGCGGCTCTGATTAAAGATTTGAAGCGTTTAGGAATGTTGGATGAAACACTAGTTGTTTGGGGTGGGGAATTTGGACGAACTGCTTACTGTCAGGGAGGACTTAACAAGGACAATTATGGTCGAGACCATCATCCTCGTTGTTTCTCAGTTTGGATGGCCGGTGGTGGCATTAAGTCGGGAATCACTTACGGTAAAACTGATGATTATGGATATAACATTGCCCATCCTGACGGAACGCCGATGCGTCCAAAACCGAGCAAAGAGAAGTGGACTCCAGGCACAATGCATATACATGACCTTAATGCCACGATTCTGCATTTGCTTGGCATTGACCACCGTAAGCTTACTTATCGATATCAGGGAAGGGATTTCAGGCTGACTGATATTCATGGGCATGTGATTAAGGATATATTGGCATAGGGAGTGTGTTCCTTAGTGATGAAGTTAATCATTGCGGTATTTCTTCTGGTACCTGCTACTGCTTTTTCTCAAGACGAAGTCCAATGGTATGACGTTACTCAGTGGGGGATAGAAGGACGAGGCTGGGGGAATCAGGAAAGGTCCAAGTGGTTTGATCGTTTTCCGGCCAAGGCCGAGAAAACTGTCACCAAGTCAGTTTGGGGTTTGAGTCGTTACAGTGCTGGCATGGTGGTGCGATTTAAAACTGATGCTAATACCATTTACGCTAAGTGGAAGGTTACATCTTCGAGATTAGGTATGCCCCATATGCCACCTAGTGGCGTGAGTGGACTGGATCTTTATGCGCGCGACGCTCAGGGAAAATGGCACTGGGCAGCAGCAACTCTTCCAGACAAGCAGGAAATGCAGGTCACGCTTTTGCGAGGAATTACGCCTGGCCTGCGTGAGTATGCACTGTATCTGCCTCTTTATAATGGAACTGAGTCCTTGGCTATTGGTGTACCGGCAGGCTCAAATTTTCAGGGACTTGCGCCTCGCAAGGATAGGCCAATAGTTTTTTATGGAACCTCTATTACTCAAGGCGCTTGCGCGTCGAGGCCCGGAATGGCGTACCCGGCGATTTTAGGTAGGTGGCTTAATTTGCCAGTCATCAATATTGGATTTTCTGGCAATGGTAAAATGCATAAGGAAGTAGGGGATCTCATGATTGAAGTGGATGCGGCTGCTTACGTCATTGATTGCCTGCCTAACATGAACGGAGCCATGGTGACTAAACGCTGTGTTCCGCTGGTGAACCAGTTACGTGAGGCTCATGCCGATACTCCGATAGTGCTTGTGGAAGATAGGCGCTTTCCTAATTCTTGGATAGTGCCGGACAAATCAAAATTCCACGACGATAATCATGCAGCATTACGAAAGGCGTATCAGGATCTAAAAACTGCTGGAGTGAAAAATCTATACTATCTTGGCGGTGATGAATTGCTTGGTGATGACACCGAGGGCACTACCGATGGTTCTCACCCTAATGATCTAGGTTTCCTGCGTCAGGCCGAATTTTTTGCTCCCCTATTACGCAAGGCATTGGGTTTGGATTAACCTATTTTAGAATTTTATTAAGATAGAATATCTTTTGCAACAGTGCCATGCACATCGGTCAGTCTAAAATCTCGGCCAGCGTGGTTATAGGTGAGCTTTTCGTGATCAAGACCTAAAATATGGAGAATCGTGGCATGCCAATCATGAATATGCATTTTTCCATCTACGGCCTCATATCCGTATTCATCTGTTGCTCCATAACTTAGTCCGCCCTTTACTCCTCCACCGGCCATCCAGGTAGTGTACCCTTTATTATTATGATCTCGCCCGTCTCCGCCTTGTCCGTGTGGAGTACGTCCAAATTCTCCGGCCCAGACAATTAATGTTTCGTTTAGCATGTCACGACGTTTCAGATCGGTAATTAGTCCAGCAATGGGGGTATCTATTTCATTGCAACGCGCAGAAAGATCGTTAGTTAGGTTTCTGTGATGATCCCAGTTCCCATGACTGAGCTCTACAAAACGGACCCCAGATTCCACAAAGCGACGGGCCAGTAGGCACTGCTTGCCGAACGTATCGTTTCCACCGGATCCGATACCGTAGAGTTCCAGAGTTTCTTTGGATTCGCCAGAAGTGTCCATGAGCTCGGGCAATGTGTCCTGCATACGGAAACCAAGTTCCAGAGATTCAATGACTCCTTCTACGCCGGGCGCATGTTTATCGCGTTCTAGCTTAGCTTTATTTAAGTTTTGTACGTAATCTAGCTGGACCCTCTGAAGTTCACGGTCAAGTTTAGGATTAGCAATGTTTGGAATCTTAGGTTTTTGTTCTCGGCGACCGAAGCGGTTATTGACTCCGGGCCTTCTAGAGTCAGTCGCGAAACGTGCACCTTGGTAGATTGCCGGCAGGAAACTGCTACCAAAATGGTTAGCATTACCGTTAGGTGCACCAAGAGCTACGAAACCGGGCAGATCAGCATTGTTGGTGCCTAATCCATATAGTGTCCAAGCCCCAATCGATGGACGCACGAACTGGGAACTTCCTGTGTGCATCATGGTCTGTGCTTGGGGGTGATTGGGTAGATCAGTATGCATTCCATGTAACATGCAAAGATCGTCAGCGTGCTTTGCGATTTCAGGCGTCAGTTCAGAAATCCATAGTCCACTCTTACCATGTTGATTGAATTTCCAGGGCGAACCTAAAAGTTTACCTCCTCTACCACGCCCGAATTTTCCGGGTTTTCCATTATCTTTGGTGAGCTGTGGCTTGTAGTCGAACATGTCGACGTGCGATGGGGCACCGCGCATTGAAAGGAAAATCACCCGTTTGGCTCTTGGCTTAAAGTGCGGTTCTTTGGGAGAGAGCGGGCCATCAGTCTTTGACTCGGCCAATGCTTGTTCGTGTGCCAGTGCTGCAAAGGCGAGGTATCCGACGCCAGAAGAGTAAGATTTTAGTAGATCGCGACGAGTAAGCATGTCAGTTAGTAGTTAGTGCTTAGTTAATGTATCTGAATTCAGCCGAGATCATTAATGACTGACAGAAAGTAACGAAGGCAAGTCTTTCGATTTTTTGACGGTTTTGACTATCGGCACCGGACCTGATGACGAAATTACGTAAGAAAGCTAGAGCGTTATCAATATCTTTATTGCTTGCGGACCGGGCGAATGCAATCCGGAAAGCATTGGATACTCGATCACGATTGGTTTCTGCTCCTTTGTAGACCCGAGTTGCCATGGCCTCAGCCTGCTCCAGAACGAAAGCATTGTTCATAAGATAAAGGGCCTGATCTGGGACGTTCGTTTCTTCACGCTTTCCGGTCACAATGTTTGGATTTGCAGGATCGAATAGCGCAAGTGCTTCAGGTAAGTTGTCTCGAGCCGAAGGCAGATAAACTGAACGGTAATTAATAGGGCGGTCGAGGTCGGATTGATTTCTTGGAGGTCGGAAACCACCGACCCTGCTGTCACCTCCCCACGCGATTTCTGAACCAATAGGACGAGTTGTATTTAATTTTCCACTAACTACAAGCATAGAGTCACGCAATGCCTCAGCATCAATCTTTTTTGGGCTGTGACGCCATTGCATGGAATTTTCCGGATCCTTAATGAATGCTGAATGATTGTAAATTGAACTCATTTGGTAAGTGCGGGTAAGAACAAGTTCACGTATCAATGATTTGATCGACCATTTCTCTTCGATGAATTTTACAGCTAGATGATCAAGTAATTTGGGGTGGCTCGGAGCTTGACCGGTGTTGCCGAAATTATTTTGTGACTTTACGATACTCGTTCCGAAGAGGTGGCCCCAGACCCGGTTAACCATGACGCGGGCAGTTAGCGGATTATCCTTTGAAGACAACCATTGAGCAAATTCAAGACGGCCACTTGAATTTTTTGGTAGTTTCACCGGTTCATCACAGAGCACCTGAGGAAATCCTAAATCAACTTTTTGTGCAGGCTTATCAAGTTCACCACGGATCAGGACCACAGGTTGAACAAAATTCTCTTTGTCCTGAACACCCATCGATCGTGTAATTGAGATGCCGTTTTCATCAACACTGTTTAGGCGTGCCTGCATCTGTGAGATTTGAGTTCGGAGCCTAATTAACTGTTGCTGGGCATTACTGGATCTTCCAGCTAGTCGGTCCTCTCTCGCTTGCCGGCTCAGATCATTAAAGCGTTGTTCGGAATCCTCTAAACGGTTTTTAATAAACGCTATTTGATTTGTGCTTAAAGAATCTATCGATTTTGTATCTGCTATTGGCAGTTCGAGAAGATTAGTTCCCCGACGATTTTGAACAGCGTTCACTGTTCCGAAATATGTTTTCGTATTTAGGAAAATACCGGCCAAGGAGTAATAGTCAGTCGTGGGAATAGGATCAGACTTATGGTCGTGGCACCGCGCGCATGAAACTGTAAGCCCAAGAATGGATTGAGTAATGGTATCAATTTGCTCATCGGCCAGGTCCAGAGCAAATTGCCTAGGGTCCCTTTCGTTCAGGTTCTTAGGGCCAATTGCCAGAAACCCGGTAGCTATTAGATTTTCCTGCCAGTCCGCATCATTTTTTATGGGCAGAAGATCTCCTGCAATCTGTTCTGTAATAAATTTGTCGTAGGGCTTGTCATCGTTGAATGAATCGATGACGTAGTCGCGGTACCGCCAAGCGTGTGGAAAGCTCATGTTAACGTCTTTACCGGTTGACTCGGCGTAACGCGCAACGTCTAGCCAGTGCCTTCCCCATCGCTCTCCGAACCGTTCGCTTGATAGCAGTTTATCAACTTCTAATTGAAAAGCGTTCTTTGGGTCCTTCTTCCATGCGGTTGCATATTCTTTAATATCCTTTGGAGAGGGTGGGAGACCTATCAAATCAAAGTAAATCCTTCTCAAAAGTGTTTCAGGTTTTGCATCATTTGCCGGCTCTATTCCCTCCGATTCCAACTTTGCAAGTACAAAGTGATCAGTGTCGGATGAGGGCCAATCCTTATTCTTAACCGCGGGCAACTGTTGTTTGATGGGCTTTTTGAATGACCAGAAATCTTTACCCTCTTCGATATCAATTTCGGTTTTGACCACTCCACTCTCAATGACGCGTGGGTCAGGAGCACCCATTTCTATCCATTCCTTAAAATCGGCAATTACATTAGCCGGCAATTTTTTCTTTGGCGGCATTTCGTAGTCCTCGTCGGCCCATGTAATAGCAGTCCACAACAGACTAGAACTTAAATCTCCAGGAACTATAGCGGGACCAGAATCACCACCATGGCGGATCCCTTCTCGACTATCAATGCTCAGTCCGCCTCTGATCTTTTCCTCTGAAGAATGGCAACGATAACATTGCTCGACTAGTACTGGTCTGATCTTAGATTCAAAAAATTTAATTTCTTCATCCTTCAATGCAGATTCTGATTTGCCCCTTTCAGAGCAAATGGCTACAAAAAGAAAAGAACTAAAAATGATTTGTTTCATGGGACCTCTCCCAGTCATCGGAAAAATAGATTTACTACTTTATTCTTTTTCCACGGGAGGACGTCTTGGTCTTTCAGTGCGTCCCTGACCAGCATTTGGGTCGGGTCGATCGGGTCTGTTTGGATTGGACCGGTTCGGTTGTCTGCCTTGTCCTTGTTGGAAACGTCTTCTGAATGCTTCAAACATTGCGGCCTGCTCCTCTTTATCGATGAATCCGTCACTGTTCTTGTCGACTTCATCGAACCGCTCCTTGAGTCGATCAGGTGCCTCTTCCTTACTAATTTTTCCATCTTCATCCTTGTCAAAAGTTTCAAGTCCAGGACGTCTAGATGGGCGGTTCTGGTTTGGGTTTTGCTGGTCCGGGCGCCTAGAGCTTTCCGGCCGGCGTGGCAGAGACCTTATTTCACTTTGGCTTACGTCTCCGTCTTGGTTCTGATCCATTCGACGCAAAATGACTACGGCCATATCAATTTCACTTTGTTGTAATTTACCGTCACGGTTCCTATCAAGTACTTGGAACAATGAGTTGTTCTGTGACTGGCCGGGGGATTCTGACCGGGGAGGTCTAGGCTCGGCACCTCTCCGTGGTCTTTCTCTCTCTTCTTGAGAGAATGATGTGTCGCTCAGACTGATTGCTAGTCCGGCGATGACAATGAGGGTCTTGGGATATTTGGTGTTCATAATAATAGCGGATGAAATTATAAGTTTGCTTTGCTATAGAATAGTTTTTTTAGATTACCGTAGCATGATGCTTTGACTGGAAACTTTAACTGAAAATTCAATGGAAATCGATATTTCTAATTAATTTACTCATTAGCGTGGTATTGGGGCCTGTTTATTGTTTTCGTTTCAATTGAAATGTGATAGGAATTTCATCATGAAACTTTTCATTTTTTCCTCAGTTAGCCTATTTTCTTTTGCCCTTCCTTCATTTGCGGATGACGGATTTGCTTCCATTTTTAACGGTAAAGAAGAGCCTAAGATCAAGAAGGACGGTACTTGGGTCACTTTCACTGGTGACAAAATGTCTGTGAAGACTGAAGGGAATTGGCACGTGCAAAAGGACGGATCGCTTTTCTTGGATCCTCGTCCGGGCGAGAAGGGCTGGACTCGTTATGGTTCTTACCTTTGGCTGACCGAAGACTATGAGGACTTTGTTTTCGAATTTGAATATAAGCATGGCAAGGGCGGAAATTCGGGTCTCTACTTCCGAATTTATGATGAGTCTGATGCAACGAAACACGGGTTCGAGGTTCAGATTCTAGACTGTTACGGTAAGAAGAAACTAGGCCCACATGATCTTGGTGGTGTGATTCAGACAGCGGGTCCTTTGACTAATGCTTCCAAGCCTGCAGGAGAGTGGAACCGTATACAATTAACGATGAAGGAGGGTAAAGTGACCGTTGTAATTAACGGGAAAAAAGTCCAAGACAACATGGACCTTGCCGCTAAGAAGCCAAAAGGAAAGAAACTTGCCGATTCAGGTAAGATTGCTATTCAGGACCATGGTCAGAAATTTTCTGTCCGCAACCTCAGGGTCAAGAAGTTGTAATTTATTGCGCAAGAGTTGCTACCAAATTTGCGTTCATTACATTAATTTAGGGGGCTGATTTAAAATCGCCTCCCAATGCGAGATGCAGGTCTATCCTGTTCTGTAATCTTTGGTTCTTTAGAAATATCATTGCTCTCCTCGAGGCGACGGCCCTTCGCTGAGCTTCGAGAACTGAAATTATCCGGACCAATCCTTCTGAGTAGTCCCTACTGGCCTGCTTCTCTGCCAGTTCGGCCTGACGCAGTTCGATCGTAAGGAACTTTGTTTGTTCGGCGAGGGATCGTTCCGTTGAGAGTGCCGATTCAACCTCACGCAATGCCCTTAGCAATTGACTGGAGAAGCGCCTAATAGAACGTTCATTTTGTTGAAGAGCGATTCTTGCGCTTGCTTTCTTGGCACCTGACCTAAAGAGGGTCTGGGCAACTGAAGTTGCGGTGCTCCACGCTATAGCTTCAGGGTCTAGAATTAATTGATCAAGTTTAGAACTTGATGTGGATCCTCTTCCGGTCAGAGAGAATGATGGGAAAAGATCTTTCCTGGATGCATTTGCCCGTTCTGCAGATGCTCTAATGGCTGCGGAAGCGGACACAAGGTCTGGTCTGCGTAATAACATTTCTGAGGGTATCCCCGCAGGTACTTTTTCTCTAAGAGTGGGTAGAGTGTTGCCGCTTTGAAGTTCACCCCTAGGGTACCTACCTAACAAGAGTTCGACAGTTCTCGCTGCCTCCTCTCTGGCTAGTCTTCGATTGATCAAGTTTCTTTCAGCTGAGGCGACTTGGTTTCTGGCGAACTGCACCGCGAGTGGACTGGCGGTCACATCACCGGCCTTATAATTGCGTTCAGTGATTCTATAATTGGCATCGTAACTTTTCTTTGTTTTCTCTGCGAGTTCCAGAAGCTGTTGCGCAGTGATAAGATTGAACCAGGACTTTGCGGTGTTCGCTGCTAGTGATAGTCTGGCTGCTTCATAATCGGCTCTGGCGGCTACCAGATCTTCGTATTGGGCCCGGTCCAGATTCTTTAGTCTTCCCCAAAGATCAATTTCCCAAGAAGCGGCTAACGTTAGGCCATAGTTTGAAGAGTAATTAGGTGGTTCTTGATTGCTTCTTGATCTTGAATTTGATCCTCCAAGGTTAATGGAAGGCAAACGTGCCGCACGTCCTATGATGGTTCCTTCTTTTGCTGATTGGAGTAGCAGCGCGGATATTCTGAGGTCATGATTGTTATTGAGGGCCTCTTCAGTGATTTTAATTAATTGAGGATCGTTCATACTCTTTAACCATCCTGTTTTAATCTTTCCTTCGTTGGCTTTGGAGGCACTGATCCATGATTCGGGTGTCATGAGAGGCGCTTCCCGATTAGGCTTTTTGATTCCCCTTAACTGACAACCGCAGAAGAGCAGTGCCGAAGAAATTAAGATAGGGAAAAAGCGGATCATTCCGCAGGTTTCTTATCAGAGTGTGAGGCTAATGTCCATTTCAGGATAAGGAATTCTTTTTTCAAAGATAATAACTTTTACGCTTAACACATGGCCTAACATCTCATAGTCTATCTCTTATGTTGTTTTTTCGTTATTTGATATTGTTTTCTATTATTACTTTCACGGTTCAATTGGAACTGGTCATTGGTTCAGAACCTAAATTTGAGAGACAAGTGATCGATGCCAAAATTTCAATCGGTTATGGTTTGTCTATTGGTGATGTTGACGGTGATAAAAAGCCGGACATTTTACTGGCAGATAAATCGCAGATTGTCTGGTACAGGAATGGCGACTGGAAACGTTTCGTTATGGCAGAGAATCTGAACCCGCGCGTTGGAACTCGTTTTCTCGACAATGTCTGTATTGCTTCGAGAGACATTGATGGTGACGGTAAAGTCGAGGTTGCTGTGGGAGCTAATTGGAACCCCGGTGAAACGACGGACCCGAACAAATCAGGGTCAGTCCATTATTTAATTCGTCCTGAGGATCCGACTGGCCTATGGGGATCAATTAAAATGAGTGCTCATGAACCTACCGTTCACAGGATGCACTGGATGAAGGTCGGAGAAAAAGAGTTCAGGTTGCTCGTTCTTCCCCTTCATGGCAGAGGCAATAAGGGAGGTCAGGGCGATCCAGTGCGAGTATTGGCTTATGTGCCTGGAGAGAAGCCCGAAGAAGGCAATTGGGGTAGCGAACTCGTTGATGCCAGCTTTCACATCACACACAATTTTGATCTGATTACTTTCAGCAAGGAGACTGGGGAAGAGGTAATTATTCTCGGTGGCAAGGAAGGAATAAAAGGCATTCGTTACTCTAGTAAGGGCAATGGTGGGAGTCCTTGGAAACCGATTCATATGGTCAAGAATCCTCTCTCTAAGGGTGTCGGTGAGGTCAGAGCCTATCGCGGAAATGCTGATGAGGGTCTCATTACTGCAATTGAGCCATTTCATGGAAATGAGCTCGTAGTATATACTCCGCCGTCCTCATCAAATGAGGAACCGACCAGAACGGTCCTCGATGATTCGTTGAGTCAGGGACATGCTCTCGGATTAGCTGATGTCCTTGGCACAGGCAAACTCCAAGTCGTTGCGGGTTGGAGAGGCCCTGACAAGGATGGTAAAGTCGGTATCAGAATATATGAACAAACCGATGATGGCTGGAAGTCCCATACACTTGATGATAACGGGATCGCTTGTGAGGACCTTAAATTGAGTGATCTGGATGGAGATGGAAAACTTGATGTGATCGCGGCCGGGAGAGCGACTAAGAACGTTGTCATTTACTGGAACCGAGGATCCCAAGAATCGAATTAAAGTTCTTTCTCTGGAATGGGATTAAGCTCGTCCTGAGGATATCATGTTATTCCAGCGTTTTTCGCCATTTCTTATACTCTTTTTTGCGTTCTTATGCCCGGTCCTCTCTTCTGAGAGAATCAATCCAGCGGGTATCAGGGGAGCTATTATATTGTCATCGGAGCGAGTCAATGATGAGTCATTGAAGAAGTTCTGTGACTTTTCGGGCAAGGAACCGAAGATCGTGATCTTGGTCTTGGACGGTTCTGAGACTTCGAAGAATGATGCCGCCATAGTTCAGGAGAAGGTTTCCAAGGAAAATGTCAAAGATATTAAATTGCTGACAATAGAATCAGACAAGGTTCAGGAAAATATTAAAACTGCTACTGGTCTGTGGCTCATTGGTCATGGCTCTGAATCTCTCAACAATTCTAAGTATCTTGACGCGATTAAATCTTTAATTAATCGACGAGCTGTTCTTGGTGCCGGGGGAAGATTAATAGAAGCTTTCGGAAATACAGGATCTGATCTTTTTCCGGGTGCTGAGATCAGACATCCATCGGCAAAGAAATTAGAACAGAAAAGAGGGACAATCCGTTATGATTTTGCAAAAGGTTCTTCACTTATCCTTAGGGGTCGTGCCATGCGGTTACTTGGTGATGGTGAAATTAATATTACTTTGGCTGCCTCTAATACTCGTAAAGAGAAAAAGATTTTTTTAAATGAGAGTTCAAGGATTGCTGATCTCACTGCATTGAGATTTGCTGCTGTTGCCCGGAACGGTGCGGAGTTTCCTCCGCAAAAACTTTCTGATCCTAGAGTTGATAAAGGGACACTCATTATCATAGGAGGCGGCCCTATGCCAAAGGCCGTGACGAAAAGATTTATTCAATTAGCGGGCGGTGAACAAGCATCTATCGTTGTTTTACCGACTGCTGTTCCTGATTCTATGGTCAAAGATAGCGGTTCCATTGCAAATGCTTTCCGCAGATTTGGTGCAAAGGAGGTGACTGTTTTATCAGAGAGGACATTAAGCAAAGTCGATGGGGATGAATATTTGAAGGTCCTTAAGAGAGCTACCGGGATCTGGTTCGGTGGTGGACGTCAGTGGCGTTTTGTTGATGCTTACCATGATACAAAGGCCCTAGGGCTAATGCATGAGGTTCTTAAAAAGGATGGAGTTATTATGGGTAGTTCTGCCGGAGCATCGATCCAGGCAGAGTATCTTGTGCGGGGCAATCCCCTAGGTAACCAAGACATGATGGCCGAGGGCTATGAGAAGGGTCTTGGATTTTTGAAAGGAGTCGCTATTGACCAGCACTTTGCTGAAAGGAACCGTTTCAAGGACTTGGCTTCGGTCGTGGACCGTTTTCCGCAGATACTTGGCATTGGTATAGATGAGGGAACGGCTCTAATTGTCAAAGGTCCGGTCGGTTTGGTGCAGGGCAAAGGGCAGGTCCATTTTTATGATAAGGGAAAAGTAGCGAAGGATACTGATAAGGATTATGAGTCTGTTGGGAGGGGAGGAAGGTACCAATTGGTTCAGCGAAAAGTATTAAATCCCGGAAAAGCTGAGGAGAAGAAGGACCAGAAAGATTAAAACTTCTTGCAAATACGGCTCTTTTCAGCTTTTATCTCAGCCCCACCAATTAATGGGTAGGTACCGAAGCGGTCAAACGGGGCAGACTGTAAATCTGCTGGCTATGCCTTCAGAGGTTCGAATCCTCTCCTGCCCACCATGGTGTGGATTTTTGACTCTTTATTTACTAGGGCGTTTATGAGTTAGCCTTAAACAACGCGTTTTGATCTGGTTATTGTTTTTTTAATTTCTTTGACGTGTTTAAATGGGGCCGTCATAAGAGTTACGAAAGATCATAATAATATCTAGAATGCTAGTAACATTGCTACTGCAAGGGATAGAATTGAAGTTGATCTAGGTGTCTATAATGAAATTATTAACTTTAAAAAAATGAATCTCCCAAAATTTACCAATAATTTCTGGTTTTGTGCTTTTTCACTTGGTCTCTTTATAATCATTCCATTTATCAATGGGGCAGCTCTCCATGCGGAGGAGACTCATGGAAAAATTCATTTTAAGAAATCAACGGCAGGGCTCGATATATGTTATGGAGAAAAAGTCATCGCTGAATTTTTGCACACTCAGACTCCCCAGGGGCGGCCATTTCTTTGTAATATTCATACCTTAGATGGGATAAAGGTGACCCGAAATTATCCGATAACCGATAAGGATCAAGATGATCATCCTCACCATCAGGGACTCTTTCATACATTTTCACAGCTTAATGGTATTGATTTCTGGCACATGAAAGGAATGGCTAAACATCGACTTTTCACTGCCTCTCCTAAGGATGGAAATCCAGCTACCTTCTCTGCTGAGAGTGTGTATTTGGATCGTGATGGTAAGACTCCCCTGCTCAAAGAAACGATGAATTATGGATTCCATATTACTAACCAAGGGCTACTGATCTCGATTAATGCTATAATAGAGCCAGAGGCTGATAAGATCATAATTGGTTCTAAGGAAGAAGGTGGAATAGCAGTCCGAGTAGCTAGTGATTTACGAGTGCAGCGGGGTGGAAAAATGATCGATAATAAGGGCCGAGAAGGAGGAAAGGCCATTTGGGGGAAAGTAGCGAGATGGGTGGATAATTCAGGTCAGAAAAATGGGCGTTGGGTTGGTGCCACTTTATTTGCTAGTCACAGTGATCTTGGGGCATTTCATTGGCATGCTAGAGATTACGGTCTCATCGCGGCTAATCCTTTTGGCCCCCTCAATAAGGCTCCTGATAGAATTCTTAAAAAGGGCGAAAAGTTATCATTTAATTATGGTTTGATGGTGCATTCCCATCAAAAGGCATCTGAATATTCTCCCCAAAAAGCGGAGGGAACTTACTTAAAAAATGCACAAAGTTTTTCTGGAAACCTGGAGTCATCATTAAGAATTGATGATGAACCTTTTTTTCAGGTATGGGATGAAGAGGTTTTGACCGGTCAGGTTGCCGTGGCCATGGACGGCTCTGTGCTTATTTTTAAAAATAAAAGTTCCAAAAGTGATGAGGAAAAATACATCAGCTTGAAGCGAAGTGCAGACGGTGGTAAGACCTGGACTGAAGAAAAAAAAGTGGGAGACATGGTCAAAGTGGATGGGGACATGAGTGATGATGGAAGGTATCCTAACAACAACTGGGCAGGACTTGGAAATGTCATGGTTGATGAGATTACAGGCGATATCATGGTATTTCTCACCACCTTAAAAACAGCTCAGAAACTTTACAGAAGTAAGGATCATGGAAAAACCTGGAAGATTGAGGATACTATCATTAGACCTGGAAAGGATCGATGGATGCCTGCAACAAACGGTGCCTGTGATCCAGGGGTTACCATCCAGAATGGCCACAAAAAGGGCCGCCTGTTAATGCCGGCACGTGTTTTTCCGGAGTACCTAAACAAAGGCAAGGGGAGGAAACGTTTTAACGATCTTTACGCGATGGCGCTTTACAGTGATGACCGAGGAAAGACTTGGAATTCTTCGGCCCCATTTCCCATAACAGGTACCGGAGAATCAGGGCTAGTTGAATTAACCAGTGGTAGAATCTATCACAATTCAAGAACTCATATGAGACCTGGTAATAGGCGCATTGCCTTCAGTGATGATGCCGGTGAAACCTGGTACGGTGAGCATGAAGATGATGAATTGTTTGATGGGCCGCCGGACGTTTATGGCTGCAAGGCTGGGCTCTTAAGATTACCTTATAAGGAAAAAGACATTCTTTTATTCAGCTCTCCAGGCAATCGAGAAACGCGTACCGATATAAATGTCTGGGTAAGTTTTGACGGTGGTCAGACCTGGCCGGCCAACAAACTGATTAAAGCTGGGCCTGGAAATTACACCTGGATGGCTGCTGGTCGGAAAGGAACTCCAAGCGAGGGGATGATATACCTTTTAGCCGGTAAAGATTGGATGGCTCGATTTAATTTGGCTTGGCTTCTTAAGAAGGCTTGAGAATATTAATAGTTTAGTCTCTCCTAGAGTATATTCTGTTAATCATATGTATAAGCATCTCTCTTATTTAATCCTTCCCTGCTTTATTTTTATTTCTTCTATCTTTGCCAAGGATCATTCTTCGCCGCCTAACGTCATCTTTGTGATGGCCGATGATTTAGGCATTGGAGATGTTTCACCCACGAACTCGGAGTGTAAGATTAAAACTCCCCATCTTCAGTCAATGGCTGATCAGGGCATTACTTTTTTTGATGCTCACTCTTCGAGTGCAGTGTGTACTCCAACCCGATACGGTGTGTTGACCGGGAGATACAATTGGAGATCAAGGCTCGCTAGTGGAGTTCTAAGAGGAACCAGTGACCATCTTATTCCAGCGACTCGGGAAACAGTGGCTCATCTTCTTAAGGGTGCGGGCTATCATACTCAGATGATCGGTAAATGGCATCTAGGCTGGGACTGGGGCAGAGTTGGAAACAGCAAGAAAATTGATTTCACCAAACCCGTTAAGAATGGACCTAATATCAACGGGTTTGTTGGCTACTATGGACATTGTGGATCATTAGACATGCCTCCCTATACGTGGGTTGATACTGGTAAGATTACCGCCATTCCTGTGAGGGAAGAGGGAGTAACTAAAAATCAGGACCGGTACGGCTGGTACCGCAAAGGACCAATCAGTCCCGACTTCAAGATCGATGAGGTTCTACCTCATCTTTTTGATAAGAGTATCAAGTATGTCCAAGAAAGGGCAAAGACAGGCAAACCTTTTTTCCTGTACTTGCCTTTGCCGGCTCCCCATACACCCATCGTTCCGGTCCCTCCCTTTAAGGACGCCAGTGGAATTAACCCTTACGCCGACTTTGTGATGCAGGTCGATCATCACATGGGAGAACTTTTGAAGACCATCAAAATGGCGGGCGTTGATGAAAATACGTTGGTTGTTTTCACCAGCGACAATGGCTGTTCTCCGGAGGGGAATTTTCCTCTTCTCAAAGAAAAAGGTCACGATCCGAGTGCTGGCTTCCGTGGTCACAAAGCTGACATTTATGAGGGGGGGCACCGGGTTCCCTTTATTGCGAGATGGCCCGCAGGAATAAAAGCTGGTCAAAAAACTAATGCCCTCGTCTGTCTTACTGATTTTTACTCCACAATGCGGGATATTCTTGGTCAAGCACCGGCAAAAGAAGGTAATGTTGGTGAGGATTCATTTAGTTTGGTTCCTGCATTTAAAGGAAAAAAAGCTACACAAAGGAAGACGCTTATTAGTCACTCCATTGGGGGCTCTTTCTCCTTTCGAGAAGGAGACTGGAAACTTTGTTTATCCTCAGGCAGTGGGGGATGGAGCGCGCCCCGGGAAGCGGCGGCAAAAAAACAAAAGTTACCACCTTTACAACTGTTTAATCTCAATTTGGATCGTGCAGAAAGCAATAATCTTATCTTAGAGCATCCCGAAAAAGTGGAATCTCTACTTAAGAAACTAAATGAAGAGGTAATTAATGGGCGATCTACTCCAGGTAATGCTGCAAAAAATGATCGGCAGGTTACCTTTCTTCCTAGTGGGGTCAAAATGCCAAAATGACACTCTTCGGTATCGATATTTGAACCCTTCAAAGGGGTAGCTTTAATGATTCGGGTGATATTTTTTTAATTAAAATATTTTGTTTGGGAAACACTATTTTTACAGATTTGTATCTAAGTAATTTGCAATTTTTATAGCATCTTAATTTTTTTAGATCCAAACTAAAATAAGGATCGTACTTGGTTTGAATTCAATTACCCAAGGCTTTGGTTGATTTTATTCAACTAACATAAACTCAAACCAAAAATATATTATGAAATTAATCAGAAACGCTGCCGTAGCTGTGGCTTTTGTATCAATTGCGTCATTCAACCTCATGGCCAAAGAGTCAACCAAAGACATAGTTGATACTGCAGTCAGTAACGGAAGTTTCAAAACATTGGCAACAGCGCTAACAGCAGCAGGGCTAGTTGATACTCTTAAAGGAGACGGACCATTTACGGTTTTTGCTCCCAACGATGAAGCTTTCGCAAAGCTTCCCAAGGGTACAGTGGAAACTCTTCTCAAGCCGGAGAACAAAGACAAACTTATCGACATTCTTACTTACCATGTTGTAAGCGGTGAAGTCCCAGCCAAGGTGGCTGTTACACTTGATAAGGCTACAGCCATCAACAAAAAGGACATCAACGTTAAGAAGAAAAAGGGTGGGCTTTTTCTCAATAAGTCAAAAGTAATAGCCACAGATGTTAAGGCTAGTAACGGTGTTATACACGTCATCGATAAAGTTCTCCTTCCACCAGAGAAGAAGCAGGCATCAACCAGTAGCCATCAACTTATTGAGGTTGCTATTGACAAGGCCGTGCCACTTTTTAACCACGGTCAGCATCAGGCTTGTGCCGCCATTTATGAGGTAACAGCACGCGCGCTAATGGCAATGCCAAAAGGTTCGGTTTCTGAGAAAGACAGGGTCATGTTACAGAGAGCAATGAAAATGGTCAGCCATTCTAAGTGCATGACCACTAATGCTTGGACTCTTCGCAAGGCCTTTGATTCCATGCTAATTGCCACGAGGTAGTTAAATAAGGCAACTGAAACTAAAGCCCGCGGAATTTCTTGGAGGTTTTTCCGCGGGTTTTTTTATTTTGTAGTGACCCTATAAAACTGAATTCTTTGTTTATCATTGATGGCAGGCTCATAGGTTGTCGTGGCTGAGTCTGCAATAAAAGTTTTGATGATTATCCATTTTTGGAGGTCCTCCGAAACTTCGATCTGGTACTCTTGATCAACGATGCTACCAAATTCAAACCTGAAAGGGTCTTCTTTAACCACAAGACTTAACGAGGGTTTGACGTTAATGAGTCTTGAAACAACAGACGTGGCATATTCAGG
>MDTE01146946.1_pt1 | contig 30684 bp, 31 predicted proteins | sample 811231 | NCBI WGS metagenome assembly MDTE01 (sample SAMN05326651, study PRJNA326480) | marine metagenome | isolation source: seawater | place: Indian Ocean: Red Sea | collected 2010 | reverse complement strand
TATGCTTATAGATTTTAAAGACGAAGACTTTGAAAATAAAATTAAAAACGAAGATGTTTCTGTGATTCAGTTTTCTGCTGCATGGTGTGGTCCTTGCAAAAGTTTAAAGCCGGTTATGGATAAGTTGTCTGAAGAATATAAAGACAAGGCTGGTTTTTATTATGCAGATATAGAAGATGGTGGTATCAATACTGGAAGTGCTGCAGGAATAAGAGGTGTACCAACTGTAATAATTTACAAAAAAGGTGTTGAAGTAGATAGAAAAGTCGGAGGCGTTCCAGAAAGTCACATGAAAGAATTCTTAAATAAAAATATTTAATTTAAATTTAGCACTTCACCCGCTAAATACAAAGATCCAGTTATTATAATAATATCATTTTCTTTAAGTGATATAGATAGTATTGCCTCTTTAATACTTTTTTTATACTTAACATTGGCAATACTTTTAAATTTTTCTTTTAAATCTCTTCCGCTTATAGCATTAGGTTGGTTAGGTATATCAATCGTAGTTAATGATGCAATGTCTTTAAAAAAAGAAATATATTTTTTGTGATCTTTATTAGCCATCATTCCAATTATAATATGTTTATTTGAGTTTAAAGTTTGAAGATACTCATTTAAAACTTTTGATCCGCCAGGATTATGTGATGAGTCAAGAATAAGTCTATTGTTTTTAATCAAATCTTTTAGTTTACCTGATTTAATCTCCTCCAATCTAGCAATGTTAGTCGCTTTTTGAATTCCATCTATTATGTTTTGATCTTTAATTTTAATATCATCCAAAATTCTTAATGTTGCAATAGCCGTAGACGCATTTTCTATTTGAAAATGGCCATTTAAGTTTGGCATTGGAATATTTAAACCACCAAATTTATCCTCATAGTAAAAGAAATTATTTTCTTTTAAAGCAAAGCTATAATGTTCATTAAAGAAATATTTATTTGCTTTATTTTTGTAAATATTTTTTTTTATATATTCTGTAATTTCAATAGAATTTTGTTTTGCAACAACTATATTTTTTTCAAGTAAAGATGAAGTTTTTTCATAAATAATTCTTTCAATAGTTCTATCATGCTTTGGTAGCCAATCGAGATGATCTTCACTACAAGAAGTTATTATATTACAAAGATTCTTTTTAAGAATATTAACAGCATCTCCTCTTCCAAATAAGCCAAATTCTGCAATCACTAGATTATTTTTATATTTTTTACACCCATAAAAAAATGCAGCAGTGAGAGCTTCAAAATATGTTAAGGGTTTACCGTTATTGATTTCCATAACTTCATTTAATAAATTTGAGAGTTCATCATTACTTATCATCTCATCGTTATAAATAAATCTTTCATTTATTCGTTTGACATGAGGCGAGGTATATATATTACATTTGATATTTGCCTCTTTAAGTATTGATCTTAAGAATGAAATTGTACTTCCTTTTCCGTTTGTTCCACATACTTGAATGCAATTTATTTCATCTTGTGGATTCCCTAATTTCTCACAAAGAGTTTTTATACGATCTAAACTGAGATCGATTTCCTTAGGATGCAGCTTTTGTAAGTGATTGATTATTTTCTGAAGTTTCATTTTCTTCAGAATTTATAACAGAATTTTTCTTTAACAATATTGATAATAAAGTTCCAATTTTTTCTGATAAATCTTTTCTTTCAACAATTAAGTCTACAAAGCCTGTTTTTTCAACATACTCACTTTTTTGAAAACCTTCAGGAAGCTCCTCTTTAACAGTGCCTTGTATCACTCGAGCGCCCGCAAATGCAATCAATGCACCTGGTTCAGCAATATGAATATCTCCTAACATTGCATATGAGGCTGTAATTCCCCCGGCAGTAGGATCTGTAATACAAACTAAATATGGGAGATTGTTTTTCTTAAGTTCATTAATTGCTAAAGTTGATCTGGTCATTTGAGATAAAGAAATCAAACTTTCCATCATTCTCATTCCTCCTCCAGCACTAATACACAAAAAAGGTGTCTGGTTTTCAATTGCATGCTGAATTCCATATAAGAATGCTTCACCTTCAGCTGCAGCCATTGAAGCACCTAAAAAGTCAAAATCTGATGCAACGGCTGTGATTTTAATATTGTTAATTGATCCACTTACAACCATCATTCCGCACTCAAGACCAGTTTTTTTTCTGGCACTTTTTAATCTGTCTTTATAAGATTTTGAGTCAGTCCAACTTAGAGGATCATCTTCTGGAATTGGTGTTTTAAATATTTCATAGTTGTCCTTTCCAAATAAAATATCAAATCTCTGTTTGGGACTTATTCTGTGATGTTTATTGCATTCAGGTTCAGGACATACCCATAAATTATGTTCTAAATCTTTTTTTAAAATTGGTCCTTTACAGCAAGAAGTCCAATCGCTATTAGCTATATCCTCCTTAGTAGCTCTTTTGTGGATAGCAGATTTAATTTTTTCACCTGCTTTGATTATTTTTGTTATCCAATTCATCTGATTTTATTTTTTAATCTTTTCACTACATTAGTAACATTTGTGACAATATTTTGTCTCTTTTTTATTGAGTTAGTAATTTCTTTACAAATTGCACTTCCGACTACTAATCCGTCTGCTTTTTTAAGAGATTTTATAGTTTTTTCAGTAATTCCGAATCCTATGACTACGTTCTTAGATGAATTTTGTTTTTTTATTTTTGAATATTCATTTAATATTTTTTTAGAAGAGACTTTTAATTTTCCTCCAGTTGTAGACAGCATACTTATATAATAAATCATATCATGAGAATTCTTAATTATTTCTTTTAAACGTACTTTTGATGTTGTGGGTGAAATGAGTTGAATGAAATTAATATTCTTTTTTTTACATTTTTTAGCAAAAATTTTATTTTCAGGAAATGGTAAGTCTACAACAATCAAACCATCTACTTTTGATTTTTGACATTTTTTAATGAATTTACTTTCACCGTATTGGTAAATCATATTATAATAACCCATCAAAATAATTGGTTTATTTTTTCTTATTTTTTTAAATTGAGCTGCAATCAAAAAAACATCATTGATTTTAATTCCATTTTTTATAGCTCGATAAGCACTAGTTTGGATTTGACCACCATCAGCGATTGGTGTGTTATGCGGAAAACCTAATTCACAAATATCAGCATATTGAGAAATAGATTTTAGAATTTCTAACGATTTTTTTTTTGTATTATCTCCAGCAACTGTATATGTGAGTAAAGCTGGTCTATTTTCATTCTTTGTTATTTTAAATGTTTGATTAATTAAAGTATTAATCATTAATATTTTCCCAATCTTTTTTTTAATATATCTTTATCTTTTTTTGCATCCCCACAAGAGTTTACAATGCAAATTGTGTCTTTACTTAATTTGGGAGCAATTTTAATCACCTCTGCAAAAGCATGACTTGGCTCTAAACTTGGATTCAATTTTTCAAATTTAGTTACTAATTTATATGCATTTAAAGCTTCTTCATCTGTAGCAAAAGTATATCTTGCTCTTTTTGTATCCTTTAAAAAACAATGTATTGGACTGACTCCAGGATAGTCTAGACCTGCACTAATTGACTCCGTTTCGTGTATTTGACCTTCATTACTTTGACAAACATAGGATGCTGCGCCGTGAAGAATTCCAATTTTAGCATTTCTACTTAAAGGTGCAGCATGTAACTTTGAATTTTTTGGACCACCTGCCTCAACACCAATTAATTCTATCTGTTTTTTATTATAATCAATAAATTCACTCCAAAAACCATAAGCTGAGCTTCCTCCACCAACACAATTAATTAATTTGATCTTTTCAGGTATTTTTCTAAATTCTTTTTTTAATTGAAATTTAAGTTCTCTTGATATTTGGGCAGTGCTCCAACCACAAATTTTTACAAAGATATTTGGTCCAACAGTTGAACCTACGCACATGTGTGTGTTGTTGCAATTAGAAACCCAATATCTCATACATTCACTAACTGCATCAACTAAGGTTTGACTGCCAGAGTAAACAGGAATAATTTCTGCTCCATTTTTTTTCATAGCATCACAATTAGGTTTCTGTCGTTTTATGTCTTTCGCTCCCATGAATATCTTACATTTTAGACCAAATTTTTTAGCAGCCATACTTAACATTTTTCCAGCATATCCTGCACCAGTGTCTCCAATGATATATTTTTTTCCCATGGCTTTACAAATTAAAGCATGCACTGTTGCATTATAAATCTTATGTGCACCACCGTTTGCCTCAGATACTACTTTTGCCCATATTTGAGCACCACCTAAGTGATTGCTCAGATTTTCTAATTTAATAAATGGTGTAGGCGATCCGATATAATTTTTAAAATAATAATCTCTTTTTTGTAAAAACTCTCTATTTTTTCTAAGTTTTTCAAATTCCTCAGTTAAGTCTTGAACTGGTTTTTTTAATGTCTCAGGAACAAAGCTTCCTCCAAATTTTTTACCCCAAAATCCATTTTTATCATGTTGATCAATTAATTGTATGTTCTTTTTAATTTTCATTATTTATATTTTTTATCTTATTCAAAAAAATTTCTATTTTGGAAACATCTTTAATTCCAGAGGTTTCTACTCCTCCTGATATATCTATAATATCAGTTATTTTCTTGTAATTTTCAAGCTCATCATTTATTTGAATATCTCCTGCAAGCATTATTTCTTTATCAAATTTTATATCTTTTAAAAGAGAATGGTTGAAGGATTTACTTTTTTCATATCCCTTACTATCAAATAAATAAATATCTGAAACAGATTTATATAGAGAGTATTTATTCACATCATCTATATTTTGAATAGTAAAAGCCGTTATGATCTTTTTATTATATTTTTCTTTAATTTTTTGTATCTCTCTTGGATTACAATCATAAATTTGGTAAAAATCAAAAGGTAGATTTTTTATTTCTTCTAATATTCTGTCATCTGGTTTAACGAGTACAGCCACATAATAAGACTTTTTTTTTTAACTTTTAGTAAATCTTTTAATTTATCAACTGTAACATATCTTTTTGATTTTGGATAATTAACAATAAAACCAATAAAATTTGGAGGGTCAATATGTTCAGTTAAAAATTTGAGAGTTCTTAAATCTGATATTCCACAAATTTTTGATTTCATTTAATTTAAAGAGGATAAAATATTTTGAATATTTTTTTTTGGATCACCATTGGTAATTGGTCGTCCAATTATCAAACAATCACTTCCGGCGTCCAGTGCTTGTTTCGCATTCATTGTTCTTTTTTGATCATCTTTATTTTTATCTTGTCTTATACCTGGTGTAAAACATTTAAGATTCGGTGCAACTTTTTTGATAGTCTTAGTTTCTAAAGGGCTACAAATTACTCCATGTAAATTTGCTTTGTCTGCTATTTTAATTAGTCTTAGTACTTGATCCTCAACTTGATCTTTAAATCCTAATTGTTTTAATTCGTCATCTCCAAAACTAGTTAATACTGAAACACCTAATAATTTGATGTTAAGGTCATTCGCAATATTATTCGCAGCTATTAATGTCTCTAATCCGTTCAATAAATGAACTGTACAATAACTAACATTTAAATCTTTTAGGGACTTAATAGATTCAATAAGTGTATTTTTTATATCAAAAAATTTACCATCATAAAAAATAGGTTTTTTAAATTTACCGAGTTCTCTTATATCTTCTGGAGAGTGTTTAGTAATATATTGTAAGCCTATTTTAATTCCCGAAATTTCATTATGTATTTTTGATAACAATTCTAGAATTTCTTTTTGACTTGATACGTCACAAGCTACAAAGATATTTTTATTCATCATTATTTAATTTTTTAAACAAGTCTTTTGCCATTTTGAAGTGAATTGTTCTCTTTTCTGGCGTATTAACCTTTTCACCAGTTTTTGGATTTCTTGAGATCCTAGCTTTCTGGATATTTGTTGAGAATATTCCAAATCCTCTTAATTCCACCCTTTCACCTCTTTTAAGGGTTAACTTTATCTCTTTTAAAATTATATCTGTAAATTTCTCTAAATCTTTCTTTAAAAAATTTGGATAATTTTTTGATAGTTGTTTTAAAAGCTTTGATTTTACAATAGCCAATTTATTCTTCTTGTATTTACTATTTTTCTTCGTCTTTTTTCTTTAAGTCTTCCGACAATGATGAAAAAGGAAGATTTTTCCCAGAGCCCTCTGATCCATATTTTTCTAAGGCTTCTTTTTTTTCTATTTCTTCTAATAACTTAATACTTAAATTCACTTTTCTTTTTACTAAATCTATTTCAGAAATAGCACAATCTATTCTTTCACCACCTGTGAATCTTGAAGGCCTAGCATCTGCTGCGTTAATTGCAATTTGTGATTTTTTAATTTGAAAGTCCATTTCACATCCCTCAGGTCTAACTGTAAGACCTTTATTATCAGTGGATATAATTTTTACTGTAATAGCTTGATTAACTTTTTTATCTTTAAACCAATCAAATGGATCTGGTTGTGTCTGTCTTAGTCCAACTCTTATTTTTTGTTCTGTTGGTTTGATTTCTAAAACCTTCACTTTTATTTTATCACCTTTTTTATAGTTAGTTAGCTCTTCTTCTCCCTTATTTAGATAAGTCAAATCGTTACAATGTAGAAAAGCATCAACATCTAAATTTTCAATTTTTACGAATAAAGAGTATTCATTTTTATTTACTACTTCACCTTCAACAATTGTACCAACTGGATACTTTTTTTCAAAAATTTCAAATGGGTTATCTTGAGTGAGACGATGTGAGATTGCAACTCTTCTCTTGTCTTTATCAATCTCAGTGATAACACAATCTATTTCATCTCCAACTTTAAACATTTTTTTTGCAGATACATTTTTTTTAGTCCAACTTAACTCGCTTGAGTGTAGTAGAGTTGTTAAACCTGGTTCTAATTCACAAAATGCACCAAAGTCCATAATTTTTACAACTTTAGCTTTATAATTTTTGTTCAATTCGTAATTTTCTATATGTTCAAATGGATCCGGGGACAATTGTTTTACTGAACAACCAACTTGTAATTTCTCTTTATCAACTGATATAACTTTAAGATCATGTTTTTCTCCAATATTAAAAACCTCATCAGGATGATTAACTCTAGAATATGAAATTTCTTGTAAGTGAACTAACACGTCAAGCTCATTATTTACATTAAAGAAACAACCAAAAGAGCTATAACCTTTTACCTCAGCATTTTTAATAATGTCACCAACCTTGTACTTATCAATAATTTTTGCTTTATCCTCTTTCTTAAAAGATGATATAATTTCTCGTCTAGATACACAGGCATTACCTCTGACTTTATCTAATTTTATAAGTGCGAACTTTTGAGGTTCGTTCATTAAATGGCTAATGTCTTTAAGAGGTTTATCGCTTATTTGTGACCCTGGTAAAAACATTAAAGATCCTGTATCTATATGTTCAACTATACATCCACCTTTGCACTTAGATGTAATTTTACCCATAATGGGCTCATTTTTTTCATAAGCTTCAACTAATTTATCCCATCCTTTAATCTTTTGAGCCTTACTAGCAGATACAAGCACTTCTCCGTTTTTGTCCTCGATTTTTTCTAATAATACTGAAATTTTTTCTCCCACTTTGATTTTTTCACCTAGACCCATACTTTTGAGCTCGTTGATATCAAGAACTGGTTCACTCTTAAGACCTTCAACAAATAGGAAAACAAATTTTTCAGTAATTTTATTTATTTTTCCTTCAATTATCTTTCCTTCTTCAATATTAATCTTTGAGAGTTGGCTGTTTAATAATTTTTCAAATTCTTTGGAGGCTGGGGTTGATAGATCTTTGTATATTTCCATTAATAAGTTAAATTCCAATCTGTTTTTTAAAAAACACAGACTTTTAGATAAAATTGATGTTTAAATCAATAGGAAATAATAATTAAAAAAACAAATTATATTAATCTTATAATTAGTATTTTACAGGGATTTTGGCTACCTTTTAAGCTCCTCTATATTTTTTAAAAATGATGGAAAAGAGGTTCTAATAGAGTTTTTGTCATATATTTTCCAATTCCCCCCAAAAGTTAATGCAGCTACCACACTTGTCATAAAAACTCTATGATCTTTAAGATAATTTTTTATAGTTATTGTTTTATTAACAACCAAATCAGGGTTACCAAAAATTTTTATGGAGTCATTATTTGAAATAGTTTTTACACCCATCATTTTCAAAATTTTTACACCCCATTTTAAACGCGGACTTTCCTTTTGATTTAATTCAGATAAATCTCTAAAATATGAAATTCCTTTAGCTTTAGCAGCAACTAAGAAAATTACCAAAAATTCATCAATTGCCGAACTATTTAAATAAGTTGGACATTTAATTGCTTTAAGAGATTTTATACTTTCAACGTAAATATCCGCAATTTTTTCTCCTTTATATTTTTTTATATTTCTTAAATAAATCTTAGCTCCCATTAATCTTAAAATTTTTATAATACCAGTTCTTGATGGATTTATATTAACATTTTTAACTTTTAATTTTGAATTATTAGATAAAATTGTAAGAACTAAAAAAAAAGCGCTAGAGCTAATGTCAGTAGGGATCTTATAATTTAATGCTTTATACTTTTTTTTACCAGTAATTCTAATTCCATCAAAAGAATTTTTTTTTTTTATTTTTATTGGTAACCCCAAGTATTTGAATAATAGTTCACTATGATTTCTTGATTTTTTTGCCTTAATAATTGTTTCCCCACTTGTATTCAATGCAGCAAGCATGACTGCGGTTTTGCATTGAGCTGATCCTTTGTCTTCAGTATATTTAATTGGTTTTGGTTTTGTTGTACCTTCAATTGTGATTGGAAGTTTTCCAGAATTTGTTTTGAATTTTGCACCAAATTTTTCTAGAGGCTTAGTTACTCTAAAAAAATCTCTTTTTGATAAACTTTGGTCTCCAATAATTTTAATTTTATTTTTTGCGTGAACTAATAATCCCATAATTAGTCTTCCAAGGGTTCCTGAATTTCCTGCATTAAGAACTATATTTTTTTTATACTTAAATCCATTTAGACCCAATCCATTAATTTCACATTTATCTTTTGACAATTTAATTTTAACTCCAAGTTTTTTTAAACATGATAATGTACTTAAAACATCTTCAGACCTTAAAATATTTATTGATTTTGATTTACCTATTGCTTGCGAAGCTAATAATGCCCATCTAATTGATAAACTCTTGTCTCCCTCAATTTCTAAAATTTTATTAAACGGTTTGATAAGTCTTTTAATAATGATTTTATTATTCATCATTTATAAAATTAACTTATTTTAAACGAGTCTCCAAAATATGCATTTCTAGCATCTATATCTTGAATCAAATTAGATGGCGTTCCCTGTGCAACAACCTTACCGTTATGAATTATTGCTGCTGTATCTACACAAGCCAATAAGTCTCTTGCTTGATGATCGCACAGTATAACAGATATATTATTATCGCTTTGTAAATTTACAATAATTTCCTGAAGTGTTTTGATTGTCATTATATCCAGAGCAGCAAATGGCTCATCTAGTAAAAGTATTTTCGGATCAGAGACTAATGCTAAAGCAATTACTAATTTTTTTTTCTGTCCTCCAGACAAAAAGTCAGCTTTGATATTTCTTATAGAATCTAATTCAAATTTTGAAATTAACGAATTGATTTTTTCTTCTCTGTAACTAGAATTTGTTATAGTAATTTCTGCAATAGCTTTTAAGTTTTCATCAACTGTCAAATCATGAAAAAATCCTCCATTTTGAGGCACAAAGCCAATCTTAAATTTAATTGCTCTTTGGTAAATCGGATATTCATTAATTTTTTTTGAGTCGATTATAATTGACCCATAATCTGGGGAAACTAAACCAATTATCAGATTGAAAATTGTTGATTTACCAACTCCATTTGGGCCCAATAATCCTAAAATTTGTCCATTATTTAAATGTAAATTTAGATTATCTAAAATTATTTTTCTTCCAAATTTTAATGAAATCTTTTCTAATCTCAGAATTGCATTCTTATCTTTAAAAGATTTAATTCTAAATTTTTTAATATTTGACATTAGCTCAGAATTTCAATTTTTACATTATCACTATCGTCCATATATATTTGAATTTCTTTTGTGATCAAATCTATTTTTATATTGTCCGCTAAAATAGTACCTCTTAAACCTAAATACCTTACATTATTTGATATTGTTATTAAATTATTTGTAAAATCTACATAAACATTTTCAGATAAAACAGTATTATCCAAATACTCTATTCTTACATTTTCACTAAAATTTGTATTATAATTTGAGTTGTTATAGACTGCTTTCAGAGACTTTATAGTTAATGGAATATTTTTGTCGTCAATAAAAGTTCCTATTACATTTTGCATATTTACTATTTCTATATTATTTTCATAAGTAATTTCACTTAATTCAGAAGAAATAATATATTGGCTGTTATTTTCTAATTTTATTTCATATTTTAAATTCTTTATAAGGTTATTTTGGTTATCTTCTGAAATAGGTACTTCAATTAACTTTTTTTGAGAGATTAATTTTTCTGGCTCAATTAAATAAATGTTGTAAAAGGTAATACAGAGTATGACTATTAATAATAGAAGTGCTATCTGAATATTTCTTTTCATATATTACTTTAAGATATTTAGTAAATTATGAATATGAATTACACCAATTATTTTCTTTTTATTTTGATTTTTAAAAACACAAACATTTGTTATTTTTCTTTTATTCATTTGAGTTAGAATTTCTGAAGCAAGCATGTTTTCCTCGACGACATAAGGCTTCTTTGTCATAAAAAGCTTAATCTTTAAATTATTTATAGCTCTTTTTTTTTGCATAAGTCTTTTCAAGTCGCCATCAGTAAATACCCCAACATTTAACCCTAAATCATTTTTAACAACCAAAAAACCCAGTTTCTTTTTATTAAGAACCTTAAGTGCTTTTTTCATTAAATCATTCTCCTTCACAAAAGGAATTCGATTTTTTGTTAACATAATATCAGATGCTGTTTTTAATTTATTACCTAAATTTCCTGCTGGATGAAATTTTTTAAAATCTAATCTACCAAAACCTTTTTTTTTCATTAACGCAATTGATAAAGCATCTCCTAAAGATAACTGAGCTGTTGTGCTAGAGGTTGGGACAATTCCATATCCAGACTCTCTTACTTCAGGAATAAGTATTTTTATATTGGCAGATTTATATAAATTAGAGTCTTTATTTGATACAATTCCTATTAAAGTAATTTTATTTGATTTTGCATATTTAATAATGTTCTTTAATTCATCTGTATTTCCAGAATAACTTATCAAAATTAAAATATCATTTTTTGTAATTCTTCCCAAATCTCCATGAGAGCAATCACTAGCTGAAATTGAAAATGATGGAGTTCCAACAGAAGATAAAGTTGCTGAAATCTTTGAGGCTATTCTACCACTTTTACCAACGCCGCAAATTATCACTTTTGATTTACATTTATTTATCACTTTTACAGCTTGATAAAATGAATCGTTAATTGAATTTTTTAATTTTTTTAATGCTTTAATTTGAAGATCAATAACATTTTTTCCAATTTCATTAATTTCATTTTTCATTTTAATGTGACCAGATATCATCTTTAAACAAAGCTAAATCTAAATCTACCCTTGTTTTTAAAAATTTAAGACAGTCCTTATAAAGCTCAATTCTATTTTCCCTTTTTAAAATTTTTACTAATTCATCATGAATCTTATGTAAATAGATGACATCATTGGCACAGTATTTTAACTGAGCGGGAGTTAGCTCACCTCCAAAATCTGAATTTTGAAATTGTTTACTCACATCAATATTTATAAATTCTTTAATTAAAGTTTTGAGAGAATGGTTATCAGAGTAAGATCTTGCTAACTTTGAAGCAATTTTGGTATCAAAAATATTATTAGTATCCGTTTTTAAATAATGTTTTATATAAGAAATGTCCGCTCTTCCAAAATGGAAAATTTTGGAAATTGCAGGATCAGATAAAATCTTTACTAGGTTTGGAGCATTATAGCTATCTCTATCAAGTTGTATTATATGTGCATCTGAATTTCCAGATGAAATTTGAATAAGGCACAAAGGGTCTCTTCTAACATTTAAACCCATGAATTCACCATCCACAGCTATAACATTGCCTAATTGTAAATCATCTGGTAAATCGGTTTTGTGAAGTTTAATATCAATAGTCATTTATAATATATATATATGAAACCTAAAAATTGTCTAATTTTTGGTGGTAGTGGCCAAATTGGGAGACACTTAATAAGAAAATTAACTAAAAATAATATTAAAGTCACTGTTGTAACTCGTAACATTCATCAAAAAAGTTATCTTATTAAAACCCAGGGAAATGCTGGATATATTGATGTCGTAGAAGCAAACATTTACGATGAGGTTAAAATAAGAGCATTATTTTCAAAAGCTGATTTGTGTATAAACCTTATAGGTATTTTATTTGAAAAAAAAAAAAGGAAATACTTTTTATAATATTCATACTCTCTTTCCTAGCCTGTTAGCTAAACTAGCCAAAGAATTTAAGTTAAAAAGTTTCATTCATTTATCTGCTTTAGGAATTAACAATGCAGCTGATAGCAATTACGCTAAGAGTAAGTTAGAAGGTGAAAAAAATATTCTTGATAACTTTCCTCTCGCAACAGTATTGAGACCCTCTGTGGTATATTCAGTGGATGACAATTTTACCACAAATTTTATGACACTCTTGAATAGACTTCCTATTTTTCCTTTGTATTATTCTGGAAAAACAAAATTTACTCCCATTCATTGTTCAGATTTAACAGACATAATTTATCATGTAGTTTCAAAAAATATTAATTCTAAAATTATAGAATGTGTTGGTCCAGAGGTGATTACATTCGAAAACATAATTAAAAAGCTTTTGAAAGCAATTAATAAAAAAAGAATTTTAATTCCTATGCCATTATCTATAGCAAAAGTTTCTGCAAAATTGTTTCAATTAATGCCAAATCCATTATTAACAGAAGATCAATTAAGATTATTAAGATATGATAATATTTTATCAAATAAGTATAAAAGTAATTTTGATTTAGGTATACCTAGTACGAGATATTTTGATGAAGAATTAAAAAAATATTCTTATATGTGGAGAGAGGGAGGGCAATTTTCAATTGAAAAATATATTTCTAAAGAAAATACCTAATTTTAAATAAAAACTTTAACCAGATTGTAGTTTTTTTTCGATAAATTCTGGAACTTCTTCTTTGCCTGATGCCTCTTCTTTTTTACCTTTTGGTTGGTAAGCATAAAGTAAATGTAGTTTACAATATGAAAAATCTTTTAACGAAGATCGTCCACAAAAATAAAAATTTTTTTCATCTGGATGTCCTATGGGCCATTTACAAGAATTTTCATCTAATTCCTCTAATTGCTTTGGATTTTCTGGTTCAAAGTCTTTTTCGATTATTAATGATTTAAATTTACTTTTTCTGGTCCTTTTAGATTTAATATTACTCTCTTGCACTGAAGACTCAAAATTTTTAGTAGAAGTAGCAGTTCTCGTTTTTATTTTAGCAGATAAATTTAGTCTATGAGCTTTACCTATAACTGCATTTCTACTTATTCCACCAATTATCTCAGCTATTTGGCTAGCAGTATTTCCTTTGCCCCATAATTCTTTTAATTTTGCTACTTTTTCTTCAGTCCAACTCATAATTTTCTATATCTTGTATAAGATGACATGATAAACACAATATAAGGTTATTTTGTTAAAATAAACAAGATTAATTTAATCTTTATCAACAACTAATTAAATACTTAATTTTTCAATCGAAAATTGTATTTAATTATTTTATTTTAGGAGATTAAAACATTATTCTTATGAGCTATCTTGTTAAAAATTACAATCGAAAAAAAATATCTTTCAAAAAAGGAAAAGGAAGTTTTTTATATTCAAACAATAATCAAAAATATTTAGATTTTGTTCAAGGTATAGCTGTTAATTCATTAGGACACGCTCATCCAAAATTAATTAAATCACTATCTAAACAATCAAAAAAACTTTGGCATGTTTCAAACGCTTTCATTATTCCAGAGGGAGAACTATTAGCTAAAAAAATTGTTAAAAAAACTTTTGCAGATTTTGTTATGTTCCAAAATAGTGGTGCAGAAGCTACAGAGGCAGCAATTAAAGTTGCTAGAAGATATTTTTATTCAATTGGTAAACCAAATAAAAATAGAATTCTATGTATTCGAAACTCTTTTCATGGAAGAACCATAGCAGCTATATATGCAAGTGGATCAAAGAAAATGATAGAAGGATTTGGTCCTAAGGTAAATGGTTTTGATCATTTTGATTTTGGAAATCATCAATCGCTTGAAAAAAACATCACAAAAAATACAGCAGCGATAATGGTTGAGCCTATTATGGGTGAGGGCGGAATTAAGATTATCCCAGATTGGTGTTTGAAAGAACTTAGAAAATTATGTAACAAAAAAGGTATTTTGTTAATTCTTGACGAGGTTCAATGTGGCATCGGAAGAACAGGTAATTTCTTTGCCTTTGAAAAATCAGAAATTAAACCTGATATCGTTCCGATTGCAAAAGGTATTGGTGGTGGATTTCCAATTGGTGCAGTTCTCATGAATAAAAAGGTTGCAAAAAGTATGACAGCGGGCAGTCACGGTTCAACTTTTGGAGGAAATCCTTTGGCTATGCAAATAGGTAATACAGTTTTTGATATTATCTCAAAAAAAAGTTTTTTAAAAAATGTAAAAAAAAATTCAATTTATTTTTTGAAACATTTGAACAATATTCAAAAAAAATATCCAAAAATTATTAAAGAGGTTAGAGGCAGAGGTTTTTTAATTGGCTTACAGGTTCACAAAGATCAGTCAAATTTCATAAAAAGATTGTATGAAAACAAATTATTAACTATTAGAGCTGCTGAAAATGTTGTGAGAATTTTACCACCACTTAACGTTAAGAAATCAGAACTAGATTTGGCAATTAAAATAATCAACAAAGTTTGTTCTAGCTATTAATTTTATGAAACATTTTATTAACCTTAAGGATATTCCCACTAAAGATTTGCGGAAAATATTAATGCATGCAAAAAAAAGAAAACAAACAAGATCTGAATTGAATACATTGCAGCTTGACAAAGATGTCCCTTTAAAAGGAAAATTATTAATTCAAATGTTTGAAAAGTCTAGCCTACGAACAAGATTGAGCTTTTATCTTGCAATTAGACAACTTGGAGGAGGAACAATTACTCTTAGATCAAATGAATTACATATAGGATCAGGTGGCGAATCTTTAGAAGATACCGCTAAGATTTTATCTACTTATGGTGACGGATTTATGTTAAGAACGAATAGTGATCTCAAAATAGATAATTTCAAAAAACATTTATCTATACCAATCATTAATGGTCTATCTCCCTCTTCTCATCCAACCCAAGTTTTATCTGATATTTTTACAATTGAGGAAATTAAAAAAAAAGATATTTCCAAATTAAAGATTGCTTGGGTTGGTGACTCAAATAATGTTTTAAATAGTTTAATTGCTGCATCTGTAAAATTTTCTTTCAAATTAAATATAGGCTGCCCAAAAAATTATGAACCAAAAAAATTTATTTTAGATTGGGTTGAGAGTAAGAAAAAAAAATTGTTTATATTTAATAGTGCAAAAAAAGCAGTGGAAAATGTAGATGTCATTTTTACTGATAAAGTTATTTCTTTAAATGATAAAGTAAACAAAAAGAAAAAGATTAAAGATTTCAGAAATTTCAAAATTAATAAAAAACTAATGAGCCATGCAAAAAAAGATTGTATATTTTTACATTGTCTTCCAAGAGGTAATGAGGTTGAAGACAAAGTTTTCAAAAGTAAAAATTCTAAAGTTTGGTTACAGGCTCTAAATAGAGTTCATGTACAAAAAAGCATTTTGCTTTATTGTTTTGGTAAATTGAGATAATAAAAATTTACATGAAGAGAGGGCTTATATTTAAATGTTTTCTTATTTTATTAATTACTGCTTCTATATTTATAACTATAGATTATTTATTTGGAAAAAAAATTGATAAAATAATTAGAATTAAAGATGACGAGAGGGTTTATCGTGTTCAAAATGAATATTTTCATCACGGGTTTTTAAAAAATTATTCAACAAATAAAGCTCGTTGGGGTAATAGATTTTACAAATTTTGCAGTGATCATAACGGTTTTAAATATGATTGTATCTCAAATTATGAGTCTGATTTTGATGTTGCATTTATTGGTGATAGCTTCACAGAAGGAATTGGTTTAGAATATGAAGACACATTTGTTGGATTATTTAAAAAATTTACAAAACTTAAAGTTGTAAATCTTGGTGTGAGTTCTTACTCACCTTATATATACAGAGACAAAGTAATTTATTTATTGGAAAACAAATTAATAAGTTTTAATCATCTAATTGTTGCTGTAGATTTAAGTGATTTGAATGATGATAGATTATATAATAATACACGTAATTTAAATGAAAATGATACCGGGTCAAACAAGTATCATCAATATAATTTAATATCTAAAACTTTACATAAAATAAAACCTTTTTTAAGAGAAAATTTAATTATTACAGATTTCATATTGAGGCAAATTTGGTGGATTGGTTTAAGAAATTTTTTTAAAAATCATTCAAATCATTATATTGCTTACAACAACATAGAGAGCTCTTGGAGTTATGACCCTAAATTTAATGACAAAAAAGATTTAACTTTTATGATCCAAAATATGACTGACCTGGCATCTTATTTAAAAAAAAAAAGATATTAAATTAACATTAATGATACATCCACATCCTGCAAGTATTCTATATGATACAAAATTAAGTTTGTATAAAAAAACTTGGCAAGAATTTTGCCTTGAAAATTGTGATAATTTTATTGACTCCTTTTCTCCGTTTTTTGATCTAGAGAAAGATAAAAATGAAATAATCAAAGAGTTTTATATTAAGGGTGATATTCATTTAAACAAGAATGGAAATAAATTTCAATTTTCACATTTAATTCAAAATTATAATTAACTAAATGATCAAAAAATAAGTATTTTTTATTCTTATGATATTAAGGAAGTGGGAGTGGATTATCTGAATTTTGATTAAGATATTTAATTACCGAGGCTCTATCCTTTTCTTTTCTTAATCCTGCAAAAGCCATTTTCGTACCTTTGATCCATTTAGCAGGTTTAATTAAGTAGCCATTTAATTCTTCGAAAGTCCATTCTTTTCCATAATCAGAGAGAGCCTTTGAATATTTGTAATCATTTAATGCTCCAACTTTTCTTCCCACAACATTATACAAAGCAGGTCCAATATTATTTTTTCCATCTTTGACAATTGAATGGCAAGCTGCACATTTTTTAAAAACTTTTTCTCCAGTCGCAATATCTCCTAATGCCATTAGTGCAACCATATCAATTTTATCCTCAGTTGTTTCCGAACTCGACTGATTGTCAGTTGCAGCAACTTTCTCTACTTCTACTGCGTAACCTGGTGTTTCAGGTTTTTCAACATAGAATATTACATTTGAGAGTTTATCTATTCCAATTATTAATAGTGCTACTAGTAATACTGCAGCTATTATTTTATTTATTTCAAAAGAGTCCATTTTTGATAAAAAAATTTATAAGGATCTATAACATTAAAATTTTAAAATTGCTTATATTTTACTGTACAATTTTGCCCCTCTTTATAATCTAAATATATATATATAATCTATGAAAACATTAATAATTATACCCTCAAGAATGTCAGCTACAAGATTGCCTGGTAAGCCATTACTAAAAATTAATGGTCTTTCAATCATTTCGCACGTGTTTAAAAAAGCAGAAAGTTCAAATATTGGAGAAGTTGTTGTTGCTACAGAGGATCAAGAGATATTAGATGATGTCAAAAGCAATGGTGGAAATGCTATTTTAACCTCTAAAAATCATAAGACAGGCACGGATAGAATTTATGAGGCGTTTACTCAAATGAAAATAGATGATGTAAATTATATTATGAATATTCAAGGTGATGAGCCTGATATTGACGTAGATGATATAAAAAATTTAGATAATAAAATGAAAATTAATAATTCAAATATTGGAACTTTAGCAGCTAGTATTTCAAACCAAGAAATGTACAACAATGAAAACATAGTCAAAGTAGAAATTAAAGAGTCGTTTGATAAAAATTCTTTCCCTTTTGCTAGTAATTTTATGAGAAAAACAAAAAAAAATGCTAATATTTTTCATCATGTAGGAATATATTCTTATGAAGTTCAAACTCTTCAAAAGTTTATTTCATTTGATCAATCAAAAAATGAATTAAAAAATAGACTAGAACAATTAAGAGCATTAGATAATGATATTAATATTAATGTGGCTCTAGCTAAAAAGTCTCCAATAGGAGTGGATACTGAAGAAGATTATATAGCTATAAAAAAAATTATGAAATATAAATAATTATGAAAAAAATTTACTTTCAAGGCACCTATGGAGCCTATTCTCATCTTGCATCACTTTCAATAGATCCAAATGCAGAAATAATTCCATGTAAAACTTTTGATGAATGTTTTTTGAATGCTTCAAGTGAAAGAAATTCTAAAATAGTAATCCCAGAGTCAAATAGAATAACAGGGAATATTGGTATAGAATACTTAATTTTCAAATATCGATTAAATATTTATTCTGAGTATTTTCAAAAAATAGAACATAATCTTTTAGGCCAACCAGGTACGAAAGTGACAGAAATAAAGAATGTATTTTCACATGCTCAAGCATTATCTCAATGCTCTAGATTTATTAAGAAATATAAAATGAATGAGCATGTTAGAGCAGATACGGCTGGATCAGCAGAAATGATTTCTATAAACAAAAAAAAAGATGAAGCTGCTATTGCTTCTACTTTAAGTGCTAAGACTTATGGTTTAGAAATAATTAAAAAAAATATTGAAAATGAAAGTGGAAATCTAACTAGATTTTTAGTAATGGGAAAAGATATAATGCAGCCTGAGTTTGATGAAAAAAAATATATAACTTCTTTTTTATTTAAGCTTAAAAGCAAACCAGCTGCCCTATATCAATCTTTAGGTGGTTTTGCGATCAATGGCGTGAATTTAACAAAGTTACAAAGTTATCCAGAAAAAAATTCTTTTGATTCATTCTTTTTTTTATGTGATCTAGACGGACATATAGAAGATCCAAAAGTACAAAAATCGTTAGAGGAGCTTGGACTTCATTGTCAGGATTTTCATGTTCTTGGTGTTTTTGAGGCAGACCCAATAAGGGAAAAAAAATTATAATCTTTTCTTGTAGATTAGAAAACAATACTGCTATAATAGCTGTGGAGGCTAGAGGTGGGTGCTGCTTGAACCCGACCAGATCTTAACGGAAGCAGTCGTAAAGACAGTTATTCAGGTTCTAGTCTCCTAAAAAGTATTAAAATGAATAAAAATTCAAAAGTTTTAGCTCTTAAATATAGACCTCAAACATTCGAGGATTTGATTGGTCAAAATATAGTTTCTGAGACAATCATTAATTCTATTAAAGTCGACAAAGTACCTAATGCTTATCTTTTCACTGGTATAAGAGGAATTGGAAAAACAACCATTGCAAGGATAGTTGCAAAATCTTTAAATTGTTTAAATGGTATTCAAAATTTATGTAAAGAAAAACTATGTGAGAATTGTGAGGCTATTTCAAACTCAAGTCATATAGATGTTTTAGAAATGGATGCCGCAAGTAAAACAGGAGTAGATGATGTTAGAGATTTGATTGAATTTTCAAAATATGGACCAACGTTATCTAAATATAAGATTTTCATAATTGATGAGGTACATATGTTAAGTAAACAAGCATTTAATGCATTGTTGAAAACACTTGAAGAACCTCCAGAGTATTTAAAGTTTATTTTTGCTACTACAGAAATTAAGAAAATACCTATTACTGTAGTTTCAAGATGTCAAAGATTTGATCTCTCTAGGATCAAGTCTTCTGAATTATTCGAGTTTATAAAAAAAATAAAAGATAAGGAAGGTGGTAATGCAAATGATGAAGCTTTAAAATTAATTGTGAAAATCTCAGAGGGCTCTGTAAGGGATGCTCTTTCTTTATTAGATAGAGCTTTATTAAGTGTTGAGAAAAAAAATGAATTAGATTTAAACACAACTCAGAAAATATTTGGTTATTTTGATAAATCACAATTAATAAATTTATTTAATTTAATACTCGAGGGAAATGAAAATAAAGTAATAGAGGAATACAGAAAAATTTATGACCAAGGTGTTGATCCAAAAGTTTTCATAAATGATTTTCTTGAGATCATATATTATTTTAAAAATATTAACTCACTTACACTTGAGAGCACAAATTTTTCTCTTAATGATGATGAATTTAAAAAGATAAAAAAAATTTCTGACAATGTAAACTCGGAGATATTAATTTTATTTTGGCAGTTTGCTATTAAAACTTTAGGAGAACTAGAGATTGTTTCTAATCAACATTTGTCAATTGAAATGTTTTTGTTAAGATTAATTCATTTAAAAGGCATCACACCAAAAAATGATTACAAAGATAGTAAAGTATATGAAAAAGGCAAAAATAAAGAAACTGACAGTAATATTTTGAATAAGATAATTAATAAAGAAACTATAAATCAGATAAAAAATGTGACTCAAGAAAAAAAAATAAAACCGGGAAGACAAATAGAACCAAAAGCATCTGTTGAAACAGATATAGAATCTTTCCAACAATTAATAGAAATTTGCTCTACTAAAAAAGAAATGAAACTTAAGTATGAACTTGAAAAAAATGTTAATTTAGTAAAATTCGAAAACGGTAGAATTGAAATTTCTTTTAATGATAGTTTAGATAAAGATTTTGTTAAAAATTTATCAGCTAAACTTTTAGAATGGACAAATCAGAGATGGATAATAAGTTTTAGTAAAAGACAAGGAGAAATGTCAATTAAGGATAAAGAGCAAAATAAAAAAAGAAATTTAATTCATGATGCAAAAAGCTCTCAATTGTACAAGGAAATAATTGATTTATTCAGTGACGCAGAATTAATTGATGTAAAAAATAAAGACAAAACAGATACTACAAATGACTGATTTCAGAAAAATATTAGATAAAGCAAAAGAACTAGAGTCTAAAATGAAGGAGAGCCAACAAAAAATCAAAAGTATTAGAGCCGAAGGTGTTTCAGGTTCTAATTCTGTTAAAGTAACTTTAGACGGAGAAGGGGAAATGCAAAAGATAGAAATTTCAGATGATATTTTAAATGAAAAAAAAGCAATTATTGAAGATTTAATAATTGCAGCACACAATAATGCAAAAATCCAACTAAAATCAAAAACAACAGAGGAAATTTCGAAAGCCACAAGTGATTTGGGTATTCCTGGTTTTAAATGGCCGTTATAGTTAATGCAAAATATCTCTGAAATAGATGAATTAATTAAAATAGTTTCTAAATTACCCGGACTTGGCCCAAAATCTGCAAAAAGAATAGTCTTAAAATTAGTAAACAATAGAGACGAATTGATTAAACCTTTGGCAAGTACTTTAGCACAAGTTTACAAAAATATTACACGTTGTAAATCATGTGGATCTTTAAAATCAAATATATCAGGTTGTGCTAATTGTGAGGTTATTAAAGATAAATTTAATAAGATTTGTGTTGTTGAAGATTTAGCTGATCAATGGTCAATCGAAAATTCAAATGTTTATAAAGGGTATTTTCATATTCTTGGAGGAACAATTTCTTCAGTTGGAAATAGAAAAGAGGATCTTTTAATTAACTCATTAGTAGAAAGAGTAATAAGAGATAAAATAGAAGAGGTTATACTTGCTACAAGTGCTACTGTTGAAGGCCAAACGACGGCATATTATATTCAAGATAGTTTAAAAAAAACAAGTGTAAAAATAAGTAAGTTGGCTCAAGGATTGCCTGTTGGGGGAGAAATAGAAAGTTTAGATGATGGCACTCTTTTTTCTGCTTTTAAAAATCGATCCAGCTTAGAGTCTAATTCTGACTAGCTTTTTTTTTGGTTCTATTAAGGTGTAGCAATGGTTCTGTATATCCAGAGGGTTGTTTTATTCCAAGAAAAATTAAATCACAAGCTGTCTTAAATGAAATAGATTTTTCAAAATCATCACTCATTTTAACATAATTTTTGTCATCTTTGTTTTGTTTATCAACTATTTTGGCCATATCCTTCATAATTTCAATGACTTGAATCTTTGTAGTTATTCCATGATGTAACCAGTTGGCAATATGTTGAGATGAAATCCTTAAAGTTGCTCTATCCTCCATAAGCCCAACGTTATTTATATCGGGTACTTTGGAGCATCCTATACCTTGATCAACCCATCTTACAACATAACCTAATAATGTTTGGGCTGAATTAGATATTTCTTTATTAATTTCATCGATTGACCAATTTGGTCTGTCGGCGGTTGGTATATTTAATAAATCATCTAACTTAGCTGCTTCCCTAGATTTTATCCGCTTATGTTTTTCAAAAATATCAATTTCATGGTAGTGCAAAGCATGCAATGCTGCAGCTGTTGGAGAAGGAACCCAAGCGCAATTAGCACCAGCATTTAAATGATCAATTTTTTGCTCCAACATATCTTTCATTTTATCTGGTATAGCCCACATCCCCTTACCAATTTGGGCTTTTCCTGAAAATCCACATTTTAGGCCTACATCAACATTATTATTTTCGTAAGCAGTTATCCATTTTGATGATTTCATCTCACCTTTTTTTATCATTGGGCCCGCCTCCATAGAAGTATGAATTTCATCACCAGTTCGATCTAAAAATCCTGTATTTATAAAAAAAACTCTATTTTTTAATGATCTTATGCATTCTTGAAGGTTTGCTGATGTTCTTCTTTCTTCGTCCATTATTCCAATCTTGCAAGTATATTTTTTTAATTTTAAAACCTCTTCGACTTTTGTGAAAATCAAGTCAGTAAATGCTGTTTCATCAGGACCATGCATTTTTGGCTTTACAATATAAATTGAACCTTTTCTTGAATTACCTTTCTTTTTTATATCGTGCAAAGCAGCAGCAGTGGTTATGAACGCATCCATCAAACCTTCAGGTATCTCAGATCCATCATTTAAAATTATTGAGGGATTAGTCATTAGGTGTCCCACGTTTCTAATTAAAAGTAAACTACGACCATGTAATTTTAAACCCTTGCCATCTTTGGAAATATAACTTCTATTAGGGTTCAATTTTCTTTCAAAAGTTTTTCCCTCTTTTTCGAATTGACTTACAAGGCTTCCTTTCATTAGACCCAACCAATTTTTATAACAAAGCACCTTGTCATTTGCATCTACTGCTGCAACGCTATCTTCATTATCACAAATTGTGGAGACAGCGGATTCTAATATTATATCACTTATACCAGCATGATCTTGTTGTGCACTAAAAGCTCTGGGATTTTTTAAAATTTCTATGTGAAGATTGTTATTTTTTAAAATAATAGCTGAAGGATTATCAACTTCTCCACGGTGACCTACAAATTTATTTTTATCTTTTAAATTTGTAACATCAACCCCTTTTAATATTTTTAACTCTCCGTTTTGAATAGCCATTCCTGTAATTTTTTTCCAACTAAAGTTATTTAATGTGAAGTATTTGTCTAAAAATTCTCTTCCATATTTTATAACAAATTCTCCTCTCTCTGGATCATATCTCTGTGATGTGCTATCCTCAGATTGTTCTATTGCATCAGTCCCATACAAACTGTCATAGAGACTCATCCATCTAGCATTTGCAGCATTTAAAGCGTATCTTGCGTTCATGATTGGAACTACAAGTTGCGGGCCTGCAATTTTTGCAATCTCATCATCTATATTATTTGTTTCAATTTTAAAATCAGGCCCTACCTCTTTTAAATAACCAATTTTTGATAAAAATTTTTTATATTCATCATGATTAAGTTCATTACTTTTATTTTTGATATGCCATTCATCAATCTTTTTTTGAAATTCATCTCTAATTTTTAATAACTCTTTATTTTTTGGAGCTAGTTCATGAACAACTTTGTCAAAACCTTTCCAAAAATCCTTAGGTAAAATTTCAGTATCTTTCAAAAGTTCATTATTGACGAAATCTAAGAGTTCATTAGATACTTTTAAATTATTTACTTTGGTATATTTGTCTTGCATATCACTTCTAATTGCCCCATCTGTATTTTGGCCTGAGAGTTTTTGCTCCTTCGGCGGAAATATTTTCCTTTCCAGAGTGTTATGCTTCGTCGGTCCATTATACCTGAGAGTTTCCGGGGTGGTTGCTCCTTCGGTGCTAAATTAATAGTCTCTCCCGACAAAATCAAACTTACTATTATATATTTTGATGTCAATTGATTATTATAACATTAACATTTTATTGCCTTTTTTGACACATAAGTATTAATTAAACTCTAATGAAAAATTATTTAAATTTTGAAAATGAAATTAAAGATCTAGAGGATGAGCTTGAGAAATTAAAAGATCCTTATAATCAAGATGGAATATCGGAAGTTGATACAAATAAAATTTCAAAAACTCAAGATGAATTAGATAAAAAGTTAAAAGAAATTTATTCATCTTTGAATCCTTGGCAAACCACAATGGTTGCCAGACATGAGGATAGACCAAAATCAAAATTCTTTATAGATAATTTATTTGAAGATTTCATATCTTTAGCAGGAGACAGATATTACGGTGAAGATAAATCAGTTATTACTGGATTTGCAAAATTTGATGGTCAATCAGTTTTAGTTATTGGTCAAGAGAAAGGAGAAAATTTAGAATCTAGAATTGAAAGAAATTTTGGGATGATGAGGCCAGAGGGATATAGAAAAACCATCAGACTGATGGAGTTAGCAGATAAATTTAATATTCCAATAATATCATTTATAGATACACCGGGGGCATACCCAGGAGTCGGGGCTGAGGAAAGAGGACAAGCAGAGGCAATTGCAAAATCAATTGAATGTTGTATGAAATTAAAGGTTCCTACAATAGCCATAGTAATTGGAGAGGGCGGTTCGGGTGGTGCTATAGCATTGGCGTCTGCAAACAAAGTTATCATGTTGGAAAATGCTATATATTCTGTCATATCACCGGAAGGATGTGCAACCATATTATGGAGAGATCCAAAGAAAATGCTCGATGCGGCTAAAGCAATGAAATTATCTGCAAAAGATCTTTTGGAGCTTAAAGTGATAGATGAAATTATTCAAGAGCCTTTAGGAGGAGCTCATAGAGATAGAATTTTAATATTAAAAAGTGTTAAAGAGACCATTTCTAAAAATTTAAACTTTTTTCAGCAAATGTCATCGCAAGAAATCTTGGAACAAAGAAAAAACAAATTTCTTAAAATTGGAAGAGAGAAGGGTTTTATTAGTAATCTCGAAAGTTTGAGTTCTTTAGAAAATAAAAAAAACAACTTGGAGCATTTTTTTTATCAAAATAAAAAGAATTTTATGTATGTTATTGGTTTTTTAATGTTATTAACTCTTTTAATAGTTTTTATCTTATAAGGCTCCACAACAATTTTTAAATTTTTTACCTGAAGCTTCACATCTGTCATTTCTTGAAATTTTTTGATTTTTTTTCAAAATTAAAAGACATTTAGGGTTGTTTAAAATATTGGTTTCTTTTTTTAAATTTTCGTTTGCTGGAGGCTGTTCAACAACTTTCAAATTCATTAAAATTGTTACATAATCTAACTTTAATTTATCAAGAAGATTTGAAAATAGTTCAAAAGCCTCTTTTTTATATTCAATTAAGGGGTCTCTTTGACCATAAGATCTAAGACCAACAACTTGTCTTAATTGTTCTAAATATTGAATATGTGATTTCCAATTCATATCAATCGATTGAAGTAAAATTCTTTTTTCAATTTCTTTTGATTGACTTTCACCTAAAAATTTTATTCTTTCATTTCTCATTCCAATAAATTTACTTAATATTTGTTTTTTAAAATCAATATCATTTAGTGCGCATAGCTTTTCAAGCTGGTTATCTTCTAGACTCTTACCCATTAAAGTCTTAAGTCTAGTATTAAATTCTTTACTCTTTGGATTTGATACTTTTTGAGACTTAAATCTTATTAAATCATCAATTATTTCATTTAAAAAATCTTCTGAATATTGAAAAATCTCTTCACTACTTATTGCATCATTTCTTTGAGAAAAAATTACGTGTCTTTGATCATTAAGAACGTTATCAAATTTAATTAAAGTTTTTCTTATGTCAAAGTTTCTGGCTTCAACTTTTTGTTGTGCTCTTTCTAAAGCTTTATTAATCCATGGATGATCTATACTTTCGCCATCCTTTAACCCTAATTTTTCAAGAATATTGTTCATCGACTCTGACCCAAATATTCTCATGAGATCGTCTTCAAGGCTAACAAAAAATATTGAGCTTCCTTCGTCACCTTGTCTTCCCGATCTTCCTCTTGCTTGATTATCTACCCTTCTAGACTCCATTCTTTCTGTACCAATTACAAATAATCCACCCAAGTTTTTAATTTTTTCTTTATCTTTGCTTAGCTTATCTATTGGTATTGATCCTTTTTTACCTCCCAATTGTATATCAACTCCGCGACCTGAAATACTTGTAGTAATAATTACAGAACCTTCTTTTCCTGCGTTGGCGATAATTTCTGCTTCATTCTCGTGATTTTTTGCATTTAATACAACATGATTAATATTTTGCTTTTGTAATAATTCTGAATAAATTTCCGATTTATTTATACTAGAGGTAAAAACTAATAAGGGTTGACCGATTTCATTACATTCTTTGATTTTGTCAATTATTGCTTTATTTTTCTCTTTCTCAGTTCTAAATATTTGATCATTATAATCTTTACGTATCATTGGATTATTTGTGGGAACTACTACAACAGGTAAAGTGTAAATCTCAAAAAATTCTTCTGCTTCTGTTGCAGCTGTACCAGTACATCCAGAAATTTTTTTGTATAGCTTAAAATAATTTTGATAAGTTATTGATGCTAAAGTTTGATTTTCTGCCTGTATTTCAATTTTTTCTTTTGCTTCTAAGGCTTGATGAAGTCCATCTCCGAATCTTCTACCCTCTAGTATCCTTCCTGTTAATTCGTCAATAATTTTTAAACTGCCATCTCTAACAATATAATCTTTTCCTTTGGTAAATAAATGATTAGCTTTTAATGCTTGATTTACGTGGTGAACTAAAGCCAAATTCTCTGGGTCATAAAAATTATTATTTTTGAGTATCCCAGCATTAGAAAAAATTTTTTCAACATTATTTATTCCTTCATTTGTTAATAAGATATTCTTATCTTTTTCATCAATTTCATAATCTTTTTTATTCAATTGTTTTACTAATTTATCAATTGCAAGATACTGATGAGTTTTATCTTCAGCTGCACCTGAAATTACTAATGGAGTTCTTGCTTCATCAATAAGACAGGAGTCAATCTCATCTACAATTGCATAGTGATGACCTCTTTGAACTTTGTCGTTATTAGAAAATTTCATATTATCTCTTAGATAATCAAAACCTAACTCACTATTTGTTGCATAAGTTATATCACAATTGTAATTTTTTTTTCTTTCCAAATCATTTTGATTATTGTTAATAAATCCTGAAGTTAATCCTAAAAAATTATAAATTTGACCCATTTCTTGAGAGTCTCTTTTTGCTAAATAATCATTAACAGTAACTACGTGTACACCTTTTTCATTTAAAGCATTCAAATATGCTGACAGCACAATTGTTAAAGTTTTTCCCTCACCAGTTCTCATCTCCGCAATTTTGTTTTCATGCAAAACTATACCCCCAATCAACTGAACATCATAATGGCGTTCTCCTCTAGATCTTGATGAGGCTTCCCTTACTAAAGCAAAAGCTTCTGGCAGAATCTGGTCTAGTGTTTCTCCATTTTTAATTCTATTTTTTAATTCGTGGGTTTTTTTTGGAAAATTCTCATCAGTAAAATTTTTATATTTATCCTCTAATATATTAATTTTTCTAACAATTTTGCCAATTCTATCTAATTCTTTCTGATTACCAGATTTAACAAATTTTGAGATAAAGCTTAAAGGATTAAACATTTGTTTTGATTTATAAATTAATTATAAGTTAAATATAAGTATTAAATAAGTAATTTAAATAGTATGGGAATTAATATATCTAATTTTTTGTCGTCTAAATCAAAAAATCGTAAATTGATAGATTTTCAAGATTTAGACCATATAGATGGTTTATCTGTGTCAGCGGTTAGTGCAAAATTATATAACACCAGTAGAGATGATCTGGTAATGTTTTATTTCAGAGAAGGTGCTAATTTTGCCTCAGTTTATACAAAATCAAAAATTTTGTCTGAAAATATTAAGTGGAATTTAAATCAAAGAACAAAAAAAATATTTTGTTTATTAATTAATACAAGAAATGCAAATTCATTTACAGGCGTTCAAGGTTATAAAAGTATGCAAATCTTGGCTGAGAATTTATCTCAAAAGCTAACTGATAAACAAAAGCAGGATGAAGAAAATCCTGTATCGATAAAACCAAAAAATATAATGTTTGGATGCACAGGCACAATTGGAGAGATTTACCCTCTTGAAAAAATATCCTCTAAAATTCCAGATTTAATCAATAATATTAAATATACACAAAATAAACTTATATGGATGAAAGCTTCACTTGGAATTATGACTACCGACACACAACCAAAGATGGCAATGGAGGAATGTTCAATAGGTAGTACTACGGTTAAGATTTATGGAGTTGCAAAAGGTTCAGGAATGATACAGCCAAATATGGCAACCACATTAGGATATATTTTTACAGACGCAGATTTATCTAATGATGTTTTAAAAAAACTTTTAAGAAAAAATATAGAAAATACTTTCAATGCAATAACTTGTGACGGAGATACTAGCACCAATGACATGGTTTCTATTTTTTCAACAGGAAAAGCTCATCATAAAAAAATTAATAGTTTTACAGATATTAATTTAAAAGAATTTGATCAGTCATTAAATAATGTTTTATTAAATCTAGCAAAAAGGGTAGTAGCGGATGGAGAAGGTGCTTCTAAATTTATAACTATTAAAGTTTTAGACTCAAAATCAGAGTCTGATGCAAAAAAAATTGCTTTTTCAATTGCGAATTCTCCATTAGTTAAAACTGCGATAGCAGGAGAAGACCCTAATTGGGGAAGAATAATAATGGCAATTGGAAAATCTGATACAGAAATAAAGATAAATAAATTATCTATTAAATTTGGTGATATATTAGTAGTTCATAAGGGTAAACTGAATAATTTATATAATGAAAAGGAAACTGCTGAATATATGAAAAGTTCTGATATTGAAGTTAGCGTGAATGTTGGAACTGGAAAAAAAGCATTTACATCATATACGATGGACTTAACGAAAAAATATATAGAAATTAATGCCGATTATAGAAGTTGAGGGTATTGAAATTATAAAAATAATAACCAAATCAAATAGATGATTAAATATAGTTTAATATGTAAAGATTGTGATTTAATTTTTGAAAGTTGGTTTGCTAGCTCTGGTGAATATGAAAAATTAAAAAAGAAGAAATTATTAAATTGTCATAAGTGTGAGTCATTCAATATTGATAAAAATTTAATGGCGCCCAGCTTAATAAATAAAAAGCAAGATTTTAAAATAAATAAAGATTTAAAAAAATATGAAAAAATTAAAAAGACAATTTCTGAATATCAAAAATTTATAAAAAATAATTTTGAATATGTTGGAGATAACTTTGCTTATGAAGCAAGATCAATTCATTATAATGAAAAAAAAAAGAAAAAAGGTATTTATGGCACAGCGTCCAAAAATGATCTTAAGGAACTAAAAGAAGAGGGAATTGATGCCCAGATAATCCCTTGGGTTGAGGACAATAAAAATTAATTTTTTATAAATTTAGCTATATAATTTACTGATTTATCATTACTTATTTTCCACTCATCAGTAAATAAATTAAACTTCATGCCATCAATTTTGTTTAAATCAAGATCATTTTTTTTTTGAATTGAAATTAAGTCGTCAGGTTTTACAAATTTTTCCCATTCGTGAGTACCTATTGGGAGCCAACGCAAAATGTATTCTGCTCCTACAATCCCAAATAAATATGATTTTAAAGTTTTATTCAATGTAGCCACAAACATTATTCCATTTTTTCTTAAAAGTTTTGAACAACTCTTTAAAAAAAGATTTATATCCTCAACATGCTCTACAATTTCCATATTTAAAATAACATCAAATTTTTTTTCATTTGTTAATTTTTCTGGCGATGCACAAATGTAATCAATTTTAAGATTATTTTGTTTTGCATGAAGCTTAGCAACTTGTATATTTTTTTCCGACGCATCAATTGCAGTAACATTTGCACCTAATCTACTCATAGGCTCTGAAAGCAATCCTCCACCACATCCAATATCTAAAATTCTAACTTTTTTTAAAGGGTTTTTTGTCTTATCTAATTTAAATGTCTCTATTATATTTTCTTTAATATAAGAAATTCTAATTGGATTAAATTTATGTAATGGTTTAAATTTTCCATTGGGATTCCACCATTCTTCAGCAATTTTAGAAAATTTTTCTATTTCTTTTTTATTAATTGTGTTATTTTTCATT
>MDTE01083275.1_pt1 | contig 30686 bp, 29 predicted proteins | sample 811231 | NCBI WGS metagenome assembly MDTE01 (sample SAMN05326651, study PRJNA326480) | marine metagenome | isolation source: seawater | place: Indian Ocean: Red Sea | collected 2010 | reverse complement strand
TGAGCGGTTGAAAGCACTAGTCTTGAAAACTAGCAATGGGTTTACTCATTCGTGGGTTCGAATCCCACCCTCTCCGCCAGAATTAAAGTTTGAAATTTTTTAGCAAATTACTAACTTTGTTTTCTGGAATAATGTCCTTACTTAAAGTACCAAGGTACCATTTAAAAATTTTATCATCATCCTTTTTTAAAATTTCATATAAATCAATCAATTCTTCGTAAGTAAATTTATTAACATATTTTTTAACAAAAGCGCCCAAAAGTAAGTCCATTTCTTTTATCCCCCTATATTCGGAACGATATATAATTTTCTTTTTGATAGTTTCCATTTTTTTCATATTAATGAAATTATACTATAAAATTAATTTATATGAATATAAATAAAAATAGTTTTTTGTTTAGGGACATATCATCACTTGATGGTGTAGGTCCTAAATTAAAAAAGTATTTGGAAAATAAAAAAATTGAGAAAGTAAAAGATTTGCTTTGGGATCTGCCATATTCATTTACGGATAGATCGCAAATAACGGATCTTAGTAAATTGGAAATTGGAAAAATTTCAACAGTAAAAGTAACTGTTATAAAATATAATTTTCCTAGAATTAGGAATCTTCCAAATAAAGTTATTTGTGGAGATGAAAAAAATAAAATAAACATTATTTTTTTTAACAGCAAGGAGGGGTATATAAGAAAAATATTACCTCTTAAAAAAAAAGTAGTAATAAGTGGTAAGGTTAATTATTATAAAAAATCATATCAAATTACAAATCCTACTTATGTAAAACCTTTGAATCAAATAGATGAAATTACAAAAATATTTCCAAAATATTCGCTAACTTCAGGTCTCACTGAAAAGATTTATAGAAAACTAATTACTAAAGTTTTAGCAAAAATAGATAACTTTATAGATTGGCATGATCAAGACTTTTTAAAAAAAAATAATTTTTCAAATCTAAGAGAAACTTTTTTAAATTTGCATAATCCCGAAAAAGAAATTGATATATTTTCAAATGATTATAAACGACTTGTATATGACGAAATACTAGCAAATTTACTTGCCTTGGTTAGTGCTAGAAAAGCGATTAAAATAAGAAAAAAAAATAATAAAATTTATTATAGTAAATATTCAAATTTAATTTTAAAAAAGTTTACTTTTCGATTAACTAACGATCAACAAAAAACTTTGAAGGAATTGGATCAAGATATTAAATCAAACAATCGTATGTTTAGATTACTACAGGGGGATGTGGGATCTGGTAAAACTATTCTTGCGTTAGTAGCTGCTGCAAATGTTATTGAGTCTAAATACCAGGTAGCATTTATGGCACCTACTGAAATTTTAGCAACACAACATTATGATTTAGCAAAAAATTTATTCTCATTATTGAACGTAAAAATTTCAATCATTACAAGCAAAACTGAAAATAATGATAAAAAGCAAATAATCAATAATTTGAAAAATGGCGATATTGATCTAATAATTGGAACTCACGCTCTGTTTCAGAAAAAAATTGAATTTAAAAAGTTAGGTTTCATTATTATTGATGAACAACATAAATTTGGAGTTCGACAAAGAATTGCGTTAGCTAAGAAAGGTGGTGATGACTGCGATCTCTTAGTTATGTCAGCAACACCAATACCCCGAACTATGATGTTGTCAGCTTTTGGGGATATGGATGTATCCATTTTGAGAGAAAAACCAAAAAATAGAAAAGATATTACTACCTTAGTAAAACCAGAAAGTAAAATTGCTGAATTATGGCCTTTGTTGGAAAAACAAATGTTGTTAGGTAGGCAGATATTTTGGGTTTGTCCTTTAATCGATAAATCCAAAAATTTAGATTATTCATCTGCAATAAATAAGTATGAATTAATAAAAAATATATTTCCAAATAATGTTGGTTTGATACATGGTAATTTAAATAAAGATGAAAAAAAAATTGTTCTGAACAATTTTTTAAAGAAAAAAATAAATATATTAGTAAGTACTACTGTAATAGAGGTCGGCATAAACTTTCCTAGTGCTACAGTTATGATAATAGAAAATTCTAATAAATTTGGATTGTCCCAGTTACATCAACTAAGAGGTAGAGTTGGAAGAGGAAATCAGGGTTCTTTTTGCATTCTTCTTTACAAAAATAATTTAAGTCTTAATGCAAAAAAAAGATTAAAAATTTTAAAGAGTACTAATGATGGGTTTTTAATTGCCGAAGAGGATTTGAAATTAAGAGGTCACGGTGATTTATTGGGATTTCAACAAAGTGGTATAAAAAACTTCAAATTTGCGGATCCAATACATCACAAAGAGCTTTTCCTGTTAGCAGAAAAAAATATTAAAGATATTAGAAATTTTGATATTAAAAAATTTGAAACTCTTTTAAAATTGCATGATAGAGCAGAAATAATTAATGAAATTGATGTTTAGTTTTATGGTTCAGTGCTACCAGCTGAAACAATAAATTTTGATGCTTCTTCAAATGAAAGATCTAAGTAGATTATCTCACTTTTTGGAAACATTAGTAAAAAACCACTTGTGGGATTTGGGGTAGTTGGTACAAAAACATTTACTAATTCTTGACCAACTTTTTCTTTAATCATCCCTTTGTTTTCTTTTGTTGCGAAACCGACGGCCCAAACACCTTTTCTTGGATACTCTACTAAGACCACATTTTTTTTATCACTTTTAGATTTTGTAAATGTTTCTGTAAGTTGTCCAACGGCTGAATAAATTGTTCTAAGTATTGGAATTTTATTTAATATACTTTCAAATAAATCAAATAATTTTTTTCCTAAAAATGATAAAGAAAGCCAGCCAATAATTGTAATAAGTAATAAAGAAATTAGTATTTCCAAACCTGGGATATTATATGGCAGATAATGATTTGGATTGATTTCTTTTGGTAAAATTTTTGAGGAAATTTTTATAAAAAAAAGAGTTAGATATAAAGTGATACCAATAGGTATTAATACCACCACTCCAGCAATAAAATTGTTACGAATGGAAGTAAAAAGAGATTTTTTAACCTTTTTTTTAGTCATTTAACATATTCTTTCAAATACAATCTTTCTTTTTTTGTGTTAAAATTCAAGTATGAAAAAATCTTATAACATAAATAGAAGAAAATTTCTTGAGGTTTTTGGTTGTTCGTGTTGTGGTTTTATTGCTACTTCTTGCGGCACAGTTCCAATTACTGAAAGAAGACAGTTAACTTTATATCCAGAAAGTGTAATTAATAGACAGGCTGCGAAAGCTTATGAAAAATTAAAAAATTCAAAAAAAATTAAATTAATAACTAAAGGTAAAGAATTAGATAATATCATTAATATTGGAGAAAAAATTGCTAAATCAGTATCCATTTTCTTTAAGAATAAGAAAACTCCAGATCCAACAGTAAATTTTGATTGGGAATACATTTTGATAGACAATAAAAAAATTAAAAACGCATGGTGTATGCCCGGAGGAAAAATTGCTGTATACACAGGTATTTTAGATGTAGCAAAAAATAAAGATGGACTTGCAACAATCATGGGTCATGAAATTGCACATGCCGTAGCAAAACATTCTGTTGAAAGAATGAGTCAAGCAATGGCATTAAATGTAACTACACAAATTGCTGATATCTTTACTGGAGGTAAAATCTCCCAAACAAGAAATACAGTTGGAAGAGCAACTGGAATGGATGTACTACAATTGGGTATAATGAATCCATTTGGTCGTAAACAAGAAACAGAAGCAGATTACCTTGGTTTAATTTTTTCTTCATTATCAGGATATAATATTAAAGAGTCCGTCAAACTCTGGGAAAGAATGAGAGATGCAAATAAAGGTAAAGAGCCTCCTCAATTTTTGAGCACTCACCCATCGAGCAAAAACAGAATAAAAAATTTACAAAATTGGGTAAATAAAATTATATTGGAGTACCCACCGATCAAAGTTTAAAAATTTATTTTAAACCATATTTTTTAATAGACATTATAGAAATAAAAAATATTGACTTTAAATTTGAAAAAAAATTCATTTTATTAAAAGACTTATTTAAATTATATATTAGAAAAAAATTCCCAATCCTATTGCTTGATAAAGAATTTTTAGTAACTCTATAAAAAACACCGTTAAAACTAAATTTTTTTGCAATAAATCCATTTTTTAAAATTCTACATTTAAAAATATAATCCTCTAAACTTTTGACATTTGGAAATTTAATATTAGAAATTATTTTACTTTTAATAATCATTGAACTTGTTGATATAGAAGTATCATTGATAAATTTTTTATAATTATAAAATAATTTTGGAGAAATTTCTTTTTTAAAAATACTTTCACCATTATTTTCTAAAAATGGCGTGTAATTTGTAAAGCTAAAATCAACATTATTTGACTTCATGAAATTAAGTTGTTTTTCAAGTTTTTCCTTATGCCAATAATCATCAGAATCCAAAAAGGCTATGTATTCCGAATTTGCAAATCTTAATCCTAAATTTCTTGAAAATGCAGCCCCTTTATTTCTTTTTAATTGTATAATTTCAATATTCTTGTTGTCTACGAATTCATTTAAAACACTTTTAGAATTATCATTAGAATTATTGTCTAAGATTATTAATCTCCACTTTTTAAAAGTTTGTTGAATGATTGATTGAATTGAATATCTTAAATATTTACCTTTATTATAATTTGGCATTATAATATCGACAATTTGTTTATCGCTCACTTAAAACCTAACCTTAAAACTCTTTTTATATAAAAGATTTTATATCATCCATTTTGTTGGTGAGCCCTGATGGACTCGAACCATCGACACCTTCCTTAAAAGGGAAGTGCTCTACCAACTGAGCTAAGGGCCCGTTCAAAGAATTCCTCTTTTATATTTAAAAAAGACAAAATTCAATTAATAAATACGCTAATTATACTTATTTATATTTTTTTTGTAAAACTTATCAAATGTCCCACTTTTAATTTCTTTACGTATTTTCATCATAAATTCCTGATAAAAGTTTACATTATGCAAAGATAAAATCATTGATCCTAAAATTTCATTAGTATTTATTAGGTGATTAAGGTAACTTTTTGAATACTTGTTAAGGCCTTTAATTTCACTATTCTTGTCTAAAGGACTGTTATCATTCTTAAATTTTGCATTTCGAAGATTGATTTTTCCCTCCCAGGTAAAAGCCAAACCAGTTCTACCGGACCTAGTTGGCATTACGCAATCAAACATATCAACTCCAAATTTAACAGCACCAAGAATATCTGAAGGAGTACCAACACCCATTAAGTATCTAGGTTTATCTTTTGGCATTAAATTAGTTATGCCCTCAAGTGTTTTGAACATATCTTCCTGTGTTTCACCAACAGCGAGACCTCCAAGAGCATAGCCATCAAAATTTATTTCTAACAACTTTGATAAACTTTCTTTTCTGAGATCCTCAAAAATACCTCCCTGTACAATACCAAATAAAAGTTTGTTTTTTTCATTACCAAACTCTTTTTTAGATCTTGCGGCCCAATCGGTTGAAGTATCAATCGCATCAGAAATAATTTTTTTATCTAATGTCAATTTTGGACATTCATCTAAAACCATTAATATGTCAGAGTTAATTGTTTTTTGAATTTGTATACTTTTTTCAGGACTTAACAAAAATTTTCTACCATCTATATGAGAAGAAAAAAAAGCTCCCTTTTTTTTATCAATTTTAGTTAATTTTGACAAAGACATGATTTGAAACCCCCCTGAGTCTGTAAGTATAGGTTTGTTCCAGTTCATAAAATTGTGGATTCCACCAAAATTCTTTAATATTTCTAAACCAGGTCGAAGAAATAAATGATAAGTATTTCCCAAAATTATTTGCGTATTAGTTTTTAAAACATCATCAGGAAAAATACTTTTAATAGTTCCCTGGGTACCCACAGGCATAAATGCTGGTGTATCTACATCCCCTCGTGGTGTATGGATTTTTCCCAATCTGTATTTACTTTTGCTATTTATTAATTCAAAAAAAATTTTTTTTGAATTCATTAAGATTTATTTTGCCAAAGAAAAACTAACAATTTTATCTGGATTTTCTACTAAACCGTTAGGACCTGATCCTTTTTTAATTTTATCAATATGTTCCATTCCTTTAACAACTTTGCCAAATACGGTATAGTTTCTATCTAAATGAGGTGTTGATTTGAAACAAATAAAAAATTGACTATTAGCGCTATTCGGATCAGATGATCTGGCCATGGATAAAGTGCCTCTTACATGGGGTATATTATTGAATTCAGATTTTAAATCAGGAAGATTAGAGGATCCGGTTCCTACTCTTTCCAAGTTAAAACTGTCTTTTTTTGAATTTCCAAATTCAACATCACCGGTTTGAGCCATAAAACCATCAATTACTCTATGAAAAACGACACCATCATATTCTTTATTTTTTGCTAAAGTTTGAATTCTTTTTACATGATTTGGTGCTACATCCGAGTATAGCTCAATTTCAACTTTTCCATGTTCAAGTTCTAAAATCATCTTGGTTTCATTTGCCTTTATATCAGTATTAAATAATAAAAAAAAACAAAAAATTAATAAATATAGATTTTTCATCTCAATTTATCTTGAATAGCTTTAATTGTAGATTTTGATACAAATTTTTTTAAATCTCCCTTAAGTTTTGCAATTTCCTTAATAAATTTAGATGAAATTATTTCGTTTTCAATTTCTGACATTAAAAAAATTGTTTCAATTTTTTTATCTAATTTTTTATTCATTCCAGCAAGTTGAAATTCATATTCAAAATCTGATACTGCCCTTAATCCACGTATTATAATTGATGCATTGAATTTTTTGCACAGTTTGACAGTTAAATCATCAAAAGAAATTATTTTAATTCTTTTTTTATTTAGTTTTAAATCATTAAAAAGGGATTGTTTTAGAATACTTATTCTCTCATCAACGGAAAATAAATATTCTTTGTCCGAGGAGTCGGTTGTTGCCACAATTAACCTATCAACTATTTTTAGGGATTTTTTAATAACATCCACATGTCCATAAGTAATAGGGTCAAAGGTTCCTGGATAAATAGCTGTTCTTCGCATTAGGAAATATTATCTTCTATCTTAATTGCAGAAACAACCTTTTCTTCTCCAGAAAGTTTTATAATTCTTACACCCTGCGTGTTTCTTCCCGCAATTCTGATCTCTTTTACGTTGCATCTTATAACTCTACCCTTGTCTGTTGAGAGAATTATTTCATCAGAATTTGAGACAACTAGTGTGGATGTGACGTTTCCATTTCTTTTAGAATTAACAATACCAATTATTCCTTTTCCGCCACGATTTGTAACTCTAAAGTCAAGAAAAGACGATCTTTTTCCATATCCATTTTCAGTAATAGATAAAATATATTTATCAATATTTTCCTTTTTTGATCCATTCTTTTTAATTAGAGCTTGTGCCTCTTTATTATTATCAACAACAGATAAAGACATAACATTATCATTTTCAGCTAAGTCTATTCCCCTAATACCTTTGGAAGATCTACCTTTAAACAATCTAAGTTTTTTTGACATAAATCTTATACATTTTCCTGATTTTGTACCAAGAATTATATCTTGATCTTCTTTACATTTTTCAACACCAATAATTTTGTCATTTTCATCCAGTTTCATAGCAATTTTTCCACTTGCATTTATATTTATAAAATCAGCTAAAGAATTTTTTCTAACTTTGCCTTTTGCAGTACAAAACACTACAAAAAGTCTTTTCCATTCATCCTCATTTTCAGGCAACAACATGGTAGAAGTTATTGATTGATTACTTTTTAATGGCAGAAGATTAAAAACTGATTTGCCTTTAGAATTTAAGCTTCCTTTTGGTATTTTCCACGCTTTTAATTTGTAGGCAAGTCCCTGTGTAGAAAAAAACAAAACTTGGCTGTGAGAATTACCAGATAAAATTCTAACAACAAAATCTTCTTCTCTTGTAGTAATTCCTGTTTTACCCTTGCCTCCTCTTTTTTGAGTTTTAACAGACGATAATGATCCACGTTTTATATATCCTTGATTTGTAAGATTAATAACAACAGATTCCTTTTGAATAGTTTCTTCAATATTGTAGTTCAGAACCGCATCAATAATTTTTGTTCTTCTTTTGACAGAAAATTTTGATTTAATTTCTTCTAATTCTTTTATAATTAAATTAAATAATTCCTTTTTTGATTTAAGTATTTTGTTGAAGTATGCAATTAAATCTGAAAGTTTTTTTATTTCAGTTTCAATTTCACTTATTCCATACGCGGTTAATTTTTGAAGTTTTAAATCAAGAATTGAATCAACCTGTTTTTTACTCAATTGATACTTTGTGATACTCTGTTTTTTTTCAATCTTAAGAACTAATTTAGAACTTTTTTTAATCGACCATCTTTTACTTAATAAGTTTTTTCTTGCTGTTTCTGTATCTTTAGAAGCTTTTATAATTTTAATTACAGGATCAATATTTTCTACAGCTGTAGCAATACCAATTAAAATATGAGCTCGCTCTTCAGTTTTTTTTAGATCAAATCGTATTCTTCTTAGAACAGTCTCTTCTCTAAATTTAACAAATTCAGAAATAAATTCTTTTAAATTTAAAACTTTTGGTTTTCCCTCGACAATTCCTAAAGTATTAAATCCAAAAGAAGACTCTATTGATGTAAGTTTGTATAATTGCCTTCTTACTGTTTCTGGTTCAACACCACGTCTAAGATCTATAACCACTCTTATTCCATCTTTATTTGATTCGTCTCTTATATCACTTACACCTTCTATTTTTTTTTCTCTTGAAAGTTCAGCAATTTTCTCATTTAAAATTGATTTGTTTACCTGATAGGGTATAGATTTAATTACTAATCTAGATTTTCCATTTTTTAATGTCTCCTCACCGATTTCACCTCGAACCTTGAAAGATCCTCTTCCTTTATTATAGCCCTGCTTAATTATGTCCTTACCAATAATTACTCCGCCAGTCGGAAAATCAGGTCCCGGTATGAACTTCATTAGTTGACCTATAGTTATATCTCTATTTTTAATATAATTTATTGTTCCCTCAATTACCTCCCCAAGATTATGCGGAGGAATGCTTGTAGCCATACCAACAGCAATACCACCAGCACCGTTAACAAGTAAGTTTGGAAATTGAGACGGAAGTACAGTAGGTTCCCTCTCTGTATCATCATAATTGTTTCTGTAATCGATAGTATCTTGTTCAAGTCCATCGGTAAGAAATTGTGTTACTTTTGAAAGTTTTGTTTCGGTATATCTCATTGCAGCTGGAGGATCACCGTCTATTGAGCCAAAATTTCCTTGGCCTTGAATTAAAGGCAAGCTCATTGAAAAATCTTGTACCAATCTGACTAAAGCATCATAAACAGCTTGGTCACCGTGAGGATGATATTTACCAATTACATCACCAACTATTCTTGCAGATTTTCTAAAAGGCTTGCTCCAATCATAACCGCCTTTGTACATGGCATATATAATTCTTCTATGAACAGGTTTTAATCCATCTCTTACATCTGGGAGAGCCCTACTTACTATAACGCTCATTGCATAAGATAGGTAAGATGAGCTCATTTCACGATGAACAAATATAGGTTTTGGAGCTGGAGTATTTTTAATTTCTATTTTTTCCATTTAATTTAGAAAGGTATTTCATCATCAAGATCTGAGTTATCTTGTGAAATTTGATCATTCGGTAATGAACTTTTGCTTTCGGATGATTGAGGTGAATTATTAGATCTATTTTTTCCATCAAGCATAGTTAGTGAGGAATTGTAACCTTGTAATACAATTTCGGTAGAGTATTTATCTTGACCAGATTTTTCATCTCTCCATTTTCTGGTGCTTAATTGTCCTTCTAAATAAATGTTGGCACCTTTTTTTAAATATTGCTGTACTATGTTTACTAAGCCTTCATTAAAAATCACTACTCTATGCCATTCTGTTTTTTCTTTCCGCTCACCTGAAGATTTGTCTTTCCAGCTTTGGCTGGTTGCAATGCTTAACCTTGCGACGTTTTTTCCGTTAACCATTTGTTTGATTTCCGGGTCAGCCCCTAATCTTCCTATTAGTTGTACTTTATTTAAGCTTCCTGCCATAATTACTTAGATTTATTATAACGACTAAAAAAATAATATAGCATATTTGCATTGTAAATATAAGCTCATTCTGTTTTAAGGTGTATAAAACATGTTGAAAAAGATATTGATTAAAGGGGCTAAAGAGCACAACTTAAAAAACATTTCTTTAGAAATTCCAAAAGAGAAATTAGTAGTCATTACAGGGTTATCAGGCTCTGGTAAATCCTCTCTTGCATTTGATACCGTTTATGCTGAAGGCCAACGAAGATATGTGGAAAGCTTGTCAGCATATGCACGGCAATTCTTGGATAAAATGAAAAAGCCTAATGTAGATTTAATTGAAGGTTTAAGTCCAGCAATTTCAATTGAACAAAAAAATGCACCCAAAAATCCAAGATCGACAGTAGCAACTGTAACAGAAATATATGATTATATGCGAGTTCTTTTTGCAAGAATTGGTGTTCCATTCTCTCCGTTTACGGGAAAGCCAATTGTTTCTCAATCTGCTAGTGATATGGTAGAGAAAGTAAAATCTCTCCCAAAAAGCTCAACAATATTTTTACTTGCTCCTGTTGTGCGTGGAAGAAAAGGTGAGTATAAAAAAGATATACTTAATTATAAAAAAAGAGGATTTCAGAAAATTAAAGTCGATGGAGAATATTACGATATCGACGATTTTCCAAATTTAAATAAAAAAGTAAAGCATGATATATCTATAGTTGTCGATAGAATTGTTTTAAATTCTAAATTGGGTAATAGGTTGGCTGATAGCATTGAAACAGCTTTAAATCTCTCGGATGGGCTTTTAGTTGTTGAATATGAAAATGAAACATTGCCTAAAAAATTTAGAAAAAAAGAAAGTATAACTTTTTCCTCAAAGTTTTCATGTCCAGAAAGTGGCTTTACGATTGAAGAAATTGAACCAAGACTTTTTTCTTTTAACAGTCCATTTGGAGCATGTGAAGAATGCGAGGGTATAGGACATAATTTGAACGTAGATCCCAATTTAGTGGTTCCTGACAAAAATAAAAGCATTTCTGATGGTGCTGTCGAACCCTGGGCTAAATCAACCACTTTATACTATGCACAAACTTTGGCTTCAATTGCAAAACACTACAAATTTGATCTTGATATAAAATGGAAAAAGTTACCTAAAAAAATACAAGATGTAATTCTCTATGGTTCTGACGAAGAAGAGATTAAATTTCATTATGATGACGGGTATGAAAAATACGATACAAAAAAAACATTTGAGGGTGTAATTAATAATTTAGAAAGAAGGTATTTAGAGACCGATAGTGATTGGAAAAGAGAAGAAATATCACAATATCAAAGTGAAACTAATTGTGAAAAATGTAAAGGATTAAGACTTAAAGATGAAGCATTGTGTGTAAAAATAAACAAATTAAATATAAGTCAGGTCACACATTTTTCTATAGAAGATTCTCAAAAGTGGTTTTCTAAACTTGAAAATATATTATCGTTAAGAGATAAAAAAATTGCACAACATATTTTAAAAGAAATTAATGAAAGACTAAATTTTTTACTAAATGTTGGTTTAAATTATCTAACTCTTTCGAGAGAATCTGGAACATTATCTGGAGGAGAATCTCAAAGAATAAGGCTTGCCTCGCAAATAGGATCGGGCTTAACTGGAGTTTTATATGTCCTGGATGAACCGTCAATAGGATTACATCAAAGAGATAATAAAAAATTAATTGCCGCTTTAAAAAGATTGAGAGATCTTGGAAATACCGTAATTGTTGTTGAACACGATGTTGAAACAATGGAAAGTGCTGATCACATTATAGATTTAGGTCCAGAAGCTGGAATAAATGGAGGTAATATAACTGCTCAGGGTAATTTAAAAAATATTATTGATACAAAAGAAAGCATTACAGGAAATTATCTTTCTGGGAAAAAATTTATTGAAATTCCAAAAAAAAGGAAAACAGCTAAGAATGGAAGATTTCTTGAAATTTTAGGTGCAACAGGAAATAATTTGAAAAATGTTAATTTAAAAATTCCCATGGGCACTCTTACGTGTATTACTGGTGTTTCAGGAAGTGGTAAATCTACTCTAGTATTACAAACGCTTTTTAATGCCTTAAATTTATTATTAAATAACAACAAATCCAGAAAATTACCAAAAGCATTTAAAAACTATAAAGGTACAGAGCTTATTGACAAGGTTATTGATATTGATCAATCGCCTATTGGAAGAACACCAAGATCAAACCCTGCAACATATACTGGTGCATTTGGTCCTATGAGAGATTGGTATGCAAACTTACCGGAGTCCAAAACAAGAGGTTATAAACCCGGTAGATATTCATTTAATGTAAGAGGTGGAAGATGTGAAACTTGTGAAGGAGATGGAGTAATAACATATGAAATGCATTTCTTGCCTGATGTATATATACCTTGTGATGCCTGCAAAGGAAGCAGATATAATAGAGAGACGTTAGAAATAAAATTTAAAAACAAAAATATTGCTGAAGTTTTAGACATGACTGTTGAAGAAGGTTGTGATTTTTTTCAAAATATTCCTGCAATTTACTCTAAATTATTAACCTTAAAACATGTTGGGTTGGGTTATATTAAAATAGGTCAGCAAGCCACAACACTATCGGGCGGAGAGGCTCAAAGAATAAAACTTGCTAAAGAACTGTCAAAAAGATCCACAGGAAGAACTCTTTACATTCTAGATGAACCAACCACTGGACTACATTCTCATGATATAAAAAAACTTCTGGAGATATTAAAGGCCTTTGTAAATACTGGTAATACAGTAATTGTAATAGAACACAATTTGGATGTTATAAAAACTGCCGATTGGATAGTGGATATGGGTCCAGAGGGCGGTGAAGATGGCGGCAAAATCATTGCCGAAGGTTCTCCCGAAAAAGTTGCAGAAATGGAACATAGTTATACAGGAAAATTCTTAAAAGATTTGATACATAATAAAATGAAAAAAACTGCATAAATTAAAATTTTATGATATAATAAATTATGATAAATATTTTACAGTCACTTTCTAAAACTATTCACTTATCAATAGTTCTTGCGGTTTTGCTTTTTCTAGGACTTTTTTTTGGAGGTGGTGACTGGGCTTTCGATAGACTTTTTTGGAGTTGGTTGTTTAGATATTTGCATGTTCTTGCTGGTATTATGTGGATAGGTTTACTTTGGTATCTAAATTTTGTTCAAATTCCAAGTATGCCTAAACTATCCGATGAACAAAAACCAGCTATTACAAAAGTTATAGCTCCTGCAGTATTGTTTTGGTTTAGATGGGCTGCTTTAGCTACTATAATTACAGGTCTAATAGTTGCTACACTCAACGGATATGTTCACGATGCCATGATTTTGGGAATTGGTAGTGGTGGAGGAAAAAATACTGCTATTGGTATTGGAATGTGGCTAGGTCTGATTATGGCATTTAATGTTTGGTTCATTATTTGGCCAAATCAAAAAAAGGTTTTAGGTATTGTTGAATGTGCACCAGAAGATAAACCAAAACATTTAAAAACAGCAGTTATTACATCTCGAGTAAATACATTGTTTTCTTTGCCAATGTTGCTGTCAATGGTTGTTGCACAAAATCTTTACTAATTACTTTCATTTTCTTTTGCAATAGTTTTATAGCTAACATTTAAATACTTAAGTACAGGACTAGCAACAAAGATTGAAGAATAAGTTCCAATAATAACACCAATAATCATAGCAAAGGCAAAACCTCTTAGAATTTCACCTCCCAAAATAAAAATCGAAAATAAAGCTAGAAGTGTCGTAACTGAAGTTATAATTGTTCTTGATAAAGTTTCGTTTATTGAGGTATTGGAAATTTCTCCAATATTAACGCTTGAATATTTTGATAAATTTTCCCTTATTCTATCATAAATAACTACAGTATCATTCATTGAGTATCCAACAATTGTTAGAACAGCAGCAACAATTGATAAATTAATTTCTAAAGACAGTAAGGAGAATAAGCCTATTGTTATTAAAACATCGTGGAAAATGGCTAGTATAGCGCCAAGACTAAATTGCCATTCAAATCGAACCCAAATATAAAACAGCATTGCACCTAAGGCTAAACTTATTGCGAGCAATCCCGAATTCAAAAGTTCCTCACTTACTTTTGGTCCAACATTTTCTATTCTTCTAAAATTTACATCAGATTGTAGCTTGTCCTTTACATTATCTTTTATAATTTTAATGTTATTTATATTGTCAAAGGTTTTCTTTTCAAATTTTATTAAATAATCACCCTCTTTTCCAAATTGTTTAACATTTAAATCTCCTAACTGCATATTTGAAAAAGAAGAGCGAATATCAGATATATTTATATTTTTTGAATCAACTCTTAATTCTATTAATGTTCCACCTTTAAAATCAATACCAAAATTAAGTCCTTTAATTGAAATCAAAAGCAAACTTCCTAATACAAAGAATATTGAGATTATATTTGCTAATTTAAATTTAGATTCAAAATTATAAATTTTTTTCATACAAAAAATTTCTTTTCTCGATTTTGAAAAACGATCAATGAAGTTAAATGTCTAGATATATAATATGCTGAGAACAATGTTGTTATTAGTCCAATAGATAAGGTGACAGCAAAACCTTTTATTGGGCCTGATCCAAATATAAATAATATTATTGATGCAATTAATGTTGTTATATTTGCATCTAAAATAGTTACTATAGATCTTTTAAAGCCAAGATCAAAAGCCTGGATATTAGAATTTTCCTTTCTGAGTTCTTCCTTAATTCTTTCAAATATAAGAACATTTGCATCAACAGCCATACCAACGGTTAAAATAATTCCAGCAATACCAGGTAAAGTTAATGTGGCTTCCAACAATGTTAGTATGCCAATAAGCATTGAAAGATTGGATATCAATGCAAAGTTAGCAATAATACCGAATGTTCTGTATTTTAAAATCATGAAAAAAATTACAAGTACAAAACCAACAATTAAAGAAACTATACCTGCTTCTATCGAATCTTTTCCTAAATCTGGTCCAACAGTTCTTTCTTCAACTACTGTTAAAGGAGTAGGTAAAGCTCCAGAGCGTAATAATAAGGCAAGATCAGTTGCGGACTGAAAAGTAAAATTTCCTGAAATTGTTCCATTGCCTCCGGTTATAGAGTCTCTAATTACTGGGGCACTTATTGCCTCGTTATCTAAAATAATAGCAATCCTTTTTCCAATATTTTTGCTAGTAACCTGAGCAAATTTTTGTGAACCTAGTCTATCCAGAGAAAAAGCAACAATCGGTTCATTATTTAAATTGTCATATCTGGGCTGAGCATCTATTAAATTTTCCCCACTTAAAATAATTCTTTTACTTACTAAAACCTCTTCTTGGGTTCCTTTAATTATATATTTTTCGCTTCCAAATTCACTCTTATCATTTGTAACTAATTTAAAATTTAATTCAGCTGTTTTGCCTAATAATTCCTTTATTCTTTCAGGATCTTTAATTCCTGGTAACTCTACCAAGATACGATTACTTCCCCTTTTTAAAATTGAGGGTTCCTTAGTTCCAATTTCATCAATTCTTCTTCTTACAATTTCAATTGACTGCTCTACAGCAGCAGTTCTTAATTTAATAATTCCGTGTTTTGAAAGGGAAATTACAACCTCATTATTGACTATTTCATGTTCCAATTCAAAAGCATTATACTCATCTAAAAAAATATTAACATCGTTACCTTCTTTTTTATTAAAAATTTTATCAAAAGTTTCAAAATCGATTTTGTTTATCCTGAGTCTAATGTTTTTGTCACTAACAATGAAGTTTTGATAATTTATAGAATTTTTTTTTAGTGTTTTTTTGAGCGGAATAACTTTTGATTGTAATCTTCTCTTTTCTAAGGATGTGCTATCAACTTCAAGTAATAAATAGGAGCCGCCCTGTAGATCTAAACCTAGATTAATTTTTTTTTTTAAAAAGTTTTTGTCAGATTCAATAAAATTTGAAATTGTAAACATACTTACAATTAAAAAAACTAAATAAACACATATGACTTTTGTCTTTGAAAAATTTAACACAGAAAAATTATTTTTTTGTTTCTTTTTTTAAATGGCCTTGAACAGTATTTTTTATAATTTGAACTTTAACGCCATCCGCAATATCTAATTCAATTCTGTCATCTTCGAATACTCTGTCAACTTTACCTATTATGCCGCCTGAAGTTATAACCTCGTCGCCCCTTTTAAGATTTTTAACCATTTCTCTATGCTCTTTAACTTTTTTTTGTTGAGGTCTTATTAAAAAGAAATAAAAGATCACAAAGATAAGTATTAGGGGTATAAATTGTGCAAATCCAGAGCTACTCATAATGTACGAATAAATATATTATTAATTTTATTTTAACAACTAGTTTTTAATACAAATTATTTAGATTCTCTTTAAATTATTCATGTAGGATGTTAAAGCATCAGGTATTGTTATACTTCCGTCAGAATTTTGATAGTTTTCCATTATAGCGATCAAAGTTCTTCCTATGGCAAGCCCAGACCCATTAAGAGTCCCTAAAAATTCAGATTTATTTTTTGTATCTTTATACTTAGCCTTCATTCTTCTTGCTTGAAATTGACCGCATGAAGAACAGCTTGATATTTCTCTATATTTTTTTTCAGAAGGAATCCATACTTCTAAATCAATTGTTTTTTCTGCACTAAAACCCATATCTCCACTTGATAAAATTACTACTCTGTAAGGTAGATTGAGTCTTTTTAAGATTTCTTCTGCACAAGAAGTCATTCTTTGTAATTCATCGATACATTTCTGTGGTTCAACAATACTAACAAGTTCAACCTTGTGAAATTGGTGTTGTCTAAGCATTCCTTTTGTATCTTTTCCATAGCTACCTGCTTCCTTTCTAAAACAGGGCGTTGAAGCTACAACTCGAATAGGAAGATCGTCTACTTTTAAAGAATTATCTCTCACCATGTTTGTTAAAACAACTTCAGCAGTTGGTATTAAATATTTTTTTTGTTTGCTATCTAATTTGATTTCGAATTGATCATTTTCAAACTTTGGAAGTTGGCCGGTACCAAACATAGTTTCTTCAGAAACAATTAAAGGCGGTGAAATTTCCTGATACCCAAACTCTTTTGTATGAATATCAATCATAAAATTAGATATCGCTCTTTCCAATTGAGCTAATTTACCTTTTAAAAATACAAATCTTGCGCCAGATATTTTTGTAGCTAAATCAAAATCCATTAATTTTAATTTTTTTCCTAAATCATAGTGAGATTGAGTTTTGAAATTAAACTTATTAATAGATCCAACTTTTTTAATTTCCTTATTTGAGTTTTCATCTTTTCCTACCGGAACATCTTCAAGAGAAATATTTGGTAAAAAATTTAAGATAAGAATAATTTTTTCATATATTTTTTTTTGGGATTCTTCTAAATCTTTAATTTGTATTGATATTTTTTTTGATTTATCAAACTGACTTTTGTCCTTTTTTTTAGATATAGTTTTTTTTTCTTGTTCAAGTTTCTCTTTTTGCTGTATCAATTTTCTAAAATTTTTATCTAATTTTAATAATTCACTAACATCAACCTTGACATTTCTTTCTGTAATTTTTTTTTTAAAAAGTTCAGGGTTTTCTCTAATGAATTTTAAATTATGCATTATCTTTTTCTCTTTTTTTTTCAGTTATTTTTACGGATATTATAGATAATTCATATAGTATCAACAAAGGTATTGCTAAACCAATTTGAGTAATTGGATCCGGTGGCGTTAGTATTGCGGCTGCTGTAAAAATTATTACTATAAAATACTTCCTTCTTAGTTTTAAATATTCAGAGTCTATGACCCCAATTCTTGCTAATAAATTTAGAAGTATAGGTAATTGAAAACTTAAACCAAATGCAAAAATTAATCTCATTATTAGAGATAGATATTCGTTAACTTTGGCTTCAAGTTGAATAGGAAGAGTATTAATTTGACCTGTTGTTTCAAATGATAAAAAAAACTTTATTGCAAGTGGCATTACTAAATAATAAATAAGCATTCCACCAAGTAAAAATAAAATTGGTGTTGCAATCAAATATGGAAGTAATGCTTTTTTTTCATCTTTGTACAAACCTGGAGCAACAAATTTCCACATTTGAATTAAAATTATCGGACTACCTAAAAAAATTGATGCAAAAAATGCAAGTTTTAAATAGGTAATAAAAGTTTCGTGAAGAGCTGTAAAAATAAGTCTTCGCTCGATACCGTCATTTTTTACAGCTTTTGCATATGGCTCTACTAAAAAATTATAGATATTTTCTGCAAAAATATATCCAAAAATAAAAATTACAAATATAAAAATTAATGAATGTATCAGTCTTCTTCTTAATTCGGCAAGATGACCAACAAATGATGTTTCGGCAGTTTTTTCACTCATCTTTTTTTTCTTTAGATTTTTCAGAGTACTTGTCTTCGACTGAGGTATTATCTTCTATCTCTTCATCAAACTTTGTCACTTTTTGTTGAATATCGCTAAAATATCTTTTTGTTGAACCAATCCAATTTCCAATTTTTCTTAAGACTATGGGAAAATCTTTAGGTCCTATAACTAATATTGCAATTACCACAATAATTAGTATTTCAAACCATCCAATTTGTGGCATTAGTAATTTTTAATTTTCTGAATTTGAATCTTTGTCTTTATCTATTTTTGTCTGATCATTGCTATCTGAGGACATCCCTTTTTTAAAACTTTTAATGCCCTTTGCTACATCTCCCATTAAACTAGAAATTTTACCTCTCCCGAATAACAGAACAACAAGAACTACTACTATAGCGATTTGCCAAAAACTTATACCCATGTATTAAATTATACACAATAATATGAATTAAATAAATATATTTTTACTCTTTAGTTTTTGGGGGGTCCTCAATAACTTTGTCTATATCTGAATAAATATTCTCTTTATTTTCTTCTGATTGTTCTTTAAAAAATTTACTTGTCCCGAAAATTGAAGAGTCTATAGAAGTGTCATCTATCAATCCCGCTGATCTTAATTCTTCGATATTTGGTAAATCTGATAATTTTTCAATGTTAAAATGATCTAAAAAATTATTTGTAGTGACATATTGGATTGGTTTTCCCGGAACATTTTTTCGACCGGCTGGTCTTACCCAGTCAAGTTCAAGCAGAATTTCCAAAGTGTTTGTTGCAAACGCAACTCCCCTAATTGATTCAATTTCTGATCTTGTTACTGGTTGATGGTATACAATTATTGCCAAAGTTTCTATTGTTGCTTTAGATAGTTTCTTTTGTGTTGATTTTTGTAATGACATAAGTTTTGATAAATCTTGTGCAGTTCTGAATGACCATTTATTAGATTTATAAATAAGATTGATTCCTCTTGTTGAATATTCTTTTTCCAGATTATCAAGTATTTTTTTTATTCCAGAATTAGTACCAACCCTTTTTTCTATTGTTTCAATATCAAGTGGTTCTTCAGCAGCAAAAATAATTGCTTCGACTTCTCTTTCTAATTTAGATTTTTTTTTTGGAAAACTAATAATATTATTATTTTTTTTATCCTTTTGCATAAGTTTTATTTATCCTTCAAACTTAAAGGAGTATGTTTCGCTGTTCTAATCAAAATATCTTCAAATAAATTATTTTGCATTAAATTAATTACACCATCTTTTGTTAATTCTAAACTTGCAGAAAATATTGCAGCTAAACCAGTTTTTTTATATTTGTTAGAGGATGAAAATGATTTAGGAATTAATTCTTGTATCTTTTTCCATTCAGCTATCAAATCCATATTTTCCTTGATTTGTTTAATTCCTTCTTGAGTGGTCATTACAGGTAGTTTTGGAATACTAATTTTTTGATATATGGATTGAGCTTTTATATTAGAATAAGCTTTTAACAACTCATAAAGTGATACATTATAAATAGGATTGTTAATAGACTTTATCCCTCCTTTCATGCCTCTATAAAATATATTTTTTCCAATTCTGTCTTTTTTTAAAAGTTGGTCAGATAGTAATCTTATTAACTCTAGCTTTTTAAGTTGTAACTTTAATTTTGCTGCAACTTCTAATGCCTTGAAATCATCTTTATCATCCTCAGGTAATAGCAATTTTGATTTAAGATATGCGAGCCAAGTAGCCATTATTAAATATTCAAATGCTGTATCTAAGTTCTTAGTTTCTTTTATATATTCTAAAAAATGGTCGGCTAAAGTAGTAATAGAAATTTCTGTTAAGTCCACTTTTTGATTTTTTGCTAAATCCAATAAAGTTTCTAATGGACCGGAATAATTTGGGATATCAACGGAGATATCGTAATTTGATTTTGATTCCATTAATCAATCTTATCTTAAAAATTGATAAAATTGGCGTGTTTTTTTTTTAGTGAAAGTATCAATTTTATCTAAACTTCTTAATATTAATGTAGACTCATAAAATTTACCCCCACAATACAACACTAAATTACAACCAGATTTTAGTGCAAGTCTGGTATTGATCAACAAATTGTTACTCAAAGCTTTCATGCCTATATCATCAGAAATTATTAAACCTCTAAATTTAAGTTTTTTTCTTATAATTTCTTTTATAATTTTTTGTGAATGTGTAGCTGAAAACTTTTTATCAACTTTTTTATAAAGGACGTGGGCAGTCATTACAAAATGTGAATTTAAATTTCTAAAAGCTGAAAAATCTTTTAAAAAAAGTTTTTTTGAAGAATTATTAACAATGGGTAATTTTTTATGGCTATCCGAATTAGCACAACCGTGTCCTGGTATATGTTTTGCAACTGAACCAATTTTATTATTTTTTAAAACTTTAATGCAGGTTTTTCCAAGTATTTTAACAGTATTAAGATTTTTTGAAAAACTTCTGTTTTTAATTATATTGTGAGTTGATTTTTGAAGTAAATCCATTACTGGTATTGTATTGATATTTATTCCGGTATTTTTTAAAATTGAACATACTGAATTGAGATAATATTCAAATATTTTTACTCCTTTTTTTTTATTTTTTTCATATAAATCACCGAAAAATTTCTGAGAGAATTCTCTGCTATTAAATAAAGTTGAAAATCTTGAAACCTTTCCTCCCTCCTCGTCTACTAAAATTGGATAAAATGGATCTTTCATACATTTTCTAATTTCGTAAGTCAGTTTTTTAACCTGTTTATAAGATAATATATTTCTTTTGAACAAAATAACTCCCCATGGTTTATGAGTTTTGAATAGAAGTTTTTCCCTATTAGTTAGTTTATATTTTTCAATACTAATTATTGCAGGCTTTCTATTCATTTGAATTTTTTAATAATTCCCAGAAATATCTTTTTTTTATTTTTTTTTCATTAACATCAAAAGAAAGATATTCAATTATATTTTTTGTGTCATTTTCTAATAATGGTAACTCACTAATTTTTTTCTCTATATTATTTGATAAACCAAGTCTATTTTTAGTAATTTGCTGTCGATTATTTTCTGAAAAATAATAAAAAGTAACAAAAAAAAGAAATATAAATAATATTGTAAAAAATATTATACTTTTAATTTTATTATACATCACATTTTTTTGGGAAGAGAGACTCCAAGAATATTCATGGCATTTACCAAGACTATTGATACTAATTGAAAGATTTTGAACGATAATTTATTATTAATTTTACCGTTAACAATAAGTTTGAATTTACTTTCTTCATTTCCTTTGCTCCAATAAGAGTGAAAAATTGTGACCAGTTCGTAAAGGTAAAAGGGAATTCTATGAGGTTCTAATTTTTTTGAAGCTGACTCAACAATTTTTGGCCATTCAACAATTTTTCGTAATAATTTGTATTCATAAATGTTTGGTGAAAAACTATTTATATCCAAATCTATATTTGCATTTAGATTAATTTTAGCTGCATAAAATAAAGAATTAATTCTTGCGTATGAATATTGCACATAGTAAACAGGATTCTCTTTACTTTTTTCAAGCACTTTATTAAAATCAAAATCTAATTCTACATCATTTCCTCTATTTAACATCATAAATCTAATTGCGTCTTTGTTAACCTCTTGTAATAAATCATTAACTGAAACAAAATCACCTAAACGTTTAGACATTTTATATGGTTTACCATTTTTATAAAGTTTAACAAGTTGGCAAACTTTACAAACCAAATGTGTTTTGTTATTAGAAATTGCTTTAACTGCTGCTGATATCCTTTTTATATATCCAGTATGATCGGCTCCAAGAACATTAATTAATTGATCATATTTTTTTGAAATTTTAGCTGAATGATATGCCATATCATTTGCAAAATAAGTCCAGGACCCATCATTTTTTTGCAAAGCCCTGTCTAAATCATCACCAAATAGAGTGGATTTAAAAATTAATCTTTTGATTTTTTTCCAATCTGTATCTGACTCCCCTTTTGGGGGGTCTAAATACCCTTCAACAACATAATTGTTTTTTTTAAGCTTGTTTACAGTTTTATTTACTAAATTTTCATTAACTAATTTAGTTTCATAAAAAAAATAATCATGATTAATACCTAGTTGCTTTAAGTCAGATTTAACTAGATTCATTGAAGATTTAATAGATTCGTCTTTTAAAAGTTTATAAATCTTTTTAAAATCTTTTAGATCAATTTTTTTTTTCTTATTTATTATTTTATTTGCAATATCAATAATGTATTTACCTGGGTATAAATCGTTTTCATTAGGAAAGGCCTCTCTAAATTTTATTTCTCTCATTCTGAAGAAGACTGATCTGACAAAGTCATCAACTTGTTTTCCGTAGTCATTTACATAAAATTCTTTTGTAACTTTATTTCCATTAAATTTGAGTAAATTAGCTAAGACATCACCAAATATAGCTCCTCTACAATGTCCGACGTGCATAGGTCCTGTAGGATTTGCTGAAACAAACTCAATATTAAATTTCTTATTATTTTTTTCTGAACCATAACTTTTGTTACTTTTTAAAATATCTTTAATAATTTTTATCCATGCTTTATTGGTTAATTTAAAATTTAAAAAACCAGGTCCCGCTATACTTATTTCGGAAAAATCTTTTGATTCTTTTTTGAGAATATTTTTTATTTTTTCTGCTATATTTTTTGGATTATCTTTTGTTCTTTTAGCTAAAATCATGGCAACATTTGAGGAAAAATCAAAATCAAATTCCTCTGGCGGTGTTTCAACAATAAAATCATTTAAATCCTTTTTTGGATCAAAATTTAGTTCTTTTTTATGTTTGGTAATTTTATTTTTGATATCAGTTAAATAAGTTTTAAAAAGATTCATTTTAATGAATTGTATAGATTTATTGCATATCTATCTGTCATTCCAGCTATAAAATCACAGATACATCTTTCTTTTGGGTACATTTTTAAGGTATTTCTTTTTATAAACCTTAAGGGTTTTTTTTTGATTCTTGAAAAAAGTAAATTTATGATTTTTTCACCCTCATTGGTCATTTTTAAGACCTTCTTGTTATAATACATATTATTTTTTAAAAAAGACTTTATACCTTCATCAAAATCTATCATTTTTTTTGAAAAATTTACAAATTTATAATTAGCTTTATATACATCTTTAAAATTTTTAATTTTGGCTTCTTTAAGATTTTTTTTGGTATTTAAAATAACATCTTTTACCATTTCATTAATTATATCTCTGATTATTTGTCTAAGCGCTAAATCTTGATATTTTTTTTTTAATCTTTGCCTGTGTTTAATAATTATATTTGAAATTACTGGTATATATTTGAGATCATCAATTTTAAAAAGTCCAGCTTTTAGGCCATCCTCCAAGTCGTGGCTATTATAAGCAATATCATCAGCTATTGAAGAAATTTGAGATTCTAGGGAAGGATTTTTTAAAAAAAAAATTTTACCTTTAAAAATATTCTTTCCAAGCATATCGTCATATTTTGACTTATCGTAAATTGGTCCATTGTGTTTAACTAAGCCATCAAGAGTTTCGATTGAAAGGTTTAATCCTTTAAAATTATAATATTTATTTTCAAGCAATGTAACTATTCTTAATGTTTGTATATTATGATCAAATCCACCAAAATTATTCATAGAATTATTTAAAGCTTTTTCTCCAGCATGTCCAAATGGGGGGTGTCCTAAATCATGAGACAAACTTAAAGTTTCACATAAATCCTCGTTTAGTCCAAAAAATTTTCCAAGAGTTCTGGCAATTTGCGAAACTTCCAATGAATGAGTAATTCGAGTTCTGTAATGATCTCCTGTTGTATTTACAAAAACTTGGGTCTTATGTTTTAATCTCCTAAAGGCAGTTGAATGAACAATCCGATCTCTATCTCTTTGATATGGGGATCTTAATTTACTTGTTTTTTCTTTGAAAATTCTTCCAGCAGACTTTATTGGTGTTGCCAATCTTGAATATTCGTTTTTTTGCATAAGTTATGGTAAAGAGATATAATACATTATTTTTTAAAAAATATGACTAATAAAATTGAATTTACTGATTCAGCCAAAAAAGAGATTGAAAGAGTAGTGTCTCAAAAAGGTTCGAAAAGATATTTTAGAATCTCTGTTCAAGGTGGAGGTTGTTCTGGTTTTAAATACAATTTCTCTTTTGACGATAAAATTAAAACTGATGATAGTATTTTTGGTAAAACCGTTATTGATAAAAATTCATTAAACATTATTGAAGGGTCGGTGGTAGATTTTAAAAAAGAATTAATTGGTAACTCCTTCGTTATAAATAATCCTAAAGCCAGTTCTTCATGTGGCTGTGGCTTATCTTTTTCTGTGTAATGAAAATTGCATCGTGGAATGTAAATTCCGTAAGAGCTAGAATTTTAAATATTTTAGATTATTTAAAAGCTTCAAATCCTGATATTCTCATGATTCAAGAAATAAAAACTGAGGAAAAAAACTTTCCTTTTGATGATTTTAAGAATGCTGGATATAGTTCCTACGTTTTTGGTCAAAAAAGCTATAACGGTGTAGCTTTTATTTCAAAAAATAAAATCAATAAAATTGATACAAAATTTTGTATTGATGAAAAAAAGCAGTCCAGAGTTATTCTTGCTGAAATAAAAAATAAATCTACAGAAATTAAATTAATTAATGTTTATGTACCTAACGGAAATCCCGTTAATACTGAAAAATATCAATATAAAAAAAATTGGTTTAATCTTTTTAATAAAAAAATTGAAAAAATCTTATTAAAAAATAAAAATATTATTATAGGTGGAGATTTTAATGTTATTCCTGATAAAATCGATGCTTATGATCATACAAAGTACGAAAATGATGCGTTGTTTAAGTTAGAAATAAGAAAGAAATTTCTTGAATTAATAAACATAGGTTTTCACGACATATACCGATATTTTAATAAAAATAAACAAGAATACACATTTTGGGATTACATGTCTGGATCCTGGCAAAAAAATCATGGTTTAAGAATTGATCACTTTTTAGTATCAACTAATCTTTTAGACAAAATTACAGATATAAGTATTAATAAAAAACCGAGGTCTAAATTAAAACCCTCTGATCACACTCCTATAGAAATAAAACTTAGCTAACCCTTCCATAAACATCCTGGTACCTTACAATATCGGTTTCTTTTAAAATTGATCCAGTTTGAGCTTCCATAATTTTAACTGGCTGTTTATATAAATTTTCTATTCTATGAATTGTTCCTACAGGAATAAAGATAGAATCATTTTCTTTTTTAAAAAATTTTTTTTTATTTATTGTAATTCTAGGTTTTCCTTGAGTAACCATCCAATGTTCTGATCGGTAATGATGTTTTTGCAAACTTATAGAAGATTTTGAATTAACTGTTAATTCTTTTATTAAAAAATTTTTTCCCTTAAATAAATTAACATAACGACCCCAGGGTCTATAATAGACATTATTTTTCTTAAAATATTTAGATTTATCTTTGTTATAAATTTTTAAAATCTCTTTCCAATTTCCAAGATCGGTCCATGGAATATTTAACATTATACCATTGATATTTTTTGTTTTTTCTAAAATAGCATAGTCAAAAGATTTTGGAGTGATTGAATTAAATGATGATTTGTTTATCCGATGTATATTTTGTTTGAATTTCGATTTAACAATAGACATAAAGCATTGTTTGTATGTTCTAATTTGGTACTTTTTAAAATTGTTAATAATTGAGTCTTTTCTAACAAAAAATATACCTGAATTCCAATAACCTCTTTTTTGTATAATTTTTTTTGCTCTTATCACTGATGGTTTTTCAATAAATTGAGTTACACTATTAATACTATTTTTGTTTTTTTTAGTTAAAAAATAACCATATTCTTTAGACGGAAAAGTAGGTTTTACACCAAATATAAATATATTTTCATTGTTTAAATTTTTTAAGTTTTTAAATATTGCATGATTAAATTGTTTGTTTTTTTCAATTAGATGATCAGATGGAAGGATTAGTAAAGGTTGTTTATGAGGAATTTTCTTAATCAAAGCAACTGACAATATAGCTGGAGCAGTATTTTTTTTTGATGGTTCAAGGACAATATCATACTTTTTAATTCTCGTTTTTTTAAGAAAATATTTAACCTGTTTTAAATACTTAAGGTTTGTGCTTATTATCGGCGTGTCATACATTTCCCCTTTGATTCTATATAACGTTTTTTCAAGCAAGTTCCATCCGCCGAAGTTTATAAATTGTTTAGCTTCATTATTTTTTGACTTTGGCCAAAGTCTACTTCCTTCACCACCACATAAAATGACGGGTCTAATTTTCATTTAAATATCTGCGTAACACTTTATTTCTTTTTTACCACCAGGATGTGTTGAAGCTCCTAAATATGCTGGACCAACAGTTTGTGCATACTTCCAAAGAGTACCATTACCAAAATTGATTTTTTTTGGTTTCCATTTCTTTTTACGCTTTAGCAATTCTTTTTTTGAAAGCTTAACATTAATTGTGCCCTTTTTTGCATCTATATGAATTATATCTCCATTTCTTAATAAAGCTATGGGACCTCCAACAGAAGCTTCGGGGCCAACATGTCCAATACAAAATCCCCTTGTTGCACCAGAAAATCTTCCATCAGTTATTAATGCAACTTTTTCTCCTTTGCCTTGTCCGTAGATTGCTCCTGTTGTTTGTAACATTTCTCTCATTCCAGGTCCCCCTTTAGGACCTTCATATCTTATAACTATGATATCTCCATCTTTATATTTTTTTTTTAACACAGCCTCGTAAGCAGATTCCTCAGTATCAAAACATCTTGCTCTACCAGTAAATTGAAGTTTTTTTAATCCTGCAACTTTTACAATGGCGCCTTGCGGAGCAAGATTTCCTTTCAAACCAACAACACCTCCATCATCTGATAAAGGATTGTTGTATTTTCTCATAACTTTTTGTTTATTATTAAATTTAACTTTTTTTAAATTTTCTTTCATAGTTTTTCCAGTAACAGTTAAACAGTTACCGTGTATATAACCACCTTCTAATAAAGTTTTTAATAGCATTGGAACGCCACCGGCTTTCCACATATCTCTGGCAACATATTTTCCACCAGGTTTTAAGTCTGCTAGATAAGGTGTTTTTTTAAAAATTTTAGCCACGTCCATTAAATCAAATTTTATTCCTATTTCATTTGCAAGAGCAGGCAAATGTAAAGCTGCATTTGTAGATCCTCCCGTAGCTGCTACGATTGCTGCAGCATTCTCTAATGATTTCCTTGTTACAATATCTCTTGGTCTAATACTTTTTTTCAGTAAATTCATTACAGCTTTACCACTTTGTAAAGCATATTTATCTCTCTGATTATATGGTGCCGGGGTACCAGCAGAATAAGGTAAGGCTAATCCAATTGCTTCAGAAACGCAAGCCATGGTATTTGCAGTGAATTGACCGCCACATGCTCCTGCACTAGGACATGCTTTTAGCTCTAATTTTCGAAGAGCATGCTCAGTCATTTTACCTGAAGAAAATTTTCCTACCCCTTCGAAAACATCCAAGACAGTTACATCTTTTCCATTATATCTACCTGGAAGAATTGATCCTCCATAAATAAATACACTAGGAACATTCAATCTAAGCATAGCCATCATCAATCCCGGTAAAGATTTATCACACCCAGCTACACCAACTAATGCATCATAGCAATGACCTCTAACGGTTAATTCGGTTGAATCCGCGATAACATCTCTGGAGACTAAAGAAGATTTCATTCCTTCGTGTCCCATTGCAATTCCATCTGTTACAGTAATAGTACAAAATTCTCTTGGTGTTCCACCAGAAGATTTAACTCCTTTTTTTACTGACTGAGCCTGTCTCATAAGAGCAATATTGCATGGCGCAGCTTCATTCCATGTTGAAACTACTCCAACAAATGGTTTGGCAACATCTTTTTCGTTTAAATTCATTGCGTAATAAAATGATCTTTGAGGTGCTTTATCTGGACCCAATGATGTATGTCTACTTGGTAACTTTTTCTTATTAAAACTTTTCATTTAATACTCGTGATAGTTAAATTAATTTTATCTATATCGCTTTTTAAATCATTATAAGTATTTTTTTCTTGTTCGACAATATGCTTTGGAGCTCTTTCTATAAAGCTTTTATTATCCAATTTTTTGCTTATGCTTTGTAATTCTTTTGAGAGTTTATCGTGTTTTTTCCTTAGATTATCTTTTATAATATTAAGATCAATACTTTTATCAAAATAAATTTTTAATATTTCCCCTGAAATGACAAGACTTGCAGACTCTTCTCTTGGTTCATCAATAAAAATCGAATTAATTCTTCCAAGTTTTTTTAATACAAGATCATTTTTTAAAAAAAGATTTTGCTTTTCTTTACTAATATTTATAATAGAAATATCGATAAAAGATCCTGGGCTAACATTTAATTCATTTTTAAATGATCTTATTTTAGAAATAATACCTATTAAAGTATTTACATTTTGAATTTCTTTATCTTTCAGAACCTTCCTGTCATTTATCCAAGAGGTATACATTAAATATTTGTTTTTTTTGCCTTTTAGCTTATTTTGTAACCATAATTCTTCCGTTATAAATGGAATAAATGGGTGCAAAAGAACTAATAATTCTTTAAATATAAAACCTGATGTTTTTTTTACTTCTTCTATATATTTTTTATTTTTTGAAATTAATATTGTCTTAGATAGCTCTAAATACCAATCACAATAACTGTTCCAAACGAATTTATAAATAACTCTCGATGCCTCATCAAATCTGTAGGCTTTTATATGTTTTTCTGCAAAATTCTTAGTGTTAATTAATTCGGAATATATCCATCTATTGATATTTAAAGAAAGTTTTTTAGGATTTATTGCCTTATTAAAATCACACCTGTTCATAATCAAAAAATTATTAGCATTCCATATCTTTGTTAGAAAATTTCTATAACCTTTGACTCTTTGTTCTGATAATTTGACATCTCTACCAGGTGAAGCCATCGATAAAAGTGTAAATCTTAAAGCATCCGCGCTGTAGCTTTCGATAAGATCTAAGGGATCAATAACATTGCCTTTAGATTTAGACATTTTTTGTCCTTTCTCATCTCTAACAAGAGCGTGAACATAAATTTCTTTAAATGGCTCTTTTTTTAAAAATTCCATGCCTAACATCATCATTCGAGCAACCCAAAAAAAGATGATATCAAAACCTGTAACCAAAACTGATGTAGGATAAAATTTCTTCAAATAATAGTTAGATTTTGGCCATCCTAAAGTAGCAAAAGGCCAAAGCCCTGAGGAAAACCAGGTATCTAAAACATCTGGATCTCTATTTAATTTTGTATCTTTTTTATAAAACTTTTTTGCATCAAGTCTTGCCTGTTTTTCATTTTCTGCAACAAAGATTTTTTTGTCGGGCCCATACCAAGCTGGGATTTGATGTCCCCACCATAATTGTCTTGAGATACACCATGGCTCAATATTATTCATCCATTGAAAATAGGTTTTGGACCAATTTTCCGGAAAAAAATTGGTCTTTTTATTTTTTACAATTTTTTTTGCATTTACAGCTAATTTTTTTGCGTCAACAAACCATTGCTCAGTTAAATATGGTTCGATAATTGAGTTTGATCTATCCCCGTAAGGAACCTTGTTTTTTATATTCTCTTCCTTTGTTAGAATTTCTAATTCTAATAGTTTTGCTATAATTTTTTTTCTAGCAACAAATCTATCAATACCAACATATTCGGGTGGAGCATTTTTATTTACTTTTCCATCTTTTGAAAAGATATTTATCATCTTTAATTTTTGTCTTTTTCCAACTTCAAAATCATTGAAGTCATGTGCTGGAGTAATTTTTACAGCTCCTGTTCCTTGTTGTGGATCAGCATATTCGTCTTGAAATATTTTTAATTTCCGACCAACTATTGGAAGTATTGCAAACTTACCTATAAGACTTGTATATCTTTCATCCTTTGGATTAACAGCAATTCCCGTATCGCCCAACATTGTTTCAGGTCTGGTGGTGGCGATTGTAATAAATTCAGAAGAATTTTCTATTTTATATTTTATATAATAAAGTTTTGAATTTACTTCCCTTTGGTCAACTTCTAGATCTGAAATTGCTGTTTTTAGTACTGTGTCCCAATTAACTAATTTTT
>MDTE01015476.1_pt1 | contig 30698 bp, 31 predicted proteins | sample 811231 | NCBI WGS metagenome assembly MDTE01 (sample SAMN05326651, study PRJNA326480) | marine metagenome | isolation source: seawater | place: Indian Ocean: Red Sea | collected 2010 | reverse complement strand
TGTGGGTCGCTAGCTCAGCTGGTAGAGCAGTTGGCTTTTAACCAATTGGTCACAGGTTCGAATCCTGTGCGACCCACCATTCTTAAGGCATAATATTTTTATGAAACTTAAGAATATATTTTTAACAAGCATCTTATTTTTTTTAGTGTTGTCCTCTTGGTATGTATTAAGAGCTGTAAGAAACGAGATGGCTGTAGAAAATTATGACCAAGATTTTTTACTAGTACTATTAGCATTTACTTCTTTGGTAATGTTACTTGTTAATCCAGTTTACTCATGGATTGTCTCTAGATCGAATTTTAAAAAAATTGTTATTTATTGTTATTCATTTTTAATTTTAAATCTTTTAATATTCTTTTTTTATCAACAGTCAATTCAATCTGAAGTTTTAACTCAAGAATGGGTCAATAATCGCGATAAAAATTTGTGGCTTGGCAGGGTCTTTTATGTATGGGCTAACATTTTTTCTTTTTTTGTTGTATCGATATTTTGGGTTTTAGTAATAAATATTTTTAGAGATAACAGCTCTAGAAAATTTTATGGTTTTATAATGGCTGGAGGATCATTAGGAGCTATTTTTGGATCTGAATTAGCTGTTCAGCTATCAGATTCATATACTACTTCAGGATTAGAATTATTTATTTTAACATCCTCAATTTTATTAATTTTGGCAATGTTTTTAGCTATATACATCTTTAATTCTGTTGCATCTCAATCCTTACAAAAAAATGTAGGAGGCAAGTGGTCTGATGCAATTAATAATATAATTACAAAAGATGAAGTAAGATTAATTGCACTTTATTCATGGTTTTTTACTTTACTAATGACCATTCAATGGATAACTGCAATACCTATAATTCAAGCATATTCAGATATATCTGCAGAACGCATAGTATTTTTTTCAAGGATTGAGCAACTCGTATCTCCTTTGACTTTGGCTACCCAATTGTTTCTAACTTATTTTGTAATATCATTCATCGGCATTCGTTTGATTTTAGTAATTTATGGAGCTTTGTTTGTACTAGTATTTTCCTTATATGGTTTCTTGCCTTCAGTTGGAGTGGTTGTTTTTGCGCAGGCAACACTAAGAGTTTTTGAATATGCATTTAATAAACCAAGCAGAGAAATTATTTATAGTGAACTTACTAAAAAAGATCGCTATAAATCAACAGTTTTTATTGATACATTTTTAACAAGATTTGGCGACTTATCAGGAAGTATTTTTGTGGGACTTAGCAAACTAATCGGATTAGGAATAACTATTGTGCCTATAATAACAATTCCATTTGCGGCATTATTTTCTTTTGTAGGTTTTAAAATTTCAAGTCATCAAAAATTTAAAGACCTCTAGCTTCATTAAGGCCCTTTTTTATATCAATAATTTTAGTCATTATCCTTTCAGAAACTTGAAAATTATTTTGAGTAAGCTTTAAAGCAAATTCAAGTTGATTTAAAGCTTGTTCGTTTTGACCTAGCAGCAAGAAATATTCTGCTCTACTTTGATGGTAACCGATGATATTTTGACCATTTTTTTGAATTTCTGATAATAGAAGCCATAACTGAGGATCATCATTTTTTCTCAACAATTGATCTCTTATTATCTCTTCAGCTTTAAAATACTCTTCTGTTTCTAATAATAATTTTGATTTTGAAATTGACAGTGGATAATTTTTTGGTGAAATTTCAAGAAATTTATTAACTAATAATAGGGCGGATTCATATTTTTGGTTTGCAATCAAAATATCAACCTTAGTATTATTAATGACTAAGTTTTTTGGATATTTCTTTATCAACAAATCTAAAATTTTTAAACTGTCATTAAAATTATTATTTTCTGCATGCGCTAGAGCCAAGCCATATAAATTTGCATCCGTTGGATTTTTATCGACCTTTGACTGAAATAATCTTAATGAATTTGAAGGGATACTTTCATAGTATATTTCTAATCTTGAACGCATTAAACCAAATTCAAGGGTATCTCTTTTTCCGTCTTCAGAATTAATATTTTCTGCAGCATTAAATGCATCGCTAATCCTTGACGAGGATAGTGGATGTGTGAGAAGAAATTCTGGAGGCAAATCTCCAGATAATCTTCTAAGATCATTCATATTTTCAAACATTTCTCCCATTGCATTTGGGTCATACCCAGCATTGACTAGATTTATAAATCCAACTCGATCTGCCTCTTTTTCAAATAAACGGCTATACCTTAGATTTTGAGATTGAAGGAATGCTGGACCAGTTGCTATAGCATTCGGATTATTGCTGATTAATGCAATTGCAATTGAAGAGACCATTACTAAAGCAGAAGCTAAATTACTGTCTTTCGACTGAAGTACATTTCTAGCAAAATGTCTTTGACTCAAATGAGCTAATTCGTGAGAAATTACTGAAGCAAATTGAGCCTCATTATCAGCATTTAAAAATAACCCTCCATTAACACCTATTATGCCTCCTGGAGCTGCGAATGCATTTAAAGAGCTATCGTCAATTAGTAATAAAGTAAAGTATCTATCTTTAACCTGACTATATTCTGATAATCTATAAAGAAGGTGTTCTGTATAGTCATATATAATTGGGTCTGAAATTAGTGGGGCTTGTGCATACACTTGTTTTAAAAACATCTCACCAATTGCTCTTTCTTGTGAGGCAGATACCGCACCAGATACTCTATCTCCTAATTCAGGAAGAATTAATTCAGAAGATGAGCTTTCATCTGAAAACATTTCAGGAAAAAAGAAAATTAACAAAATAAATAATATGCAGTTTTTCTTGATATAGACCTGAAAACCTTTAATCAATTTTTTATATTCTATTATTTTCTTTATCTTATTTTTTTTAATAACCATTTATTAATATTCAATTTTTAACCAAATGTTCTATATAATGTATTGATTATTTATGATTAAACACTTTAGTAATATATTTAAACGCATTTTCACCAATGAGGAAACAGTAATATTTCTAATTATCCTAATTGTTACAATTGCTTTATTCGGACTCTTTTCACAAATATTAACACCTTTTATAATAAGTATTGTAGTTGCATATTTGTTGTATGGACTTCAAACTAAAATTGAGTCATATAATGTTCCGGAATTATTAGCAAAAATAATAGCTTATTCTGTATTTATTATTATTCTTATAGCAACGTTTTCTTGGTTAATTCCCTTGCTTATTGGAGAAATCGAAAAATTTATTGAAAACATTGATGGAGATGATGGATACTACACTAAATTTAAGAATGTAGTTGATTCATTAGCTTTAACTTATCCAGAAGTTATTAATACTGAACAGATTGGAGCTTTTTTTACTGCAGTGTCTGATGATATTTCTTCAATTACAAAAAGTATACTTGAGTCATCAATTTCTGCAATACAAAGCACTATTGAGGTACTTATATATATTATTCTTTTTCCTATCTTAGTTTATTTCTTTTTGTTTGATAGAAAAAATATACTCAATGGTTTTGCAAAAATATTGCCTGGTAATAGAGAAATGCTCTCAAAAGTTTGGATGGAAATGGATGTTCAGTTAAGTAATTATGCGAGAGGAAAAGCTATAGAAATTCTTGTTGTAGGTGTCCTTGCAGCAATCTTATTTTCTATTTTTGATTTAGAATATACTGCAATTCTAGCCGTATTAGTTGGACTGTCGGTTTTAATACCTTATGTAGGTGCGTTTGTAGTTACCATTCCAGTTGTAATTATAGGTTTGGTTGATTTGGGTGGCCTAACTACATCATTTTTTATATTAATTTCTTTGTATTTATTGCTGCAATTTATTGATGGATACATTCTTGTTCCAATAATATTTTCTGGAGCTGTTAAACTCCATCCTTTAGTAATAATTTTTGCAGTTTTTTTATTTGGAAGCTTGTTTGGATTTTGGGGGGTATTTTTCTCAATACCGCTTGCTACTTTTATTAAAGCTGTATGGAATGCATGGCCTGGCGCAATGAGTTCTTCTAGTGATTAAAAAAATTTCTCTTTATGCGCTTCTATATTCTGGAATTATTGTGAGTAGTGAAGATTTTGGAATAGCAATTCATGGTGGCGCCGGAGTAATGGCCGGCTTAACTGAAGATCAGCAATTAAGGATTGAAGAAAAAATTTCAGAAACGCTTATTGGTTCTTTTAAGATTCTTAAGGATGGCGGTAATAGTCTTGATGCAGTTGAATTTGCAGTTTCCGAACTTGAAGATAGCCCATTATTTAATGCAGGAAAGGGTTCGGTATATAACGCTAATTATGTTCAAGAAATGGATGCATCAATTATGTATGGTTTAGATAGATCAGCGGGTGCAGTAGCTTCTGTTAAAACAGTAAGAAATCCAATTAAGTTAGCAAAAAAAGTTTTGGAAGAGACAGAACATGTTTTGCTTGTGGGCGAGGGAGCTGAGACTTTTGCAAAAAATACAGGAGTTAAAATCGTTAGTCCAAGCTATTTTCACTCTGAAAAAAATTTATTGAGACTTAAAAAGGCTAAGAAAATAACTTCAAATACTATTTTTCAAGACAAAATCGGTACTGTTGGAGCAGTTGCAATTGATAAAAAAGGGAATATATCGGCTGCAACATCAACCGGAGGTATGACCAATAAAATGCCAGGAAGAGTAGGGGACTCTCCAATAATTGGTTCTGGAACTTGGGCACAAAATGATTTTTGTGGAGTATCTTCTACTGGCCATGGTGAGTTTTTTATTAAGTTTCAAGTTGCAAAAGAAGTTTGTACAAGAATGGAATACTTAAATCAATCTTTGGAAACTTCATCTCAAGGTATTATAAATGAGCTTGATGAGATTGATGCTAAAGGTGGATTAATAGCAATTGACAAAAATGCAAATATTTTTATGCCGTTTAATACTGACGGCATGATAAGAGGAAGCTTAACAAGCAAATCTCAATTAACTGTAGCTATATACTAAAGTTCCTTTATTTTTTCAAGAACCTCCTGGACATGACCTTTAACTTTTACAGATCTCCATTCTTTTTCAACTATACCTTTTTTGTTAATTAGAAAAGTCGATCGATCCACTCCAATATACTCTCGTCCATACATTGACTTAAGTTTCATGACATCAAAAGCTTTACAAATTTTTTCATCTGGATCTGACAACAACTCGAATGGAAATGATTGTTTTGATTTGAAATTTTCATGTGATTTAATTGAATCCCTTGATACTCCAATTATTTCAGTATTTAATTTTTTAAATTTCATATAGTTTGACGAAAAGTCAAGACCTTCTTGAGTGCACCCTGGAGTACTATCTTTAGGATAAAAATATAAAATAAGATTCTTGCCTTTAAAATCATTATTGGATATCTTGAGATCGTTTGTGCAATTTCCATGGAATTTAGGGCATTTTTTGCCTTCTAATTTTTTTGTCATAATTAATCCTTATAAATATTTTATTAAATTTAGTGTATAGTCATATTTTTACTAAATTTTAGAATGATGCAAGCATTAAGTGGAAGTATTGTTGCTCTAGTAACACCAATGAAGTGTTGTGGAAATATTGATTTTTATGCACTAGAGAATTTAATTGACTGGCATATAAACCAAGGAAGCAAAGGTATTGTTTCTGTTGGTACAACCGGTGAGTCGGCAACGCTTACAGTTGACGAGCATTTAAAAGTCATAGGACATACAGTAGATTATGTAAATGGTAGAATTCCTGTAATTGCAGGTTCAGGTTCAAATTCAACATCGCAAGCAGTTGAAACAACCATAGAATCAAAAAAATTAGGTGCGAATTATTCTTTATCTGTTACACCATACTATAACAAACCAACTCAAAATGGCTTGATAGAGCATTATACAAAAATTGCAGACTCTTGTGATTTACCAATAATTTTATATAACGTTCCATCAAGAACAGCTTGTGATTTATTGCCAAGTACTGTTGAAATTTTGTCTAAGCACCAAAATATAATTGGAATTAAAGAATCTATTAATGATGAAATTAGAATCAATGAGTTAATAAATATTTCAAAGAAAAGCGAATCTGATTTTTATATTCTATCTGGTGATGATGCAACCTTTTTTAAACTTATTCAAAATGGAGGGCATGGGGTCATATCAGTTGCTGCCAACATAGTGCCTAAAAGTATATCGAAAATTTGTGATTTGCTTTTAAATAAAGAAGAAAATGAAGCTTATTTATTAAATAAAGAAAATAAAAATTTATACGATTTATTATTTATTGAATCTAATCCATCCCCTGTTAAGTGGATGTTGTATAAAATGGGTAAAATTGAAAAATCAATTAGATTACCTTTAGTTTCATTGGACACAAAATATAAAGATAATATTATCGCGGAAATGTTAAAATTAAATTTATTATGATTAAAAAACATTTAATATTTGTTCTGTTTTTATTTTTTTTAACCTCATGTTCTATATTTGGAGGACCAGATGGTTATTTCCCTGATAAAAAATATGATTTTTTGGAGGAAGAAATTGAAGAGGAAATAGCATTACCAGGATCTTTAGACTCTCCAAATGCAGAAAATCATTACCCGGTTCTAAATTTAGAAGATATTGACACTATTTTAGAAGTGCCAAAACCTAGACAAATATTTGCATCATCAGGTGATAGCTCAGTTCAATTAAGAAGACTTGGTGAATTAATGTGGATTTATATCGAAACGTTGCCATCAACATCATGGCCCATATCAAAAAATTATTGGGATACATCTGTATATGAGGTAACAAATGCAGATCCAATTATTGGAGAAATAGAGGTTGATTATAATGCAGATACAAAATTGATAATGAAAGTTGAGCATGGAATAAAAGAAGCATCTTCTGAAATTTTTCTTTATCAAGTCAATAAAGTAACCGATAAAATTGAGAGCAATCCTGAGTTTATACAGAGTGAAATGGAAAAAATAGTTGAATATTTTGCTTCTTCCATTACTAATTTTAGCGGCACATCATTGGCTGCACAAAACTTAAATGAAATGAAGAAAGCAAATATTTTTACAGAGGATGGTAAAACTGTAATCGCTCTTGATTTAAATTTTGATAGAGCGTGGTCGTCCGTTAGTAGAGCCTTGGTCGCCGCAAATATTGTTACAAACGATAGAGATAGAAATAATGGCATTTTTTATGTAAGTTATTCGCAAGAAGAAGAAAGAGGTCTTTTTGGTTTATTTGGAGGAGGAAGTACAAATGTTAGTGCTGATGAAATCATTCTCGGAGAAGAATTTCAATTTCAAATAACAATAACAGAAGAAAATAATAAAACTTTTGTTAGAGCTTCTTCAAAAAGTGGTAATATTGAAGAGTCTGAACAACTCTTATCAAAAATTAATGAGTCTTTAAGCTAATGAAAAAAATAAATGAAATAACAAAAGGTAAAGCAAAATCTATGTTTACTACTGATAATGAAGATAATTTAATTATGCATTTTAGTGATGATACTTCTGCTTTTGATGGCAAGAAAAAAGAAGCTCTTTTGGGTAAAGGAGCTGTAAACAATCAATTTAATGCATTTATCATGGATCACTTAGAAAAAAATGGGATAGAGACTCATTTAATTGAAGCTATTAATAGTACAGAATCATTGGTATACAAGCTTGATATGTTTCCAATTGAGTGCGTTATCAGAAATAGAGCCTCTGGTTCAATCTGTAGAAGGCTTGGAACTCAAGATGGACTTGTTTTAGAACAACCGCTGTTTGAATTTTTTTTAAAAGATGATGAACTTGGGGACCCTCTCATTAATGACGAACATATTATTTCTTTTGGTTGGGCTAATGAAGAACAGATAAAAGAAATGAAAAAACAAACTTATAAAGTAAATGAAATATTATCAGAATTATTTATTATGTCAGGTTTAATCTTGGTCGATTTTAAAGTTGAATATGGTGTATATAAAGAAAAAATTCTTCTGGCTGATGAATTCACTCCTGACGGTTGCAGATTATGGGACTCTAAGACGCTTAAAAAAATGGATAAAGATAGATTTAGACAAGGCCTTGGAGATGTAGTTGAGTCATATCATCAAGTTGCTGATAGATTAGGCATGAATATTGAAACTTGACTAAAATAGTCAAGTATTTATAATTCTCTTCGTGAGACTAACCACTAAAAGCAGATATGCTGTAAGCGCACTAACAGAATTAAGTGTTTTACAAGATTCTGGCCCTGTTTCTTTGCATGATATTTCAGTAAATCAAAATATTGAAATAACCTATTTAGAACAAATTTTTAGAAAGTTAAGGATTGCAGGTATTGTTAAAAGCATAAGAGGAAGAAATGGAGGCTACCTCTACGCAAAAGATCCTTCTAATGTAACTATTAAAGAAATCATGCATGCGGTTGATGAGGTTCTCGATGCAACAAAATGCAACGGATCATACGCATGTCACAATGGCCAAAAGTGTAATACTCATGATTTATGGCATGAGTTAAATATTTTAGTTGAAGACTATTTAAGCAAAATAACTATAAATAGTCTTGTACAAACTAATAACAGCCCATATATTAAGGTTAAAGAGATAAATTAGATGAGCACACAATCTACAATATATCTAGACTATGCATCGACTACACCAGTTGACCCTAGAGTTGCATCAAAAATGATGGAGTTTTTGACTCCAGAAGGAGAGTTTGGAAACCCTGCTTCTCGTTCACATCGTTTTGGATGGAAAGCTGATGAAGCAGTCGAAGAAGCTAGATCTCATGTTGCAAATTTGGTGAATTGTGATCCAAGAGAAATTGTATGGACTTCTGGTGCAACAGAAGCTGATAATTTAGCTATAAAAGGAGTGGCTAGATTTTATAAATCAAAAGGCAATCATATTATTACATCTAAAATTGAACATAAAGCTGTGTTAGATCCATGTAGACAATTGGAAAGGGAAGGCTTTGAAATTACATATTTAGATCCAAACGAAAAAGGGGTTATTTGTCCAAGTGCTGTGAAGTCAGCAATAAAAGATAATACAGTGTTAGTTTCAATTATGCATATAAACAATGAATTAGGTACCATAAATGATATTGAAAAGATTGGTGAGATAACAAGGGAGAATGGAATTTTCTTCCATGTAGATGCCGCCCAGAGTACTGGCAAAGTATATATTGATTTGAATAAAATATCAGTAGACCTAATGTCATTTTCAGCTCACAAAACATATGGACCAAAAGGGATAGGTGCATTATTTGTAAGAAGAAAGCCAAGAGTTAGATTGGAAGCTTTAATCCATGGTGGGGGCCATGAAAGAGGAATGAGGTCAGGCACTTTGGCGACACATCAGATTGTGGGAATGGGTGAGGCGTTCCGCTTAGCAAGAGAAGAAATGAAAGCAGATCACATAAAAATATCTAAATATCATGAAAGATTTTTAGAAAAAGTAAAAGAAATCGATCATGTTTATATTAATGGAGACCTTAATAATAAAGTCCCAAATATTCTAAATGTTAGTTTTAATTTTGTAGAAGGTGAATCATTGATAATGGGATTAAAAGATATAGCAGTGTCTTCTGGATCTGCATGCACATCAGCAAGTTTGGAACCATCATATGTTTTAAGGGCCTTAGGAAGAAAAGATGAATTAGCACATAGCTCTATTAGATTTTCCTTTGGAAGATTTACAAGTGATGATGATGTTAATAATACAATAGAGATTCTAGGAAATGTTGTTCATAGACTAAGAGAACTTTCTCCTTTATGGGAAATGCATCTAGATGGCATAGACTTAGATACTGTAGAGTGGAATGCACATTAGGAGATATATATGGCTTATAGTAAAAAAGTAGTAGAAAAATTTGAAAATACTTTAAACAATCCTGAAGCTTTTAAAGTTGGAAGATTTGATCCAAAAGATGACAATGTTGGTACTGGCATGGTTGGCGCACCTGCATGCGGCGATGTTATGAAACTCCAAATAAAATGCGAACCTAAGGGAAATACTCATGTTATTAAAGATGTGAAATTTAAAACGTACGGATGTGGTTCTGCAATTGCATCCTCAAGTGAGCTTGTTGAAATGCTCATTGGAAAGACTCTTGAAGAAGCAAAAGCAATAAAGAATGTGGAAATTGTTGAGGCTCTTGAATTACCACCGATTAAGATTCATTGCTCTGTTCTTGCAGAAGATTCTATTAGACAAGCAATCGAAGATTATGAGGCAAAACAGTAATTTATGAAAACTTTCAGTCCTATGGATTTAAATTTTTCCGAAAGTGCTATTACACATTTCAAAAAAGCATTAAAACAAAGAGGAAAAGGTGAAGGTATTAAATTAGGCATTAAAAAGGCAGGCTGTTCAGGTTATGAATACACGTTTGACTTTGTAGATGAAATTATTGATGACGATTTAGCTTTTGAAAGAAATGGGTGCAAGATTTTTATTGATGCAAATAGCTTTTCTTTTTTAAAAGGTAGTTTAATTGACTATACTGATGATGGTCTTAACAAAGGTATTAAATTTGTAAATCCTAATGCCAAAGCAGTTTGTGGTTGCGGCGAAAGTTTCACTCTATAAATTATGGCTAAGATAAAAATATGGCCTCATGAGGAAATATGTCCCAATGGAGCTGAAATAGAGTCTTTACCTGACGAGACTATATGTGAAGCTGCTTTAAGAAATAATATAAAGATCGAACATGCTTGTGAGATGTCTGCTGCATGCACTACTTGTCATTGTATAGTCAGAAAAGGTTTTGAAACTTTAGAAGAGGCAAGTGACATTGAAGAAGATTTATTGGATAAAGCATGGGGTTTGGAACAAACATCTAGGCTAAGTTGCCAGGCAGTTCCTCCAATTAACGAGGAGATTGAAATAGAGCTACCCAAATACAATATAAATATGGTTTCAGAGGATCATTAATGGATAAAATTGATTGGTTAGATGTTCTTGATATCGCCATAGAACTATATGAAAAATATCCTGATATTGATCCTCAATGGATAAGCTTTCCAGATTTACATAAAAAGGTTTGTAATTTAGATAATTTTATTGGTGATCCCAAAAAATCAAATGAAAAAATACTTGAAGCTATTCAGATGCATTGGATAGAAGAATATGAATAACTTTAATATAATAAGTATTATTTTGAGGCACTAATATGGCTATTGAACAAACCTTATCAATTATAAAACCAGATGCAGTTGGTAAAAATCTTATTGGCAGAATCATCGCAAGATTTGAAGATAATGGATTACATCTTGTTGCCGGTAAATTACTTTCCTTGTCAAACGAATCTGCTGAAGGCTTTTATGCCGAACATCAAGGGAAACCATTTTTTGAAGATCTTATAAAGTTCATGACATCTGGACCTGTGTTCGTTCAAGTATTAGAAGGTGAAAATGCCATACAAAAAAATAGAGATCTTATGGGGGCTACAAATCCGCAAGAAGCTGAAAAAGGCACAATTAGAGCAGATTTTGCATCGAGTATTGATGCAAATGCAGTTCATGGATCTGATTCTAAACCTAGCGCTGAAAGGGAAATTAAATATTTCTTTAGTTCGGAAGAAATTGTAGATAAATAAATTGCATGTAAAAGAAAATTTATTAGGTTACTCATTAGAGTCACTTCAGCAATTTTTTGAACGCATTGAAGAGCCTAAGTATAGAGCCAAACAACTTTTTAAGTGGGTTCATCAAAAAGGTGTTCTAAAATTTGATTTGATGACAGACTTGAATTCAAAACTTAGAGATAAGTTAAAAGAAATTGCAACGATTAAACCGCCTCGAATTCACAAAGAATTAATATCAGATGAAGGAACTACCAAGTACTTAATTGAAATAAGTTCTGGTTCTATGATTGAAATGGTAATTATTCCTGAAAAGAATAGACGGACTCTTTGTGTTTCTTCTCAAGCCGGATGTGCTTTACAATGTACATTTTGTGCAACTGGTGCCCAGGGCTTTGAGAAAAACTTGTCTAGCCATGAAATTATTGGTCAATTATGGCTTTCTAATTTTTATAAAAAGAATTCTTTACCCATAACTAATGTAGTATTTATGGGTATGGGAGAACCATTACTTAACTATGAAGAGGTAGTAGAGTCAGCAAAAATCATGAAGGATCAATTAGCATATGGATTATCAAGAAAAAGAATAACTATAAGCACTTCAGGCATAGTTCCGAATTTAAAGAAAATTTCTAAAGACATTGATGTTTCATTGGCAATTTCACTGCATGCTGCTGATGATAACTTAAGAAATGAAATTGTACCTATAAATAATAAATATCCTTTAAATATGCTATTAGATGCTTGCAAGCAGTATTTAAAAATTAACACGAAAAGAACAATAACAATGGAATACATATTAATTGATGGAGTAAATGATTCTATCGAACATGCAAAGAAACTAACAAAACTTCTATCAAATTTATCATGTAAAATTAATTTGATCCCTTTTAACAAATTTCAAGGATCAAGCTATAGGAGACCTTCAGAAGAAAAAATGGATAATTTTAAAAAATATCTTATAAAAAAAGGCTTTATAACAACGCTTAGAATAACAAGAGGTGACCAAGTAGATGGCGCTTGTGGACAGCTTGCTGGAAATCTATCTAATCCCATCAAAGGGAAGAAACTAATTTCACATAGAATTATTTAATATCATGGAATTAAAATCAGCATCTTCAGCAAAAATTGGCAAGAGATTTTGTAGAAAAAGAGAGGAACTAGGTTATTCAATAGAACAAATATCAGAAAAAATATTTATAAATAAAAAATATTTGATATCAATTGAAAAAGGTGACTACAATATTTTCCCAAGCGAGGTTTTTGCAAAAGCATATTTCAAAAAATATTCTGACTACTTAAATTTATCTATCGATTTTCCAAATTTATATAATGCCTCAAACATATTAAAAGTGAATATTGATAAACCTATGAAAAATTTTTTTACAAAAAAAATCTTTATAAGAATATTTATAATTTTTATTTTAGTCGCACTTATTATGTATTTTTTACTAAAACCTTCCTCAAATGTTGAAGGCATATCAAAAAAAATAATAACTAATGAACAGATAGCTTTTGATTACGAGGCAGACTCGATAGTAAATTCAATTAATGTAAACTCGGAAATTTATACTAATCAAATAAATGAAGAAAATATTTTAAAATTAGAATTTGTTGATGAATGTTGGATAGAAATACATTTTAGAGATGGAGAAATTTTGGCTCAAGCATTCAAAAAAGGAGACATATATACAAAAGAAACAGAAATGCCTCTTAAGATAGTTTTGAGTAATGCTGACTCCGTCAAAGGAGCATATAATGGTACTGAAATTGATTTTATGTTTGATGTCAATAAAATTAACGGAGTAAGCACAAAAATTTTATCAAATGAGCAGTTGGATTAAACGAAAAAAAACAAATATTGTTCATGTTGGAGATGTTCCGATTGGTGGGGATAATCCTATATCTGTGCAATCAATGACAAATACGGATACATGCGATGTATCAGCAACAGTCAATCAAATTAAGGACTTAGAGCTGGCAGGCGCTGATGTTGTTAGAGTGTCTGTTCCAGGATTTGATGAAGCAGCAGCTTTTAAAAAAATAAAAGATTCTGTAAATATACCTTTAGTAGCAGATATTCATTTTGATTACAAAATAGCGCTAGAGATCGCAGATACTGCCGATTGCCTTAGAATCAATCCTGGCAATATTGGAAAAGAAGATAGGATAAAAGAAGTTATACATGCTGCAAAAGATAATCAAATACCTATTAGAGTAGGTGTAAATGCAGGATCGCTTGAAAAAGACTTACAAAAAAAATATGGAGAGCCAAATGCAGATGCTTTAGTTGAATCAGCTATGAGACACGTTGAAATTTTAGATAAATTTAATTTTTATAATTATAAAATGAGTTTAAAAGCATCTAATATTGAAATGACCGTTGAAGCTTATCGAAAGATATCTAAGTTAATTAATCAACCTTTGCACTTAGGTATTACTGAAGCTGGAAGTTATAGGTCTGGAACTGTTAAGTCATCAATTGGAGTAGGTATGCTATTGTCTGAAGGAATTGGAGATACAATTAGGATTTCTCTAGCATCTGATCCCGTAGATGAAATTAAAGTTGGATGGGACATATTAAAAAGTTTAAATATTAGAAGCAGAGGAGTAAAAATTGTTGCATGCCCAAGCTGTTCTCGACAAAATTTTAATGTTATTGCTGTTGTAAATGAACTTGAACAAAGGCTTGAAGATATTTCAGAAGATATTGAGGTAGCAGTTATTGGATGTTATGTAAACGGTCCTGGAGAAAGCAAAGCTGCAAATATAGGCCTTACTGGGGCATCGCCAAATAATTTACTTTATATTGACGGAGAACCAAGTAAAAAAATTAATAATGAAAGTTTAGTAGATGAGTTAGAAGATCAAGTAAGAAAAAAGGTCGAGCAAAATAAAAAAGAATCTGAAAGGATAATATTAAGGAGTTAATTTGGATAAGATTCATTCTCTAACAGGTATGATAGATTTGATTAGCAGTAAAACAGATAAATCTGATTTTGCTAATAAAATTTTTTATACAGAAAAAGTTCTCAAAAAGATATTTAATTCATTTTCCTTTAATGAAATTAGAACTCCGGCTATTGAAAATACTAATTTATTTACAAGGTCTGTTGGCAACACATCTGATATTGTCAATAAAGAACTTTATTCTTTTTTTGATAAAAATGAGAAAAGTATTACTTTAAGACCTGAAGGTACAGCTAGTGTAATTAGAGCATTAATTGAAAAAAAAATAGATTCTGAGTTCCATAAATTGTGGTACTTGGGACCAATGTGGAGATATGAGAGACCACAAAAAGGAAGATATAGACAGTTTAATCAAGCTGGAGTTGAGATACTAGGATATGAAGAAGGAATTGCTGAATTTGAATTAATTTCAATGATAATCGCAATTAATAAAAAATTAAAAATTGATAACTCAATTATTAAAATCAATCATCTTGGAAATATTGAAACAAAAATTCTATTTTGCGAAGAATTAGTTAAATATTTAAAACCTTATTCATCAAAATTAGATGAAAAAGACTATACAAGACTTAATAACAATCCCCTACGAATACTTGATTCAAAAAATGAAGTAACGTTAAATCTTTTAAAAGATGGGCCAAAGATTGAAGAATATTTACCTGAAAATTCTATTAATATGCTTGAAACTATAAAAGCTATGTTTTCTGAAGAATGTGATATTAAGATTGATCATAATTTAGTTAGAGGTTTGGATTACTATACTGGTTTTGTTTTTGAAGCAATTTCATCTAATTTAGGAGCTCAAGACTCATATTTGGGTGGTGGAAGATATGATAATCTTTGTAATCAACTAGGTGGAAAAAAACTGCCAGCAGTTGGGATGGCAATCGGTATTGAGCGCCTCGCAATGCTTTCAAATCAATGCGAAGAAGAAGAGATTCTAATATCTTTATTCATTTTATCTGACAATATTAAATCAAAAGCATATAAAATAGCTCATCAGATTAGATCATTAAATGATAAAGTAGTTATTGATGTGCATTTAAATGAGGGAAGTTTAAAATCAAAATTAAGACGCGCAAATAAAGATAATGCTGAATATGCAATTATCATTGGCGAAGAAGAGTTTAAATCTGATAAATTTACTCTCAAGTCACTTAAGGGCAATAGTCCTGAACAAGAGACGCTTTGCATGAAAGATCTTGTTGAATATTTATCAAATTTGTAAAAAAGGCTATAGGTTATAAATGAATAATATAAATGAAAATGAAATTAAGCTTTTAACTTTTTGGAATAAATATAAAATTGTAATTATTTCGATTCTTGTAATCTCTTTTTTACTTATCGGCTATATTGTAATTTCAACACAAGTTCAAAAGGCAAATAATACTAAAGCTGCAAGTATTTATTATGACTGGAGTTATGCAATTTCTTCTCAAAACCAAGATGAAGAAAGCAAATTTTTTAATGAGCTTATTTCACAATATCCTAAATCTGGTTATGCACAAATAGCCTTACTTAATCAGGCTAACGCTAATGTAAATTTAGGTGATATTGATTTGGCATTACAAAATCTTAATAAATTAATTGAAATTACAAATGGTATTAATGGCAATAAGATATATAACAAAATCGCTAAAGTGAGTTCTGCAAGACTTTTATACTCAAAAGGTGAATATAATAAGGCATTGAATATGATTGAGGAGTACTCAGCCGTATCAACAAATGCTTATATTCATGAATTAACGGGTGATATCTTAGTAAAACTCAATAAAGTTGATCTAGCAAGACTTCAATATGAAAAAGCTAGTGAAAAATATAAAGATCAGACTTCTATAACTATTGTTGCCATGAAGATCGCAGATTTAGGTTTATAAAATGCGCATTAAATTAAATCAGTATATCTTATTTTTAATAACTGGATTTATTCTATCTTCTTGTTCATCTCTTGATGGTTTGAGATTTTGGGCTGATGATAACGTTGATCCAGATGAACCTAAAAAACTTATTTCATATTCAAGTAAAAAGGATATTTCAGTCATATGGTCAAAATCATTTGATGGAGAAAATGAAATCGGGAATTTTGAGCCTGGCTTTAGTTCCAATAATATTTTCTTTGCAGATTCAGAAGGATCTGTTTTTTCTATTGATTTAGAGACTGGTGATGAGAAATGGAGAACAAACTTAAATTTCTTATCATCAGGAACTGCTGTTGGTTTTGGAATTTTAGTAGTTTCAGATATTGATGGAAATGTGATTGCATTAAATCAAAAAAATGGACTTCAAATTTGGACTAAAAATGTGAAAGGGGAGGTTTTGGCTAAAGCAGCAATAGATGCAAAATTAGTGATCATTAAAACAGGTTCAGGTGAATTACTTGGTTTAGATAAAACAAATGGTGAAATAATATGGTCATATAGATCAAAGTTACCTGCTCTTACCGTCAGAGGAAGCAGCAGTCCAGTGATAGTTGATGATAAAGCTTATGTTTCATTTGATAATGGTAGATTGGGAGTATTTGAAACCGCAACTGGATTTTTGTTATGGGATGGAGCAATTTCATATGTAAGCGGTACATCTGAACTTGAAAATCTTGTAGATTCTGATGCAAATCCCGTGATTGAAGGCGGACTTATTTATACAACAAATTATCAAGGAAAGTTGAATATATTTGACTCTGCTCAAAGAAGATCAATATGGTCTTATGATGCATCATCATTTTTTTCACCTGTAGTAATGCGGGGTATGTTAGTTGTAATAGAATCTGATTCAAATATTCAATCTTTTTCTTTAAAGAATCTTGAGAAATCTTGGAACTCTGAAGAATATTTAAACAGAAGCCTTTCAAATGCTGTTAGCTTTAAAGGTGATATTATTGTCGGAGATTTTGAAGGCTATATGCATGTAATAGACCCTTTAAATGGAAGAACTATTGGAAGAAAAAAAATTTCTAAACACCCGATAAAGTCAATTTTTAGCAGAAGCAATAGATTATATGTAGTTGATGAGTCACTTAATCTTTATTCAATTTCACTTTAAAATGAGATATAAGAATGTTTACTTCAATTGCAATAATAGGGCGACCTAACGTAGGAAAATCTTCTTTATTTAATAAGCTAACAAGTTCTAGAGATGCAATTGTTTCAGATTTTTCTGGACTCACAAAAGATAGAAATTATGGTTTTATAAATTTAAATCAAAAACAAGCCTTGCTTATAGATACTGGAGGGATAGCTAACAAAAAGGACAGTATTGACGAATCTGTATCAAAGCAAGCATGGATTGCTGTTGATGAGTCAAGTCTAATTATTTTAATGCTGGATAACTCAGAGGAATTAAATAAGGAAGACTATGAAATAATATCCAAGTTAAGAAAACTTGATAAGAGATTTATCACAGTTTTGAATAAAATTGATAAAAAAACTCACTCTATGATTAAGGAGGATCTTTTTAAAATTGGAATAAAAGATTTTATTGAGATAAGTGCAGAACACTCAACAAATATAGCTTTTCTTAAAAAATTATTGGCTGGACAGATTTCTGATATCTCAATAGATATTCCTTATGGGCAGAAAGTTGCAATACTAGGGAGACCTAATGCAGGAAAATCAACATTTATAAATAAATTAATTGACGATGAAAGATTAATTGTTAGTGAAGTTGCTGGAACTACAATTGACTCAATAAATGTCCCGTTTTCGTATAACAATCAAGATTTTATTTTGATTGATACCGCAGGTATAAGAAAGGGGTATAAATATAATCATAAAGTAGAATATTTCTCATTTATCCGCGCTATGCATTCTATTGATCAAAGTGATCTTGTTATATTTATGTGTGATGCTGGGGAAGGGCTGGTAGATCAGGATTTAAAGATCATTAATTTAATTGCTCAAAATGGAAAACCAATTTTATTTGCCTTGAATAAAATAGATTTAATTTCAAAACAAGATATCAAAAATATTTATAACACAAAAAGAATGCAATCTGAGTTCATGAATGATATACATAAAGTTGAAATTTCAGCGATAAAAAAAATTGGCTTTAAAAAAGTATTTAATTTAACCACAAAATTAATAGAAAAATCTCAGTCTAAGTTCTCAACATCACAGTTAAATAATTTATTAGAAAAGTTTTTGATTTCCAGTTCTCCCCCTAGTGTAGGAGGCAGAACCTTAAAGTTTAAACATGTTCATTTTGCTGGTATTTGTCCAACAACTTTTATTATAAACGCCAATCAAGATAAGAAAATTCCTAGAAACTATAAAAAATATTTAGAAAATTCTTTTAAAGAATCTCTAGATTTAAAAAGCATTCAATTGAGATTAATTTTTAAAAAATCTGAAAATCCATATGCAAATAAAAAAAATCAATTAACGGACCGACAGGTAAAAAAAAGAAAGCGCCTTATTAAATATAAAAATAAACTTAAAAAATAGTATTAAAAGAATATTTGTATCATTTATAAAAAGAAACTACGGTATAATTCACCCTGCAAACAGCAGTTACATTAATTATGCAAGAAAGACCAATTTATCTTGATTTAAGAAAGATTAGACTCCCAATGTCTGCATTTTCATCTATTTCACATAGATTATCTGGTATATACGTATTCTTTATTTCTATGCCTTTATTTCTATATTTGATTAAGAATTCAAAAGAGTCAAAATCTAGTTATGAAGTTTTACTAGAAAATTTAACTACTTTTTCTTTGTTTTCTTCTTTTATAGTTTTGAGTGTTTCTATTTTTTGGTATCACATTTTAACTGGCCTTAGACATCTTGTTATGGATTTTTTTCATATTGGAGAGAGCATTTCAGCTTCTAAATATACTTCAATTTTTATAATAATTTTTTGGATATTTACCACGATGACTTTTGTTGGATTCTTATATTTATGAAAGGGCGAAGAATTTGGAATATTCAAAGATATAGCGCGATTTTAATATTTTTGTACATTTTGTATGTAGCTTATTTTTTATTATTTCAAAATGACATAGATTATTGGTCATGGACTAAATTTTTGCTCTCATATGAAACAAGAATATTAACCTCATTAATATTTATAGTTATATTAATGCATGCCTTTATTGGACTGTGGACTGTAGGAACTGATTATTTAACTAATAGAACTTTAGGTTTTATTAGCAATTTTTTATCAGATTGGGCTAATTTTATAAGGAAATCTTATCAAGTCATATTTTGTTTATTAGGTTTAGTTTATTTAGCTTCAGTTTTATATATAATATGGACATAAATATTGTTTATAAATAATTATATTATTTTTTAATAATGAATAACATATCAGCAGATAATATTAAAATAATTGAATACGATGCTTTAATCGTTGGTGGAGGCGGGTCAGGAATGAGAGCCTCTCTTGAATTAGCCAAATCTGGTTTAAAGACAGCTGTGGTCTCAAAAGTTTTTCCAACACGTTCCCATACAGTTTCTGCCCAAGGCGGAATTACATGCGCAATAGCAAGCGCAGATCCAAATGATGATTGGCGTTGGCATATGTATGACACAGTTAAAGGTGCTGATTTTATTGGAGATCAAGATGCTATCGAGTATCTTTGTTCTGAAGGACCTAAAGCAGTTTTTGAGCTTGAACATATGGGGCTACCTTTCTCAAGATTTGATAACGGTAGGATTTATCAAAGACCTTTCGGCGGGCAATCAAAAGATTACGGCAAAGGGGGTCAAGCGGCAAGAACATGTGCTGCAGCAGATAGAACTGGTCATGCTCTTCTTCATACTCTTTATCAAAATAATGTTAAAGAAGGTGCAAACTTTTTAAATGAATGGTTTGCAGTTGATCTTGTTAAAAATTTCAAAAATGAAGTAACAGGGGTAATTGCTTTCTCGATAGAAAATGGTGATGTTGCTTATCTAAAAGCTCAAGCTACTGTATTGGCAACAGGTGGCGCGGGAAGAATTTATGCTTCAACAACAAATGCTTTAATTAATACTGGCGATGGTCTAGCCATGTCTTTAATGGCAGGATTTCCAGCACAAGATATGGAGATGTGGCAATTTCATCCTACTGGAATATATGGAGCAGGCTCCTTGGTGACAGAAGGTTGCAGAGGCGAGGGCGGATATTTAATTAATAAAGATGGCGAAAGGTTTATGGAAAGATATGCTCCAAATGTTAAAGATTTAGCTGGAAGAGATGTTGTAGCTAGATCAATGGTTCTCGAGGTCTTAGAAGGAAGGGGCTGTGGTGAAAAAGGAGATCATATTTATCTAAAGCTTGATCATTTAGGAGCTGATGTTCTTAACTCAAAATTACCAGGAATTTGTGAACTATCGAGAACATTTGCACATGTTGATCCTATCTATGAACCAATACCAGTTGTACCAACTTGTCATTATATGATGGGAGGAACGCCAACCAATGTTTCTGGTCAAGCTTTTGATAGAATCGACAATCAAGATATTTTGATACCAGGTTTGTTTTCAGTGGGTGAGGCTGCATGTGTATCAGTGCATGGAGCAAACAGATTAGGTGGAAATTCTTTGCTTGATTTAGTTGTTTTTGGAAGATCAACAGGAATGCATATTCAAAATGAATTGAAGTCAGGAGGCGGTGTAGCATCTTCTAATAAAGAAGATATAACTGAGTCTCTTGATAGGTTAAATAAATTAAATGATTCAAATGGTGGCTATGAACCTGCAATAGTAAAGAAAGATTTACAAGAATGTATGCAAAATTATTTTGGTGTATTTAGAAGAGGCGAGTATATGAAAAAAGGTCTCGAAGAGTTGAATAACTTAAAGGAGAAAATTGATAATCTTTATCTTCAAGATAAAAGCGTTGCATTTAATACTAGCAGAGTGGAAGCAATAGAGTTACAAAATTTATTTGAAGTGGCATTTGCTACAGCAGTTTCAGCATTTGAAAGAACTGAGAGCAGAGGCGCTCATGCTAGAGATGATTATCCAGATAGAGATGACAAAAACTGGCTCTGTCATACTATATATAACCCAAATACAAAGATTGTTGAAAAAAGAGAAGTTAATTTTACACCATCAACTGTTGAAGCATTTCCGCCAAAGGTAAGGACATATTAATTATGAGCAATCAAATTAATGTAAGTTTATATAGATACAATCCAGAAAAGGATAAATTTCCATATATGAAAAATTATGTTTTAGAGAAACCAGAAAGAGATATTATGGTTTTAGATTTATTGCATATCTTGAAAGAAGAAGATCAATCTATATCATATAGAAGGTCTTGCAGAGAAGGAGTCTGCGGCTCAGATGGCATGAATATTAATGGTAAAAATGGATTGGCATGTATCACACCAATTTCAAGCGTTATCAAAAGAAATAAGATTGAGCTTCGCCCACTTCCAGGTTTGCCTGTTATAAGAGATTTAGTCGTAGATATGACAGAATTTTATAATCAATATGAAAAGATAAAACCTTTTTTGCAAAATGAAACAAGTGCACCTGAACATGAAAGACTTCAATCCCCAGAAGAAAGAGAAAAACTTGATGGCTTATATGAATGTATATTATGTGCATGTTGTTCCACAAGTTGCCCATCATTTTGGTGGAATCCTGATAAATTTGTTGGTCCAGCTGCATTGCTTCAGGCTTATAGATTTCTAGCTGATTCTAGAGATTTAAAAACGAAAGAAAGACTAAACGATTTATCTGATCCTTTCAGTGTATATAGATGTCATGGAATTATGAATTGTGTAAGCGTTTGCCCTAAAGGGCTAAATCCAAATAAAGCAATTGGCGAGATAAAATCTATGTTACATAAAAATAAAAAGGATATAATTGTCACAGACATAACATAAATAAAGACGCACAATGAATTTATCTATGAAGGAGCTTTGGGGCAGCTCACATATTTCAGCAGGACATGCAGCCTATCTAGAAAATCTGTATGAAGAATTTCTTAAAAACCCTGAAAGTTTGCCTAAAGAATGGATGGATTTTTTTACAAGTTTACCTAAGGCGCCAAATACAAATGGTGAAATTTCCCATGTTGACATTATCAAAGAATTTAAAAATTTATCTAGAAAAGTTAATCGAAACTCTATAAGCACTAATTCAAATCAAAAACAAGCAAACGTACTTGAACTTATTCAATCATACAGAAATAAAGGGCACCTAAAAGCAAAATTGGATCCTTTAGGTATGATGGATAGAAGGTTAGTTGAAGACATGAACGTTGAATTTCACGGATTAATTCACGAAGATTTAGATAAAATTTTTTTTACAGGATCTTTTACAGAATATGATGAGCTCACTTTAAGAGAGATTATTGCTAAATTAGATAAAATATATTGTGGAAATGTTGGTTTAGAATATAACCATTTAACGAATGGCAAAGAAATAAATTGGCTTCAAAAAAAGTTTGAAGTAGATTTACAAAAATACAAATTTAATAATGAAGAAAAATTAAATATATACGAAAGATTAAATTCTGCTGAAGGACTGGCTAAATATTTATCGGCTAAATATCCTGGCATGAAACGTTTTGGTATTGATGGCGCAGAGTCATTGGTTCCATTAATAGAAAATGTAATACAAAATTGTGGCTCACTAGGAGCAAATCAAATATGTTTTGGTATGGCTCATAGAGGAAGATTAAATCTATTAGTAAATGTTTTAGGAAAGCTACCTTCAGAATTATTTGCAGCATTTGACGAGAACTTTGAACTTGATGGAGCCAGCACCGGAGATGTTAAATATCATTTAGGTTTCTCTTCTAATTTTGATACTCCTGGTGGAGAAGTACATGTCTCTTTATTTAATAATCCATCACATCTTGAGATAGTTGACCCAGTTGTTATTGGATCTGTAAGAGCTAGGCAAGATAGAATAAATGACAAAGAAAGATCAAAGGTAATACCAGTATTACTGCATGGTGATGCGGCATTTTCTGGACAAGGCGTGGTAATGGAGTCTCTTCAAATGTCTCAAACAAGAGGATTTTATGTTGGCGGAACAATCCATATAATTGTAAACAATCAAATTGGCTTTACAACAAGCAATATAAGTGACTCAAGATCAACAGATTATGCATCTGATGTTGCAAAAATGATTCAAGCGCCTGTAATTCATGTAAATGGAGATGATCCAGAAATGGTAGTTAATGTTTCAAAAATTGCTTGTGAGTATAGACATAAATTTAAAAAAGATATTGTAATAGATTTATTCTGCTACAGAAGACGAGGCCATAATGAAGCAGACGATCCTTCAGCAACACAACCATTAATGTATAAAAAGATTGCAAACCATCCATCAGTATTAAAGCAATATGAAGATAACTTAATTAATAATGGTATTATTTCAGAATCAAATGCAAAAGCTATAAAAAAAGGATACAGAAAATCCTTAGAAAGCGGTGAGTCTGTAGCAAAAAATCTAGCAAAAAAACCAAACGAAAAACTATGGTTTGATTGGTCTTCTTATATGAATGTTAAATGGTGGCCTAAAGTGGATACCTCGTTTAAGAAAAATAAATTTATTCGTTTGGCAAATGATGTATCGTCTGTTCCCCAATCTTTTAAACTTGGATCACAGGCAAAAAAGATTTTTGCAGATAGAATAAAAATGGCAAATGGAGAAATCCCATTGAATTGGGGTTTTGCTGAAACTATGGCATATGCTACTTTGCTAAGCAACGGATATCCAATAAGAATTTCTGGACAAGATGTTAGAAGAGGAACATTCTCACACAGACATGCATGTGTTTTTGAATCAGAATCCGGAATGGGATATATACCTTTAAGTGAAATAGCAAAAGAGAATAATACAAGATTTGATATTTATGACTCCTTGCTTTCTGAAGAAGCGGTCTTAGGTTTTGAATATGGTTATTCTGCAACTTGGCCAACAGGCTTAACAATTTGGGAGGCTCAATTTGGTGATTTTGCTAATGGAGCACAAGTTGTTATAGATCAATTTATTGTTTCTGCACAACATAAATGGGATAGATTATCTGGTTTAGTAATGCTGCTCCCGCATGGATATGAGGGCCAAGGTCCAGAACATAGTAGTGCTAGAATTGAAAGATTTTTGCAATTATGTGCTTCAGAAAATATACAAGTATGTGTTCCAAGCTCACCAAAACAAATTTTTCACTTATTAAGAAGACAAGCTATAAGAAAAATGAGGACTCCTTTGGTTGTGATTTCACCAAAAAGCCTACTCAGGAACCCTAATGCAACATCAAACTTGAAAGAGTTACTTAATGATGAATTTGAGTGTGTTTTAGACGATAATATCAATGATTCTAATTTAATTAAAAAGATTATAATGTGTTCAGGCAAACTTTTTTATGACTTAAAGGAAAAAAGAGATAAAGAAAATCGAAAAGATATTGCGATTATTAGAATTGAACAATTGTATCCTTTTCCATACGATGATCTTGAAGAAACCCTTGCAAAGTATCAAAATGTTAATGATATTGTTTGGTGTCAAGAAGAGCCTCTAAACCAAGGAGCCTGGTTTAGTCACAGACATAGAATACAAAGAGTATTAGATAGAATGAATTTTAAGAATGAGTTAAATTTAATAAGTAGGCCTGCCGCTGCAGCACCTGCTGTAGGTCTTATGAAACTTCATCTTCTACAACAGAGAGATTTAATAAATGAGGCAATTAAATAGTAATGAATATTAAAATTAAATCACCAACATTTCCAGAGTCCGTTGCTGATGGAACAATCGCAAACTGGTTAAAAAAAGAGGGTGAGACAGTTAATCAGGATGAAGTTATTGCTGAAATTGAAACTGACAAGGTTGTTTTGGAGGTTCTTGCCCAAGCTGATGGTGAAATTATAAAAATTTTAAAAGCTGAAGGTGATACAGTTGCTAGCAATGAAATAATTGGCGAGTTTAATGAGTTAGATAGTATTAATTCAAAAAAACAAGAATCCACAAAAGATGAGGCATTAGATAACAAAGATACTCATAAGCCTGATACGGAGGCAAATGAATCAGAAAATAATTTAAACAAAACTGGACCTGCTGCAAAGAAAATTTTGTCTGAGAAAAATATAAATCCTAAAGATGTAAAAGCATCAGGTAAAGGCAACAGAATTACAAAAGCTGATTTAGTAAGTCATGAAGTTTCTTTAAAAAAAGAGATCAAGAAAGAAGTCACTTTCACTGCAGAGGGAGATAGGCCAGAGAAAAGAGTTCCAATGTCTAGACTAAGAATGACCATTGCAAATAGACTCGTAAATGTAAAACAACAAACTGCGATGTTAACTACTTTCAATGAAGTTGATATGTTGCCAATAAAAGAACTTAGAGCTAAGTATGGTGCTGAATTTGAAAGTGAACATGGAGTAAAGTTAGGATTTATGGGATTTTTTGTAATAGCTGCAGTTCAAGCGCTTAAAAAATTTCCAGTTGTTAATGCTTCAATTGACAATCAAGAAATCGTTTACCATGGTTTTCAAGATATAGGCGTAGCAGTATCAACTGATCGAGGTTTAGTGGTGCCAGTTATTAAAGATGCTGACACAAAATCTTTACCTGAAATTGAAAAATCAATTTTAGGTTATTCTGAAAAAGCTCGAAATGGAAAGTTATCAATTGAAGAAATGCAAGGCGGCACTTTCACTATTTCAAATGGAGGAATTTTTGGTTCACTATTATCGACACCAATTTTAAATGCTCCTCAAACTGCCATTTTGGGAATGCATGCAATACAAGATCGACCAGTTGCTAGGAATGGAGATGTTGTCATTAGACCAATGATGTATCTAGCCATGAGTTATGATCACAGGTTATTGGACGGTAAAGAGGCTGTTACTTTTTTAGTTTCAATTAAAGAGCAGCTGGAGTCCCCAGAAAGATTGTTACTTAATTTATAATTTAAGGATAAATATGTTTGATGTTGTTGTTATAGGAAGTGGGCCTGCAGGTTATGTGGCTGCTATTAAGTCAGCACAATTAGGTTTAAAAACATTGTGCATTGAGGAGTCTACAGATGAAAAAGGTAATCAAAATTTTGGTGGGACATGTTTAAATGTTGGATGCATTCCATCAAAGGCACTTTTAGATTCATCACATAGGTATTTTGATGCAAGAAGAAATCTTGATAATCATGGCATTGTTGTTGGAGAGTTAGAACTTGATTTAAAATCAATGATGAAAAGAAAAGATGACATAGTTGAAAAGCTTACATCTGGGATATCGGGCTTATTTGTAGCTAATAAAGTTAAATCCATGTCTGGAAGAGGAAGAGTTATCTCAAAAAATATTGTTGAGGTAACAAAACACAATGGCGATGTAGATGAAATTGAAGCTAGTAATATTATTATTGCTACTGGATCGAAACCAATAGAAATTCCTGTTGCTAAATTTGGCAATCATATAGTCGACAGTACTGGTGCTTTATCTTTTGATAAAGTTCCAAAAAAATTAGGAATTGTGGGTGCCGGTATTATCGGACTCGAATTGGGGAGTGTATGGTCTAGATTGGGTTCTAATGTCACTGTCATAGAGGCTTTAAATGACTTTTTACCAATGACTGATTCTGATATATCTAAAGAGGCAATAAAGGAATTTAAGAGCCAAGGCTTAGATATACATTTAGGTTCAAAAGTGACTAATGCAAAAGAGTTAAAAAATAAAGTAAAGGTAAAATACATAAATGATGATAAAGAGATTGAAAAGGAATTTGATAAATTAATTGTGTCTGTTGGCAGAATGCCAAATTCTTCAGATGTTATCTCAGAAAGTCTTTCTATCCCAATAAATAATGGATTTATTGAAGTAAATGAATTTTGCCAGACATCTATTCCAAATATTTGGGCCATTGGAGATGTTGTAAGAGGACCTATGCTTGCACATAAGGGGAGTGAGGAAGGAGTAATGGTTGCTGAAAGAATTGCTGAAAAGCATAATCAAGTTAATTATGAATTAGTACCATCCGTTATATATACACATCCTGAAATTGCATGGGTTGGCAAAAATGAACAGGAATTAAAAGATGAGGGTATTGAATACAAGGTTGGTAAATTCCCATTTGCTGCTAGCGGTAGAGCGCTTGCAGTTGACCAATCATCCGGTTTCGTAAAAGTAATTTCTTGTATAAACACAGATACTATTTTAGGTGTTCATGTAATTGGACCAGCAGCAGCTGAAATTGTTCAACAAGCTTTAATATCTATGGAGTTTGGCGCTAGTTCTGAAGACATTGCACTTACAATGTTTAGTCATCCAACTGTTTCTGAAGCATTTCATGAAGCTGCATTAGCAACAGACAATCAAGCTATTCATATCGGGAACAAAAGAAAATGAATTTACATGAGTATCAGGGCAAATTACTATTTGCAGAATACAATTTACCTGTATCGAAAAGTAAAGTAATTACTAAAGCGGAAGACGCTATTGAAGCATGCAATGAAATTGGAGGAAAAAAATGGGTAATTAAAACTCAGGTTCATGCAGGAGGAAGGGGTAAAGCTGGTGGTGTTATGATAATAGATTCTCCTCAACAAGCAGTAGAGTTTTCAAAAAAATGGCTTGGGAAAAGATTAGTTACTTACCAAACTAATGAATTAGGACAACCTGTTAACTCAATTTTAATTGAGGAATGTACTGATATTGATAAAGAATTATATCTCAGCGTTATAATTGATAGAGAAACTCAAAAAATTGTTTTTATTGGCTCATCTGAGGGCGGTGTAAATATTGAAGATGTTGCGAAGAATTCACCAGAAAAAATAATATATCAAGGTTTTGATTTTAAAGGCTTAGTTTCAGAAGAAGATTCAAAAAATATTGCAAAAGTATTAAAGCTTAACCAGGAACAGTCAAAGCAATTCCATCCACTAATTGAAAACTTATTAATTTTATTTAAAGAGAAAGATCTTAGCTTATTAGAAATAAACCCTCTTGTAATAACAAAAAATGGTGATTTGCTCTGCCTGGATGCAAAACTAAATATTGACTCTAATGCATTATTTAGACAACCAGAACTTTTCGAAATGTATGATGAATCTCAAGAAGATCCACAAGAGTCTGAAGCTGCAAAATATGATTTAAGTTATGTCTCTCTAGATGGCAACATAGGCTGCATGGTAAATGGTGCAGGCCTTGCTATGGGAACAATGGATACAATTAAATTTTATGGTGGAAATCCAGCAAATTTTCTTGATGTCGGAGGCACTGCTACACAACAAAGAGTTACTAAAGCTTTTAAAATTATTTTAAAAGATCCTAATGTAAAAGTTGTATTAGTAAATATTTTTGGAGGAATAGTTCAGTGTGATTTAATCGCTGAAGGCATTGTTGCAGCAATCGAAGAAGTGGATATTGAAATTCCAGTAGTTGTAAGGCTTGAAGGCAATAATGCAGATTTAGGTTCAAAAATTTTATCAAATGCAAAAATAAAAATTGAAAGCATTAATGACTTAGCTCGTGCATCACAAAAGGCAGTAGAATTAGCGAAATGAGTATTTTAGTCAATAAAGAAACAAGATTGATTGTTCAGGGATTTACTGGATCTCAAGGTACTCTTCATTCAAAACAATCAATTGATTATGGCACTAACATTGTTGGTGGTGTTACACCTGGGAAGGGTGGAATTTTGCATTTAAATAAACCAGTTTTTAATACTGTTAAAGAAGCAGTTTCTGAAGTGCAACCTAATGCCTCAATTATTTTTGTGCCTGCAAGATTTTGCAAAGATTCTATTTTAGAGGCAGCAGAAGCTGGTATACGACTGATAGTCTGTATTACAGAAGGCGTACCAACACTAGATATGTTAGAGGTTAAAAAGCGTATTAATGAATTAGGAGTCAGGTTGATTGGTCCAAATTGCCCTGGAGTTATAACTCCAGGAGAGTCAAAACTTGGGATAATGCCAGGCAGTATTCATATGCCAGGATCAATTGGAATTATTAGCAGATCGGGTACTTTAACATATGAGGCTGTAAAACAAACTACTGATTTGGGTTATGGTCAAAGTAGCTGTGTTGGTATAGGTGGAGATCCTATTCCAGGATCCTCTTTTATAGATATTCTAAAAATGTTTGAAGATGATGATCAAACTGAAGCAATCATCATGGTGGGAGAAATTGGAGGAAACGCAGAAGAGTCTGCAGCTGAATTTATTAAAGATAATATCACCAAACCTGTAGTTTCATATATTGCAGGTCAAACAGCACCGCCCGGTAAAAGGATGGGGCATGCAGGAGCAATAATTTCAGGAGGAAAAGGAACTGCAGCAGACAAAATAAAAAAATTAGATGAATGCGGCATTCACATCGCAGATAATTTGGTATCAATTGGCTCTAAAGTAGCTGAGGTTCTTGTTCGCTAGTTTTTATATTCTTCTGTATTATCCATTTCATTCTGCCAATTGATAAAAATGAGAATATTGATAATCCAATTATCATGCCTATCCACATTCCATAGACACCCATTGGCTCATTGAATCCTGTAGTTGTTAAATAGTATCCTATTGGCATGGCAAATACCCAATAAGATATAAACAATAGGATCATGGGTATAAATGTATCTTTATAACCCCTTAAACTCCCCAATGCGCCCATTTGTATTCCATCAGGTAATTGAAAAATAGCTGCAAAAATTATTAAACTTATGGCTAGATTGATTACAGGCAATTCATTTGAATAAAAGCTTATTATATTTGAGCCAAATATGAGTATTATTAATATATTTATAATTGCAGCTATTATGCAAAAATACACGGTTGAATATGATGCAGTTTTTGCATCTTTGGGTCTATTTTCTCCAATTAAATTTCCCACTCGAGTAGCCGAAGCTAAACCTATGGAGAGTGGCACCATAAAAAATAAAGCAGCTATATTAATTGCAACTGCATGACTTGCAACAACAATTTCATCGAATAAAATTTTTAGAATTATCACCGATCCAGAAAACATACTTAACTCAAAAAATATGCCAATCCCTATTGGTAAACCTAATTTAAAAACTTCTTTTACTGTTGAAAGAGATGTAAACGTGAATTTTAGAAAAGGTTTAGTTTTTTTATATTTCTTGGATTTAGAAATATAAAAAAATAGAATTAGCATCATTAAAAAAGTAACAATTGATGTAGCAATACCGCATCCAACTCCACCGAGTTTAGGAATTCCAAACCATCCATAAACAAATATTAAATCCAAGGGTATATTAATTATCATCCCGGTAAAAGCTATAACAAAAATAGGTTTTGTAAGTGTCATGCCTTCGCTGTAACATCTTAGGCAAGTAAATAAAGTAAGA
>MDTE01029526.1_pt1 | contig 30702 bp, 27 predicted proteins | sample 811231 | NCBI WGS metagenome assembly MDTE01 (sample SAMN05326651, study PRJNA326480) | marine metagenome | isolation source: seawater | place: Indian Ocean: Red Sea | collected 2010 | reverse complement strand
TAGTGGTTTAAAAATTATTTTATTACTTATATTATCTTTTCTTTCAATTATTGAAATAAATGAGAGAAGAATAAAGTTCCATAGAAATATTTTTATTTTTTTAATGCTTTTTCTCAGCTATTTTTCTTTTTCTCTTTTGAATTCAGTAATACAAAATTATGGTTTAAACTTTCGAATTTTTTCAGAGTATTTGATTCTTCCAGTAATTTATCCAATTGCTGCTTATCAAATATCAAAAATTAATTTAACAAAAAGATTATCTTTTCTTTATTTAATAGCCTTAATTTGTATCTTATTTAATGTATTAAATTTTCTCTATCAATTAGATATAATTTCTCTTCCTTTAAGCGATTTCATGCAAGGTACAGTTATGGTAGAAGAAGATTATCTTTTATCTAGACTTCCTAATCAAGTAACGCTAATTTTTCTTAGCCCTTTAGTAATATTAATAAAACCAAGTAAAAAGATACTTATAAATTTAAAACCATTTTTGGTTTTTTTATTAATAGTAGTTGCCTTCTTTTCAGGAAGAAGAGCATTACAATTTTCTGTTATAGCGACAATGTTTATATCATTTTTTAGTTACTTCAATATTCTAAAAAATTTTCTTTTCATAACTATCAAAAAAAATCTATTAAAAAAAAGTCAGTTTTTATCCTACTCAATCTTCATAATATTTTTAATTTCTTCTATTTTTGTTATAAACAATCAATATCAAATAATATCTTTATTCAAATCCTTTTGGTCTACAATAAACGTTATTTTTGATGCTTCAGATAGATCTACCTCCCTAAGAGCTCTTCAATCTGAGAGGTTAATAGATGAAGGTTTAAATAAAATATTTTTCGGACATGGAGCTACTGCTAACCTTCCAGATTTCATTAGATCAAATGTAGGAAAATGGTCTTACGAATTAAGATATCATGCGCTATTTTTTCAAACTGGTATTTTTGGTATAAGTTTTTATTTGATATCTTTTATATGGGTTATAAAAATTAATCTTTACGCAAACTTTTCTTATATTAAAAAAAATAATTATTATTTAGTAGTTGCATTTTCTTTCTTGATCTTTATAATTTCTGCATACTCTAATCCTTTTTATACCCATCCTTTACCGTGGTTGATTTCACTATCAACATACTATAACTTAAATGAAAAAAAAATTTAATAGGGTAATTAAATAATTGCTAACTACATTTACTATTTCTGAAAAGAGCCACACATCTATCATGGTTTACTTCAACTAATTCAAAGCCTCTATTAAAAAGATAATTTGTTACCGGTATAAATGTGCTTTCTTGATTAAAACCTTTTTCAAATCCTAAATCTGCGCTAATAAACTCTATCAATTTAAGTTTATCTCCTGCACCAATTAATATCTCTAGTTCTGAACCTTCAGCCTCTAACTTTAATAGTTTAATTCTTTTATCAATAAAATTTTCAATTCTCATAGCTTTAACTTTTATTTCATACTCTACATATCGAGGCTTTATGATACTTGAATCCGCAGATTGAGAATTTACATAAAAAGTTTTAGTTTCATTGCTTTCCCATAAAGCAATATTATGACAAATGGATGGGGCAGTATTTTTTACTAGACATTTAAATTCATCAATACTTGGCTCGAAGGCAACATATTCAATTTCTAAATGATTTAAATTAAACCAAAGTTTTAAATCTCCATTATTTGCACCACAATCAAGTATTTTATCATTTTTGTTAAAAGATATATTATTAAGCAAATATTCTTCTGATAATTTTTTAGCTCTTCTTTTTAATCCAAATTTGTAAGCATAACTGCCTTGTATCTCTTTAGAAAAAAAATAAACAATATTTTTTATTCCTTTTTCTTTAATAAAATAGATATTTTTCCCAAAAAAAACTTTTGAATTATTGCCTATTAAAAATGAACGAAGATTAAAAAGTATAGTATAAAATCTTGAATTACTTTTAAAAAGGATCCAATCAAAGTAATAATTCAATAATTTCTTAAATGTATAAATTAATTCTTTATGTGATCTTTTTATTGATTGATATAAATCTTCCATTGAAGAAATTTAATTTTATATTATGTAAATCTAACATTTTCAAAAATAAAAGTGAATATTATGAAACAAGTATATATTCTATTAATTGTTAATATTTTGTGGAATGTCTTTGAATATCTTTAGCTTCTCGCTGCTGCCCCAAAAAGACTCTGATTCATAACTTCTTTTTTTAAGTTTACCAAATTTAATTTCTATTTTTGACTTTTTTTCGTTTACTACTTTTTGAACTAAATCTTTTAATGAAATGGGCTTATTACTGCAGATATTAATGATACCATTGATATTTTCATTATTAATAAGATAGTTTAATCTTTGCACTACTTCTTCTATATGTAAGTAATCTCTTAGTTGTGTCCCATCTGTCATATTGAAGGTTAATTCATTATTTTTAATTGCTTCTTCTAATTCTCCTAATAAGGATGACTTTCTCTGCCCTTCCCCATAAATATAGAATAATCTAGCCCATTGTAAGTTTGCATTTTTCAAAGTTACTAGATCTTCTAAAATTTTTCTTAAACTATCCTTGGCAATGCCGTAAGGGGTGTCGGGATTTGTCTGAAGTGATTCATATAGTTCACCTTTTGCTTTTTTTCCATATTCTAAGCAAGTTCCTGTAACTAGGATTTTCCTCAATCCTCTTTCTAATAAATCCCCTATGAATCTTATATCTCTAGTAAGGTTTTGAGTAATATTAAAATATCCTTCATAATCAGGAATCCCTTCCCATGCAAGGTGAATTAAAAAATCAGGGAAATCAATCTTATCAAATAATTCTTTGTTATCTTGATTTAAGTTGTGCTTAACCAACTTTATATTTTTAGAAATAATTAATTCGGGATTTGATAAATTTCTAGTTATACCTATTATTTCATGATCGCTTTCATTCAACTTATTTATCAGATTTCTACCTATGAAACCAGTTGCTCCTGTAATTAATATTTTCATTAGAAAATCTCTAATTTTGGAATTGCACAAATAAATTTTGCACCCCATTCCCTTGCATAGGAAAGTTGGTTTGATATTTCATTCTTTAAATTCCAAGGAAATATTATAATGAAATCAGGTTTAGTATCTCTAATTTTATTTGGATCAACTATAGGTATATGACTACCTGGAAGAAATTTATTTTGTTTTGAAGGAGAAATATCGCATACATACTCAATTAAATCATTTTTTATTCCGCAAAAATTCAGAAATGTATTACCTTTAGCTGCAGCTCCATACGCAGCAATTTTTTTTCCTGATATATATTTTTCTAAGATAAATAAATGAAAATTATTTTTAATTCTGATAATATCTTGTTGAAATTCACTATAAGTATCTTCTTTGTTTAATCCAAATTTGATTTCTTCCTCAATTATTTCTTGAACCGAAAAGTCGGTCCTAATTGAACTAGGATTTTTACATACATATAATCTAAGACTGCCCCCATGAGTATCAATTTTTTCGACTTTATAGGCTCTTAAATTTGTTGCTTTTAATAAATTGCATATAAAAATAAGAGATAAATAAGAGTAATGTTCGTGATAAATGGTATCAAACTGTTTATATTTCATCAAACTTAGAAGATGAGGAAATTCAAAAGTTGCTGTTCCATCTTCTTTTAGAAGTTGAGAGATACCATTAACAAAACCAAATATATCTGGCACATGAGCAAGGACATTGTTTGCACAAATTAAATCTGCCTTAGAGAAATTGATTCTTATTTCATTTGATAAATTTTCATCGAAGAACTTTTCAATTACATTTATCCCTGATTCTCTTGCCTTTTGGGCACATGAATTAGTTGGTTCAATTCCCAGGCATGGAATTTTTTTATTTGTGAAATTTTTTAGAAGATAGCCATCATTACATGCTAATTCAACTACGAAGCTTTTCTCATTTAGAGACAATTCTTTTATAATAGAATCTGCAAATTTTTTAGAATGTTCTAACCAAGTACTTGATGATGATGAGAAATATGCATAATCACTTTTAAATAAATCTTCAGGAGCTTTATAGTCTTCTGTCTGGGCTAGCCAACATTTTTTACACAATAAAACTCTCAAAGGAATATAAGATTCTGAGAAATTTAAGTCTTTTTCATTAAGATAATCATTTGAGGGAGGGGCGAATCCAAGATTTGCAAATGATAATTCTAAATTTGATTTGCAGAAGCGACATAAACTTTTCATTTTTGATCTATTTTAAGAACTTGAGTGATTTATCTCTTTTTGATATAAAAGTAACTTTTTCTGGCCATTTTATATTGATCATAGGATCTAAGTAATTTACTCCATCTTCGCTCAATTTAGAATATTGTTTACTATGAATATAGATAATTGAACAATTATCCCTAAGAGTTTGAAACCCATGAGCACAACCTTCTGGAATAACAAAGGCTTTATTGTCTCCTTCTTCAAGAATAATGGATTCATATTCTAGATAACTTTTTGAATTTTTTCTCAAATCTACTGCGACATCAAATATTTTTCCTTTTAAACATCTAATTATTTTTATTTCTTCAAAGGGATATTTTTGAAAATGTAATCCTCTTATTGTACCTTTTTTAATAGTTTCTGAGATATTAATTGCCGACACATTGAAGTTTTTAAAATACTTTTTAAGTATTTCGTAATCAAAAGCTCTTATAAAAGAACCTCTTTCATCTTTAAATTTTTCACTTTTTAAGATAAGAGAATCTTCCAAATTGCCATTATATACATTAAGAGTCATTTTAAAGATTCATCTTACTGAGGTAAATTTCAGCTTGTTTTTCACTTAAGCAATTACCATCATAATAATTAAGATACCAGTCGCAGGTTAGCTTGATGGACTCTTCAAATGACAATAAATCTCGCCATGATAGTTCCTCTCTAATTTTTCTTGAGTTAAGTAAAAGTTTATTAGTTTCTTTTTCATTAGGATCTGGTTTGAATTCATATTCAATAGATCCAATATTTTTTTCTATTTCCTGTAAAATTTCCTTTACGTTTTTATTATTACTTTCTAAAGGACCTATATTCCAAGCTTGGGAAACGGAAAAATCTAAATTAAGAATCTTTTGACTTAACAATAAATAAGCATAAATACAATCAAAAACATGTTGCCATGGTCTAATTGCAAAAGGATTTCTTATATTCAGTAAATTCTGATTATTGTAACTGTTCATTATGTCCACTATTAGTCTATCTTTTGACCAATCTCCTCCTCCAATAACATTTCCAGCTCTAGCTGTTGTTAAAATTTTTTTTTCTTTTTTAAAAAATGATTCTCGATAACTTAATGCTATTAATTCGGCACATGACTTTGAAGAAGAGTAAGGATCTGAACCTCCAAGTTGATCTTCCTCAGAATAACCATTTATAGATTCTAAATTCTTATAACATTTGTCTGAAGTTATACATAGAACTCCCTTTAGATTAGTAATTAATTTAGAGCATTCAAAAATATTTGCTGTTCCAATGATGTTAGTTTTAAAAGTCTCTAAGGGTTTTTTATATGAATATTTAACTAATGGTTGGGCTGCCATATGAATAATAAGATCAAATTTATTTGAGGAGAAAATATTTTTCAATAAATCTAAATTATTTATATCTATAAAATAATTATTAATATCTAAATTAAGCATTTCGAAGTGTTTAGTATTTCCCTCTCTTAAACCAATTCCAGTAATCTCTGCCCCCATTTTTTTAAGAAACAAACATAACCAACTACCTTTGAAACCTGTATGCCCAGTAACCAATATTTTTTTCCCTTTGAAAGTATTCATATTATTTTGACCAAACTTTCCAAGGTGCATTACCCTTAGCCCACAACTCTTCAAGTACTTTTTTATCCCTCAAAGTATCCATAGGCTGCCAAAAATCCTCGTGTTTGAAATATCCTAGTAAGCCTTTTGATGCTAAGTTCTGAAGAGGTTCTTGTTCCCAAATTGTATTATCGCCATTTATAAATTTGAATATTGAAGGCTCAAGGACAAAAAAACCTCCATTTATCCATCCTCCATCACCTTTTGGTTTTTCAATAAAACTTGTTATTTTTCCATTATTGATATTTAGGCCACCAAATCTTCCTGGTTGTTGTACGGCTGTTAAGGTTGCTTTATTTGTTGATTTTTTATGAAAACTGATTAACTTTGAAATATTTACATTTGCAAGTCCATCTCCATAAGTTAGACAGAATGTTTCATTACCTATATATTTTTCTATTCTTTTTAATCTTCCCCCTGTTTGTGTATACTCTCCAGTTTCAATCAGTGTAACTTTCCATGGATCAACTAAACTTTCATGAATATCTACTTTATTAGTATTTAACTCGCATGTTATGTCACAGTTATGGTAATAGTAGTTAAGGAAATATTCTTTAATGATATATCCTTTATAACCTAAACAAACAATAAACTCATTTATTCCAAAATGTGCATATATTTTCATTATGTGCCATAAGATAGGCTTTCCTCCAATTTCAAGCATTGGTTTAGGCTTAAGATGTGATTCCTCACTTATCCTTGTTCCAAAACCTCCCGCTAGAATAACTAATTTCATTAATTAATTTAGTTTTAAATATTATACCTCCATGATCCGTAGATTATTACGGGCCAAAGAGATAATGCTTGACTTTGTCCTTTTAAATGATTATTCCATTTTTTTAATAAAATGTTGTTGTTAATAATTGGATCATTTTTTAAATTTTTACTAAAAATAATAGTTTCAGCCCAATCCTTTAAACAAGTTCTCAACCAATAATCAAGAGGTACTCCAAAACCCATTTTTGGTCTATCAAATTTATAGTTAGGAATATTTTTAGCAAGGAGTCTTTTTAATACATATTTTGATTTATTGTTTGAATATTGTATTTTTTCTCCTTTAGTTCGACACCAATTGTGAATATTAGGTTCTAAAAATGGAGAACGCACCTCCAATCCAAAATTCATTGATGATCTGTCAGACTTAACAAGTATGTCATTTGGTAAGTATATTTTTTCATCAATGATCATAAGTTTTGTTCTTGGATCTTTATCTTCAAAGTCAGATAAAATATTTGATATCTTTTCTATTAGACTATTTTGTAATTTATTAATTAATACTTGATCTTTAATTATATTTTTATTATCTCTTGATATTAGAGTTTCATAGTAGCTTTCAAGATTTTTACAATTAAGAACTTTACGAAGTTTGAAAGCAAGATTTCTTGTAGCAGAAAACCTAATCTTTCTAGGAAGAGAATGTAAAATTCTATCAATAAATTCAAAAGGGGTTAACTTTAATATGAATAAGGATTTGCGTAAAAGATTATTACCCTTTAGTGTTTTATATAAGTCATATCCATTGGTATATCTATTATATCCACAGAATAATTCATCACCACCATCACCACTTAAAGCTACCTTTAAATCTCCTTCATGTCTAACTTTATCGCAAAGGAATAACATTGCTAATTGCGATTGATCTGCAAAAGGTTCATCAAATGCAAATTTTAGGTTAGTAGCAACTTTTAATATATCCTTATCTTCTAGAAAGTATGATTTGTGTTTGGTTTGTAGTATTTCAGCAACTTCTTGAGCAAAAATTGATTCATCAAATCCACTAGATTCAAAACCAATACTAAATGTTTCTAATGTTCCATTAAGGTGTTTTTGAGCCAAAGCAGCAACTAGACTACTATCTATACCTCCTGATAAAAAGCAACCAACTTTTAAATCTCCTATTAATCTACTTTTTATTGACTCACTTATTAAGTTTTCTATTTCATCAAGATCATTTTTATCAGATTTTTTTATGATCACATTTTGATTATTTTTATATAAATTATTTTTTTTAGAAGTCACTAAAAACTTATTATCCATTACTTCTATTTGAAGCATTTGTCCAGGGGAAATTGAAATTACTTTTTCATAAATACTTTTATTATCTGGCATAAAGCCATAATTTATAAAATTAGCTACTGAATTTTGATCAATTTCTAAATTATCTTTTTTATATATTTTGATAGCTTCTAAGGTTGAAGAAAAACAAATATTATTATGTTCTGAAAAAAAATATAAAGGTTTTTCTCCAAAATTATCTCTCATTAAATAAAGTTTTTTAGAAGGAATATTTAATGCAGCTAAAGCATACATTCCATCTGCATTTTGCCTGAATCTATCAATTCCAAATTTATTGATATATTCGGCTATTGTTTCCGTATCAGAATGACCTGCCCAATTAATATTTTCTAAATCTCCTCTCAATTTGTTATGGTTATAAATCTCTCCATTGAAAAGAATTACCCATTTATTATTAAAACTCTTTAGTGGTTGATTACCCGCAAAAGTTAAATCTTGTATCGCTAATCTTGAATGCCCAAAAAAAATAGTTTTTTCGTTTCCAATCCAAATGCCTTGATCATCAGGCCCTCTTTTCTTAATTGTATTAATCATTTCTTCAATTAATATTGAGGAACTTGATTTATTATTTAAATTCCAATAACCAACAATTCCACACATGGTATATTTTGTAAATTAATTATGGAAAAAGTTTTTAAGCTTCATGTAATAACTTGAAAGAAATTTAGGCAGAAAATAGGGTACAAGTGGAGCCAAGCAAATTAATTGTTTCCATAATGGTAAACCTATAGACCTTGTTCCCCTAAATCCTATAATAACTTGTTGCAATTTTTGCTTTAAGGAACTCTTAAAAAAATCATTTGGTTCATATCTCCAATTCCCTATTACTTCATTTAGATTTTCTAAAATCTCACCTTTTTTTAAAAGTCTAAACCAAAGATCATAATCCTGACCTCTTCTAAGCTTTGCATTATATGCGCCTACTTGAAGTATTTTGGTTTTTCTATACATAACTGTCCCATGAGCAATTGTATTTCGCCACATACCCTGTTTTATTGATTTATATGAATCTGGATATAATCTTTTACCAACCACTTTACCTCTATAGTTAATTATATTTATTGAGCCACCTAATACCGTTGTTGTTGGATTATTACACATAAAATTTATCTGCTTTTGAAATCTATTAGGTAAAGCTATATCATCAGAATCTAATCTTGCGACTAATTCATTAGAGCATAAAGATAAACCTTTATTTAAGCTGAAAGCTAATCCATGATTTTTTAAATTTCTATGGATCTTAATTGGTAAAGATTTTTTGTATGAGTCAATAATTTTTTCAAGTTTTTTGTTTATGATTCCATCAATAACTAATATAATTTCATTAGCTTTTCTTTTTTGCAAGCTAAGACTAGATAAGGCTTGATCAAACCATTCTGGCTTATCTTTATTACAAACACATATCAATACACTAAAATCCATAGAGTTATTTAGACATCTAATTTTAAATTGAGGAAAAGTTTTTTTATGTATTTGTAGTCATGATTAGAGACTTTTAATTCTAATGCTTTCAGAATCGAGTCAACATGATTTTTCTTTCTTATTCCAATTATTATGTCTGCAAAAGGAACTGATTTCATCGTACAGTAGACTATAAGAGAAGAAAGAGGCACATTATATGAATAACTAATTAAGGCTAATTCTTTAGATAAATTATTCAGGATTTTAATATTTTCTTTTTTATAAATACTAAGTCTACTTCTTCGATCGTTTGACATTATTTTATTGAAATCATAATCTTTTTTTGCTAATATTCCCTGCGCAAAGATTCCATAAATTTGAATGGAATGAAAATTTTTAGAGAGATGCTCTAAATATTTTTCGTTTTGAAAAGTTAAGTTGAAATTGGTTTGATAAACATATTTATTTTTATGTTCAGGAACATTTAAAATTTCATCAACAAAATTTTCTCCATTACAAAATCCATAATTATTAACCTTTTGTTCTAGTTTATAAGATCTGAATAAATCAAGAGCACTTTTTAGATTTTTTTGATTAGTTGGCCAATGTAAAAGGATATTATCTATTTTGATGCTTTCAAGCCTATTTAAAGAATTTTCCAAAGCAATCCTCAAATAAGTTTGATTATCATCTTTAAAAGTTTTAGCTCTTTCCCAATCAGAACTTATCAACCACCTTACCCCTACTTTAGTTGTTACTTTAAGATCTTCTTTTTCAAAAAAAAGAGTATTTAATCTCGCTTCACTTAATCCTAATCCATAAACATCAGCGGTATCAAATCTTCTGAGGCCTCTTTCATAAGCATATTTAATTGCATTCATGACATCTTTAATATTTGTCTCCCCCCAATCACTTCCTCCAAGCTGATCACAACCAATAATAATTTTGTTTAAATCCATAAGCTAATTTTTGAGCAATCTAATAATAGATTTAAAAAAGGTTAAAAATAAAATCTTTATGTCAGTTATAAATGAAAGATCTTTTACGTATTTAACTCTTAATCTGTTTTTCTCCTTAAAAACATATTTCTTATAATATTCGTGAGCACTTTTTTCTCCTACTTTATTGAATAATGATATAAATTTAATTGAAGAATAATCTGTAATTCCAGGTTTTATACTTAGAGATAGACGTTCTTCTTCATCATATAAATCTACATACTCTTTTATTTCAGGTCTAGGACCAACAAAGCTCATTTCGCCCATCAAGATATTAAAAAGCTGAGGTAATTCATCTATTTTTATAAATCTAATGAATTTTCCTATATTAGTTAATCTAGAATCATTTTTTGCAGTAGTGCTACTCCCCTTTTCACTACCAATTTTCATACTTCTAATCTTAAATATTTTAAATAATTTTCCATTCTTCCCAACTCTTGTACCCATAAAAATTGGATTTTTAAAATCTTTTATAAAAACTAAAAAAAGAAAAACTATTAATAATGGTGACAGAAAAAAAATAAAAATAATAGAAAAAACTATATCAAATAATCTTTTTAAGGTTAAATAATTAATCATCTTTTGAGATATTTAATTGCTTTCGCATGTAAAGTTGGTCGCCAACAAAGGAGGGCAAAATATTTGGTACGCTCTTTACTATTAGTTCTTTATGGTTTTTACCTTTTACGCAGTGCCAAGCTATATATTGACCAAAACCAGCGTCTTGATTTTGCTCTTCAAAAACAACAATTTTTTGATATTTGTCAAGTAGATTTATAAAACTTTCAGAGGTGCCTTTAGTTACTTTAAAAACTAAACAAACATCATTGTTTAATTCTTGGTCATTAAGGAGAGAAGAAATACCTCCATGATAAATTTCTAGAATTTTTTTATCCAAAGAATTTCCTTCTAATATTCTATATTCTTTAGATTTTTCAATATTAGGCAAGGATTTACTATATTGAGATTTATCAAGCCTTAGATATGATGGCCCCGTGCCATTAACTAACCAATCTGTTGTTAAGGCATATGTATCTTCATCATTACAAGGGGATAAAATTTCTAGGTAGGGCAATGATCTCATTATTCCAAAATCTTCAGTAGCATGATGACTCATACCAAGTTGACCGTAACTAAAACCAACTCCGTTCGTAACTATCAGAATATTAAGTTTGTGATAACAAATGTTATTTCTTATTTGCTCTAAACAACGTAACGTTGGGAAATTGCCAATACTGTAAATTATAATTTTTAATTTTTTGTTAGATAATGATAATCCAGATGCTACATTAACCATATTTTGCTCACATACACCTACATTTATGTAGTTTTGACCAAGTTTTTTTTCCAAATTATCAAAACTTCCAAAACCTAAATCTGCGGTTAAAAAGAAAATATCTTTTGTTTTAGGAAAATTAATAATGGCTTCAACAAATTTATCTCTCATAAAAGCTCCTTCATAGCGTTTTTAAATTCTTCTCCTTGTGCATTCCTGTAATGCCATAAAACATTATTTTCCATAAAACTGACACCTTTACCTTTTGTAGTTCTTGCTATGACAAACAGTGGTTTATTAGGTTTTTTCTTTGATTTATTTTGGAAAGTATCTTTTAATTCTCTATGATTATGACCATTAATCTCCTTTACTTCCCAGCCGAAAGATAAAATCCTATCTTTAATAGGTTCCACATTTAAGGTTTCAGTTGTTGTTTTAATTGATTGATATTTATTCGCATCCAAAATACAAGTAAGATTTTTTAATTTGTGATGCGCAGCAAAAAGTATTGCTTCCCAAGTTGATCCTTCGTTTAATTCTCCGTCACTAATCAAAGTATATGTTTTAAATTTAGTATCTTTAACTTTCTCATAATAAGCATATCCACATGCTATACCAAGACCGTTACCAAGAGAGCCTGTAGAGACTTCAACTCCATCAAGTAAATGACTATTTACATGACCAGATAAATTGCCTCCATTTTGATAATGAGTATCTAAAAGAGAAGGATCAAAAAAACCAACCCTTGCAAGCACTGAATATAAAGCCGCACCTGCATGACCTTTGCTCATTATGAATATATCTCTATCGGATTTACTGGGTTCTTTAGGGTCTACATTTAAAATTGAACTATATAAAACAGCTAAAATATCAATACAACTTAAGCAAGATGCTACGTGAGAAGATTTACCTTTTGTTGTCATATTAACAATATCTTTTCTGCAGATTAAAGATATTTCTTCTGAATTTATCACTGTAATTATTAAACTATAATATTTCAAACTTATCATTAAGGCATTATTTTTGCCCATATTTTTTGGTACTATTTACAGAACAGTTAATTATTTAGGATTAACTTTATTTAATGAGTAATTTATCAATAACGCGAATTTATAAATTAAAAAGAATTGCTGATTATCTTTTTGGATTGCCAGTAATTGTTAGAAGAGGATTTTTTCTTTTAATAGATTTTTTAGCTCTTTTAATTTGTTTTTACTTTACATTTTCTATATTCGAAATCTTAATACCTTTTCCCGATGTTTTCAATATAAAGAATGGAATAATATTATTTACTTTTTTCTTTCTTATAAACTACTTTACTGGCCAATATAATGGCCTGACTTTGTATTCTGGAAGCTCCTCAATCTATAAGCTTGCATTAAGAAACTTACTTATTTCCATAACAATTTTCTTCATAATTTATTCTTCAAAAATTATTGGCTTTAATATATTTTTTTATATAGTAAATTGGGTGCTAATTACTTTTGTAATTGGTTCAATAAGAATTATATTAAGAGATTTTTTTCTACTTATAACTAAAAAATTTTTATATGAGTCGAATGTCATCATTTATGGAGCAGGTGAACTGGGCGTTCAACTTTACTCAGCACTTAGGTTTAACAGTAATAAAAGGGTAGTTTCTTTTCTTGATGATGATAAAAAACTATGGGGAAGAAATATTTTTGGATGCGTAATAAATGAACCTAAAGCAATTGACCAATTATTAAAAAAATACAAAATTAAAGAGGTAATACTAGCTCTGCCGTCACTAACTGATCTTTCAAAAAATAGGATATTAAATATTTTAGAAAATCATAATATTAAAATATCTCAAATTCAAAGTTTAAATAATTTTACAGGTACACCAGTTGATTTGAAATCTCTAAAACCATTATCTATAGAAGAATTATTAGGAAGAACCCCCGTAAAACCTGATAAAAAATTATTAAATGATGCCGTAAAAAATAAAAAAATATTAATTACCGGTGCAGGTGGATCAATTGGCAGTGAACTATGTAGACAAATAATAGATTTATATCCAAATGAAATTTCAATTGTTGACAATAGTGAAGCAAGTCTTTATCAGATTGATAATGAGTTGAAAAAATTTAATAAATTAGGAGTAACTATAAGACCAATTCTTGGCGATGTGAGCAACGAAACCTTTATAAATAAGATTGTTCAAGATACTGGTGCTGAAGTTATATATCATGCATGTGCCTATAAACATGTTCCTTTAGTCGAAATTAATCCAATCTCGGCTATAAAAAATAATATTTTTTCTACTTATAATTTAGTAAAAGCTTCTTTAAATTCAAAAGTTGAAAAATTCATATTGATTTCCTCCGATAAGGCAGTTAGGCCTAAAAATATAATGGGACTTACAAAAAGAGTGTCAGAGTTGATTATCTATGAGTTTTCAAAGGAAAAATATCATCAGTACAAAAGTAAAGCAAAAGTATTTTCAATTGTTCGATTTGGAAATGTTCTAGGCTCCTCTGGCTCAGTAGTGCCTTTATTCAAAAAACAAATTGCTGAGGGGGGACCTGTTACAATAACTGATCCTGAGGTGATTAGATACTTTATGACAATAAACGAGGCTTCTCAATTAGTTATTCAGTCATCATCTTTGGCAGTTGGTGGAGATTTATTTATTCTTGATATGGGGAAGCCAATTAAAATCCTTAATTTAGCAAAACAAATGATAAAACTTTCTGGAAAAAAAGTAAAATCTAGAGCTTCTGATAAGGATGCCATCGAAATTAAGTTTACAGGCTTAAGAATGGGTGAAAAGCTTTTTGAAGAGTTGTTGATTAATGAAAAAAATAGCATTAGAACAAATCATCCATTAATTTTTAAGGGAGATGAATCAAGTACCCATTCAGTAGATATGAAAAGAATTATGGAAGATTTAAAATATGCTATTGATGAATATGATCTCGTTAAATGTTTGAATTTGATTTCAGAATTAGTCCCAGAATGGAAACAATAATAATTATTTGAAGAATATGTTTTTTTAATATTTCAAATTCTTGCTGAGTTCACTTTACAATTTGGTAGAATAATCTTATTGATAGTTGTTAAATGGTAAATATTCAGGAAGATAATAATGATTCATATAGTGATATTAAAAATGACTATATTAATTTAAAGTTGATTTTTTTGAGTTTTATAAGAAATAAAAAAATTATTATATTTGGAACATTTTTAGGGATTTTGATAAGTGGCATATATGCTTTCAGTCAGAAAAAAGTATATAAAGGAGAGTTTCAGATTGTGATTAATAATAGTTCTTCAACTACTGGATTAGATAGCATTAATCCAAGATTAGTTCAGTTTGCAGGAATAGAGGGAGGAAATAAAACAAGATTAGAGACTCAAGTTGGAATTTTGAATAGTCCATCAGTTTTGATGGATGTATTTGACTTTGTAAAAAGTAAAAAAGCTATTTATAAAGATATAAGCAATATGAGGTTTAAAAAATGGAAAAAATCAAATTTAAAGATTGACTTAAAAGAGTCTACCTCAATATTAGAAATCACTTATAAAGATACAGATAAAGAACTTGTTTTACCAGTTCTGAGTATGGTTTCCAAGGAGTATCAGAAGTATTCTGGAGAGAAGAGATTGAGAGAAATTAATCTAGGCGTAGATTTTTTTGAAAAGCAAATAAAAATTTTCAATACCAAGAGTATTGAATCTTTAAGGAAAGTTCAACAATTCGCAATTGAGCAAGATTTGAGTATTCTTAAAGATGAAGCTTTAATTGATAAAGATATTATTAACTCTATTAATATTGAGCAGATTAGAGTTGAAGCTGCTAATAGAATCAGACAAATTGATGAGCAATTAGAACAAATAACCCTTTTAAAAGATGATTCAGATCAAATAATGTATATAGCTGCAACGATAGATTCATTGGATGAATTAGCTTTAATCCTTAAAAATATTGATTCTCAGCTGGCTAGATTAAGATTAACCTATAAAGATACAGACATAAAAATAAAAGATTTGCAAAAAGATAGATTATTCTATATTGATTTACTTAAAAAACAAGCAATAGGATATTTGATTTCAGCCAAAGATGATGCTTTAGCTAAATTAAAATCTGCCGAAAGGCCTCCAGGTGTATTGATTAAATATCGACAGTTATTAAGTAATGCTTCAAAAGATAAAAATACATTAGATAATTTAGAAAATCAATACAGGCTTTTGCTCCTTGAAAAAGCCAAGAGCAAAGACCCATGGAAATTAATCACAAAACCAACTCTTTTACCTTTTCATGTCGCCCCTAAAAAGAAGAGGATTTTAGCTTTTGGACTTTTATCAGGTTTATTTACAGGATTTTCAATTAGTCTTATAAAAGATAAAAAAGAAGATTTGATTTTGATCCTAGACGATCACAACTTATTCAAAGGTTGGACAAATCTTTGTTCTTTACCACTTTGCAATAGAGATAAATGGAAAGAAGAAATTGAATTACTCTCTAATGGAGTATTAAACCAAATAAAAGGAGGAATTTCTTTCTTGTACCTTGGAGATATTTCTCCAGAATTTTTAAATGAAATTGAAAACAATTTTAAGATTAATCTTGATAAGTTAGAAATAATAAAAACAAAAAACATACTAGAGTCTACTAAATTAAAAAATATAATAATCATTATGGAATTAGGTATAACTAAAAAACAGGATTTTTTAGTTGCTTGTGAAAAACTTAAATTACAAAATAATAATTTATTGGGTTCAATTATTATTACTAAAAATTATGATTTCTTCTAAATAAGAGAACTTTGCATTTTTAGAAAATCAAACAAGTTTTTTTATATATTCTAATTATCTTCTTACATTTTATTTTTTAATAGGGATCTATTTTAAATTTAGTTATTCTTTTTATAATTAAAATAATCAAATAACTTATAGTAGAACAAATACCTATTGAAAAAGTTAAGCTCTCTATTTGACTGCTATTAAACCTTAAAAAAATATTATTTATATTATTGAAATTTGATGTTGAAACAATATAAACAGCATTAATAGGTATTCCAGATATAGCTCTTGCAATAATAAATTTTCTAAAATTGATTCTCGAAATACCACAAGCAGGAGAAATAATTTTCATAGGAATTTGACCAGACATCATTATTAGTAATAATTCAATAAATGAAACTTTTTTTATTCTTTCAGTTAATCTATTTATTTTGCCTATTTTCGATTGGAAATATTTAAGTATGATTTTATCTGATACTTTCTGAACAAAAAAATATAAGAAAATACTAGATAATGAACCGCTTATAAAAGTGGAAAAAAAACCAATAATATTTCCATTTAGACTATATGTTGTGATAACTGCAGGGAGAGCAGGAAGTGGAGATATAGCGAATAAAAAAATTGTTCCAGATGAAATAAAAATAGTTATTAAAAATTCCATTTCATATAATTATTATTTTTAAGCATTTCTCAATTAATAAATATATTAATGCAAAAGTTTAATAATTAATTTCATTAGTTTCTAATGTAATATACGCCTCAGATATTACTAATCACAAATAAAATTTTTCGTTCACAAAAGTTATATTATTAGAGTATTTTTTTTATTCAATTTTTAATATAACCTTTTTTAGTATATCTTTTTAGTTTTTCTTTAATACCTTCTTCAAGTTTGACTTTTGCTTCCCTTCCCATACCTTGTATCTTTGAGCTGTCCAATGATTTTCTTGGCAGCCTATTTGTTTTATCATTATCAAAATGAATATCAGCTCTAAAATTTACTTAATTTAATATCAATTTAATTAGTTCTTTAATAGTAAATTCTTCACTAGATCCAATATTAAAAAAATTTAAAATGTTATATTAAAGTTTCATCTGAGATAATCAAATGTCTAGAAAAGGAATAATTCTTGCAGGTGGAAAAGGTACAAGACTTTATCCAATTACAAAGATTATTAGCAAGCAACTTCTGCCAATTTATGATAAGCCAATGATTTACTATCCTCTGGCTACTTTGATGCTCGCGAATATAAGAGAGATATTAATAATTACAACATCTAGAGACCAGGAAAACTTTATACAACTACTGGGAGACGGTTCTGCATTAGGAATTTCGATAGAATATAAAGTTCAAGATATTCCTGAGGGCTTAGCCCAGGCATTTCTCATTGGAGAAAGTTTTTTAAAAAACTCAAATTCTGCATTAATACTTGGTGATAATTTATTTCATGGAAATGAAGAGATGGTTGCCAAGGTATCTTCTTCTAGCGAAAAGGGAGCACATATTTTTGCATATCCAGTACATGATCCTGAAAGATATGGAGTAGTTTCATTTAATAAAGATGGTAAAGTAACAGATATTAAAGAAAAGCCTTCTCGACCTGATACAAAATTTGCAATCACTGGCTTATATTTTTATGATGATTCTGTAGTGGAAAGAGCAAAGAAAATAATTCCTTCAAAAAGAGGGGAATTAGAGATTACTGATTTAAATAATCTTTATTTAGAAGAAAATTTATTAACTGTAGAACTTATGGGTAAATCTATGGCCTGGCTAGATGCAGGTACTATCGATTCTTTACATGAGGCCTCATCTTACATAAAAACTCTTGAACAACGTCAAGGAGAGAAGATAGGACTTCCAGAAGAGGTGGCATGGAAAAAAGGATGGATTAATTCTGATCAGTTAAAAAAATTAGCATCCCCCTTAGAAAAAAGTGGATATGGAGAATATCTTATCAATTTGTTAGAGAGTTAAATCATAATGGAAGTCAAAAAAGTTTATGACAATAAGGGAAAATGTATAAGTGGATTATTACAGATAAATCCAAAATTATTTCATGACTCTAGGGGCTTTTTTCAAGAAAGTTGGAATAAAAAAATATGGGAAGAATCTTTGAAATCTCAAAATCAATTCCCTAAATCATTTGTACAGGATAACCATTCTAGATCTAGAAAGGGAACTTTAAGAGGACTCCATTATCAATTAGATCCTTATTCCCAAGGGAAATTGGTAAGGTGCATTAATGGTGTTATTTACGATGTAGCAGTTGACTTAAGGAAAGATTCAGAAACATTTGGGAAATGGGCAGCAATAGAATTAAGTTCAGAAAATAATATTCAATTCTGGATACCTAGTGGATTCGCTCATGGATTCCTAACTTTATCTAGCGAGGCTGATTTGGTTTATAAAGTTAATGAATATTGGAATAAATCATCAGAGAGGATTTTAAATTGGAGTGATAAAAAATTGGCTATTGACTGGCCCCAGGATATTCTCGAAAATACCCAAATAGAATTAAGTGATAAAGATAAAAACGCTCCTTTTTTAGCTCAACTGTGTGAACACGATTTATTCTGATGAAAATTTTAATAACCGGTTCTGAAGGGCAATTAGGTAAAGTTTTAAACTTAACCAAGCCAGCTAATAACGATTATCTTTTTTGTAATAAAAAGATAATGGATATAACTAATAGTTCGAATTGCAGAGATGTAATTAAACAATTTAAACCAGATTGGATAATAAATTGTGCTGCTTATACTGCAGTAGATAATGCTGAGGATGATCCGGAAAATGCCTTTTTAGTAAATTCTTATGGTCCTAAATTAATTTGCGAAGAAATTTCTAAGTGTGGATCAAAACTTCTACATATAAGTACTGACTTTGTATTTAACGGAAAGTATAATTTGCCTTATCGAACTGATCACAAGGTTGACCCCTTATCTATTTATGGAAAATCCAAGGCAGAGGGAGAAAAAAATATACTAAAATTTCCAAATAATATCATCTTAAGGACCGGTTGGCTTTATGGAGATAAGGGACATAATTTCTTCAATACTATTTTAAGACTTAATAATACTTTTCTGGATAAAGATGAATCCTTAAAAGTTATTTTTGATCAAATTGGTGCTCCTACTAGTGTTTATTCCTTGGCGAGATTATGTTGGAAAATTTTATCTATTGAAAATTTGGATGAAGAAACTAAATCTAGTTCAATTTTGCATTGGAGTGATTCTGGAGTCGCCAGTTGGTATGATTTTGCTAAGGCAATTATTGATATTTCTTTTGAAAAAGGTTTCTTAAAGAAAAGAGTAAACGTAGAACCAATTTTTACTTATGAATTTAATGCGAAAGCAAAAAGACCAAATTATTCGGTATTAAACACTTTAGAAACAAAAAAAATGTTTAATATAAAACAAGTGTACTGGAGAGAAGCGTTAGAATCAGTAATTGAAAAAATAAAGTAAGCCATGAAAATTCTAATTACTGGTGGAGCTGGCTTTATTGGAAATACTCTAGTAAGAAATTTACTTCTCTCAACGGAACATGAAATTATTAATTTAGATAAATTAGGATATGCAAGTGATTTAACTTCTATAAATTCTCTTGATCCAAAATTACTTTTAAGATATAAATTTATGCAAGTTGATATAAATGATTTTTTAAAATTAAAAGATTCAGTTGAATCTTCTGAACCAGACCTCATAATGCACTTGGCTGCTGAGAGTCATGTAGACAGATCAATTGATGAACCAAATATATTTGTCCAAAGTAATGTTTTAGGAACTTTTAATTTATTGGAAGTTGTTAGGGAGTACTATCATAATTTACCTGAAATTAGAAAACAACGTTTCAGGTTTCATCACATTAGTACAGATGAGGTTTTTGGCTCGTTGGGGCTTAATGGAAAATTTTCAGAGGAAACTGCCTATGACCCAAGAAGTCCATATTCTGCCTCAAAAGCAGCCAGCGACCATTTTGTAAGAGCATGGTTTCACACATATAAAATCCCAACAATTGTTTCAAATTGTTCAAATAATTATGGGCCATGGCAGTTCCCCGAAAAATTAATTCCTACGATAATTATTAATGCATTAAATAATAATCAAATACCCATATATGGAAACGGACTAAATATAAGAGATTGGTTATATGTTGAAGATCACGTAGAGGGACTTAAAAAAATAGTTTTTGAAGGTGAACCCGGCCAAACTTACTGTATAGGAGGAGATGGAGAAAAAACTAACTTAGATGTAGCCTTTACTATTTGTGAAATATTAGATGAAATAGTTCCTTTGAGTTTTTCTTATAAAACTTTGATAGAATTTGTTGAAGATAGACCAGGACATGATAAGAGATATGCAATTGATTCTTCCAAAATTAAAAATAAATTAGGTTGGTCCCCTAAGTACTCGTTTGAGAATGGAATTAGAAAAACAGTTTCATGGTATAAAGAGAATCTTCATTGGTGTAAAAATTTAGATATTGATAAAAATTAAATTACCGAATATGAATTAAATAAATCAAAATTTAATAGATCTAGAATCGTTTACTAAAGATTTTTAATTCAAACATTTTTTCAGTACTGATCTATTAACTTCTAGAAGTCAATATTTTTTATTTTTTATTTTTAATTTTTAATAGATAAGTAAGTTTGGTATTTTTTCAAATGAAAAATTTAAAGGCTTGAGAAGTAGTATAATAGTTAGAATTTATAATTGAAGTTAATTTGAAAATCATAAATTATAAATTTGCTTCTTGTATACTTGCACCATTTTTGCTGAATTCTAATTTGTATGCCAATCAATATTTAAAAAAAATCGATTCAAGTCCTAATTTAAATAATCAAGAATACATATTGGGTTCAGGTGATGTTTTGCAAATAGATTTTAAGGGGATAGATATTTTTAACGGTAATTATGCTATCAGACCAGATGGTTTTATAAGTTTGCCAGAAGTTGGTAAGGTAATTGCAGAAGATAAAACAATTCCTGAATTAGATAATATTTTAGAGAAAGCTTATTCTGAATTTCTTTACAATCCCCAAATTGATTTAACAATATCTAATTATCGACCTTTAGAAATAACTCTTAGGGGTGAGGTAAATAAAACTGGCCTTTTTACTTTGAAATATAATAAACCTTCAAATAAAAATAACTCACAAATTGCTAAAAGTAATTTTAAACCTAATTTAGTAAATAAATCTAATGCACTAATTGTTAATGAAAATAGTGTATCTTTACCCAAACTTTTTGATTTATTACAATTTGGAGAGGGGGTAACAAGCTACGCTGATTTAAGAAATATTGAAATTGTAAGAAGGAATCCTGAAATAAAAGGAGGAGGTTTTATAAAAACCAAAGTCAATATAATTTCACTTCTAGAATTAGGAGATCAATCAGTAAATATTGTTTTAAGGGATGGAGATGACGTTTTTATCCCAAAAAGTGAGAAGATGCTGCTAGAACAACTTATAGAAATTAATAAAAGTAATCTTACTCCTGATTTCATTAACGTTTTTGTAAATGGCAATATTAAAAAACCCGGTCAAATAACCCTTAAACAAGGGATAAGCCTTAATGAAGCAATAGCTGCTGTAGGGGGAGCAAATTCTATGACAGGATCAATCGAGTTTATTAGATTAAATAAAGGTGGTAAAACTGAAAAAAGAATAATTAATATCAAAAATGGAGAAAAAGGAAGTATAAATAACCCAATACTAGTAAGTGGAGATATTATATTTGTAAGAAAAAATTTGCTAGGAAAAGCAACAAACGTGATTACCGAGTATACTGCACCACTTGTTAACGCTTACGGAGTATACAAAATTTTTGATTAGTTATGGATAATTTAAATGAAAAAAATATCAATAAAATTGATCCTAATGATGACGATATAGATTTTAAATCTATTTTAAGATTCTTCAATCGAAGCAAAAATTTAATTTTAGGTGTTGTTTTTACATCAACTATTTTTACTTCTCTATATGCTTTTAACGCAAAACCTAAATGGTCAGGAAGTTTTAATATAGTTGTTAAAAACGAATCCTCAAATTCTAGTCCCGAAAACATTTTGGGCAGTTATGGCGCAATATTTGGAAATGTAAAAGATAATGATGAATATGAAACACAAAGACTTATTTTAAAAAGTCCATCAGTTTTAATGCCAGTTTTTGATTTCGTCAAGAATTATTATCAAGAAAATAATCTTAATGTAGATAAATTTTTTTTTAAAAAATGGGTTGAGAAAAATTTAGATATTAATTTTGAAAATAAATCTTCAGTATTGAAAGTTGAATATGTCAATCAAGATAAGAAATTAATTTTAAAAACACTAGAGCTAATTTCTTCAAAATATCAAGATTACTCAAAAAGTGATACAGAAAAACAAATAACAAAAACTATCGAATACTTAAACCAACAAATTAAATTGATGAGTGAAAAATCATTAAACTCAACTAAACTCTTTAATGAATTTTCTATTAAAAATGGATTAGGAAGTATAGATGGATTTGTTTCTTTTGAAGATCCAACATCTTTAAGCGAATATTCGTCTCTTTTTCAAAAAGACCCAAAGCAAGAAGCAAAGCAAAATATCATTAAACAAAAAAATTTTATAGATAGACAAAAATCACAAAGTGATGCTGGGATTAGATTTCAAAATCAATTTAGTCTATTAGAAAAATATGAAGCTGAATTTGTTGATTATTCCTCAAAATTAAAGCCAAATTCAAATACACTTAAAGAGCTTAAAAGTAGGATTGATAATTTAAGAATGGCTCTCAAAAGGCCAAATGAAATATTAATAGAGTACAGAAGACTTAATAGTGAGGCTTTAAGAGATGATGCTATTCTTCAAGAACTTAAAAACTCATTACAAGTTTTAAAATTAAACAAAATTAAAACACCGGTTCCTTGGGAAATGATTTCAGTCCCAACTATTGATAACAAACCTGTATTTCCACAAAAGGAGAAATTGATATTTTTTGGATTTTTAATTTCTTTCTTCATAGCCTCCTTGATCAGCTTAATTAAGGAAAAATTAAGTGGTAAAATTTTCGAATTAGAAGAATACCAAAACTATATTAATTATGAATATCTAGATACACTTTATAAGGATAAAAAACAGATTAATGAAAATATACTGAAAAATGTTATAGAGATAAATCAAAAAATTGCAGTAATAAATCTCTCAGATAGTTTTATGAAAAATGAAGTGAAAGAGAATTTTAAATTGTCTATTGATCTTGAGTATATTGAATTCATTAGTTTTAAAGATATAAATGAATTATCAAGTTTTAAAAATATAATTTTAATAACCGAGGAGGCCGTTATAACTAAAGAAAATTTAAATTTAATTGATAAATATCTTTTGCCATTTAAGAAACAAATTAAAGGTTGGTTTTATTTTACTTAAAAAACATAGAATTTTCATATGAGCAATCTATTTAAAAAATCATTAAAAGAACATGCAGATCTTATTAATGTTATTCATAGTTTAGAAAATAAAATAATGATGGCAAGCAAAAAGATATTTAATCTAAAAAAAAATAATAAAAAATTATTTGTATGCGGCAATGGAGGTTCAGCAGCTGATTCACAACACTTTTCTGCAGAGCTTGTAGGCAGATTTGAGAAGGATAGAAATGGTTTCCCCGCAATATGTTTATCAAATGATAGTTATGCTATTACTGCAATTGGAAATGATTATGGGTTCAATAATGTTTTCTCTAGGCAACTTGAAGCATTAGGCTCTACGGATGATATCCTTATGTCAATTTCTACATCTGGTAATTCGAGGAATGTTATAGAAGCAGTAAAAAAGGCAGATTCTATGGGTATATATACTATCGCACTTCTAGGTAAGGACGGAGGAGAACTTAAAGATATGGTTGATTTGCCTATTATTGTTGAAAGTAATCGTACTGCCAGAATTCAGGAAATGCACATCACTTTAATACACATAATATGTGAATTTATTGAAGCAGAATTATGAGCATATTAGAAAATATCCCTAACTTTTCTAATGCAAAAATACTTGTAGTTGGAGATGTCATGATAGATAAATATTGGTTTGGGGCTACTGATAGAGTTTCTCCTGAAGCCCCAGTACCTGTAGTAAAAATTGCAAATGAAGAAAGAAGATTAGGAGGAGCAGGAAACGTTGCTTTAAATTTTTCTTCAATTGGTTGTAATGTAACTCTTTTGGGTTTAGTGGGTAATGATGAAGGTAGTAAATTTATTAATGAGCAATTATTACTTCATAAAATAAATAATCAATTAATAGTTGATGAAGACATTTCCACTACAACAAAATTAAGAGTTATAAGCAAAAATTTTCAACTAATTAGATTAGATTTTGAAACTGATAAAGAATCATATCAATTATCTAAATTAGATGAATTGGCAAAAAATTTTAAATTAATAGTAAATCAATTCGATATTGTAATTTTTTCAGATTATGGGAAAGGATCACTTAAAAAAATTGATCAATTAATTACAATTTCTAAAAATTTTAATAAAGTCACAATAATAGATCCAAAACAAAAAAACGGGACTATTTATAAAGGTGCCTCTATTTTAAAACCCAACTATAAAGAATTTGAATTAATGGTGGGTACTTGTAAAAGTGAAGATGATATAGATAAAAAAGCATTTAAATTACTAGATAATTTAAGATTAGATGCACTAGTAATAACTAGAGGAGCTGATGGAATCTCTTTATATCAAAAGTCCAGGGAACCCTATAAGCAAAGAGCAACTTCAAGAGAAGTATTTGACGTGACAGGTGCAGGTGATACGGTAATTGCTGTTTTAGGAGCTTTCTTGGCAAAAGGTATTAATTTAAGAAAAACTGTAAATTTTGCTAATGCTGCTGCAGGAATTGTTATTGGAAAAATAGGAACATCATATATTACTGAAGACGATTTAAAATACATAAATCAAAAATCTGATATCTTATTACAAAAAATTCTTTCTGAAAGAAAATTTATAGAAGAAATAAAAAAATATCGTTATGAAAATAAAAAAATTGTAATGACTAATGGGTGTTTTGATATTATTCATGCTGGACATATTAATTATTTGAAAGAAGCAAAAAAACTTGGCGACAAATTAGTTGTGGCTGTAAATTCAGATCAATCTATAAAAAATTTAAAAGGAGAGGGAAGGCCAATTAATCTTTTTAAAGATAGAGTAAATGTCTTATCTGCAATAAACTTTGTAGATCTTATTGTCATGTTTGATTCTGATACCCCAGAAGAATTAATTAAAAAAGTTAACCCAGATGTTTTAGTTAAAGGATCAGACTACAATATAAATCAAATAGCAGGGGCAAAATATATTTTGGATAATGGAGGGGAAGTAAAGCTTATTGAATTAACAAAAGGTTTAAGTACTTCTAATATATTTAATAAAATAAATGATTTATAGTTAAAAAAAATTTATGAGTTTTAAGGCTGCTTTTATTGATAGAGACGGTGTTATTAATGAAGATTATGGATATGTCTATTCTTGGGAAAACTTTAGATTTAAAAAAAACTTAAAAAAAGGATTACTTATTTTACAAAATTTAGGATATAAATTAATAATAATTACTAATCAATCAGGAATAGGAAGAGGTTATTACTCTGATAGTGATTATAAAAAACTAACAATAAGATATCTTTCTGAATTAAGAAAATGTAAAATTACAATTGATGCAGTTTATCATTGCCCGCATGATCCAACAAAATTCGATAAGCATACATTCTGTAATTGTAGAAAACCTAATCCTGGTTTGATAATCGAAGCAATAAGAAGTTTTAATATTGATCCCAAAAAATCTATAATAATAGGAGATAAAATTTCTGATATTCAAGCTGGAGTAAGAGGTGGCATTCAACAAAGATATTTAATAAATAAATCACATAAACCGGATGATTTAATTTCTCATACTTTTAAAAGTTTATTCGATTGTGCTCAATATATTTCAAATATAGAAAAGGAGATGATCTTATTGTGAGCACATTTATACTTGTTATTTCAACACTTTTATTATTCGCAAGTTTTTTATCATTTAGTATATCGGTAGTTGATGGATACCTTTTAATTGCATTTATGCAATGCTCATCAATTTTCCTAAGATATATAATTAAAGATTCTTCATTACAGCTATTTATTTCATCATTTCTATTTCCATATTCATTGGGCTTGCTGATAAGTGCAAACCTTTTTATTAAAAAATCTTATTTTTTTCAAGAAGATATTCTTACAAATAAATATATAAAAAAAACTGCAATAATAATTTCATTTTTGTTTTTTATCAATTTCTTAATAAAAACTTATGCATCAACTTTTTCAACTGATGATCTTCTTGGACAAACTAACTTTGCTTTAGCAACCCAAAGTCCATTTTTTTATTCTCTGCAGGGAATAATCACCCAATATTGTAATGCATATTTATTTTTTATATTCCTAATAGGATATAGGAAGAAAATTAATAAAAAAATTAATTTTATTTTTTTAATAGTAATTCCTTCATTATTTTCTTTTATGCAAGGAATTATGATTGCTTTAAAAGTTTCTATATTTGCTTATTTAACAAAAGCTGTATTACCACTTTTAAGAATATTTGAATTATATTTTTTAAATCCACTTAGATGGAACAAATTGAATATAAAAAAATTAATATTTCAAAATAAGTTTTCTCGTTCTAAATTAAAGCTTTTATTATTTATTTTCTTTTCTGGATCAGCGCTTATTTTTCTTATAAGTATAATTTTTAGCTCAAATCTTTTAGATTCGATATTTTTTAAAATATTTGTAAGAGCAGAAGGATACGGTCAAGCCTTTGCCAATTTAGATATGTTATATGATTCTTATAAGTTTAATTTTTTATATTTTTTACATCCTTTTCTAAAAGTATTGGGATCTCAAGGTTATGAGGCTCCAATGGGGACATTCCTTGATAGTGGAGGTAATCCTCAAAACTGGATAGGCGGCCCAAATATTCATTTTCCCTTAGTAATTAGAATTTTAAGCGGTGGGCCTTTTTTAGGCTTTGTTTTGAATTTTTTATTTGCATTTATAATTGGTTATTTTCTTGCTAAGGCTAGAAATATTCTTACACAAATTGATAAAGGAATTAAATCAACCTCTATTTTTAGCTCTATAGTTTTCTTTCAAAGTTTTCCTCTACTATTTATTGAACCATCAGCATGGACACACTCTATATTTTTCTTATCACTAATAACCATAACTATAAGATTATTAAATTTATCTTATAAACCTCTACATAATTTATTTTTCTTTAAAAATTAGGAAATGAATTTAAAAAGAATATCGATAATAACTCTTACAAAAAATAATTTGAATGAATTAATAGTGACAATTAATTCAATTATTGAGCAAAAAATTAATGTCTTAATTGAGTTAATTATTGTAGATGGATCTTTAAACAAAAAACTTCTAATTCAAACTCTTAAATCTTTTGAAAATACTTTTTGTCAGAAAAATATTTTATTAAAATACATAAATTCTTATGAAAAAAATATTCATGGAATTTATCCCTCTATGAATCTCGCAATGGATAACTTAAAATCTGATTACTTAATATTTATGAATTCAGGAGATACTTTTTATGATTTAAATTCACTCAATCTTTTATTTAATTCTATGGAAACTTCTAAGTGTGATGTTTGCTTTGGTCAATCATTAATAACTTTTAGAGAATCTTCTTGGCTTACTCCTTCTAAATATGTAAGCAATATAAAAAATTGGTCTAAATTCTTTGAACCTATTCATCAATCTATGCTTGTAAAAACTGATTTAGCCTTAAAGATAAAATATGATGAAAAATCTCCAATTGGTGCTGACGCAAAATGGAAAAGGGAAATAATAAATAATAATCCTTTTAAATATGTACCTTTTCCAGTTTCTAAATTCTCATTAAATGGAATATCTAATAAGATATCTTTTAAAAATTTGAGAATAAAAATCAAAGAGCCATCAAGGAGAAAATTTGAAAAACTATTGGAGATATTGAAATTTTTGTTTTTTAAGTTGGGATTTTTTGGACCAAATACACAAAAATTTAAAAGCTTTTTAATTGGAATTATCTTTTAAATGAAGAAAAAATCAATAATATTTATTATTCCTCGCAATCCCTTTCCCCCATATAGTGGATTTGCTAAACATTGTTTTTTTATTTCAAAATATTTAAAAAAACTAGGTTACAAAGTTATATTAGTTTCTTTGAATTTCAATTTATTTAAAATTTTTAGTAAAGATTATGTGGATAGTCCTTTTGATAAACATTATCGATTGAAATTAAATTTTATTGATTGTTTTTTTATATTCTTTTCAACTTTTGCTTCTATATTCCAGTCAAAACCAATTCAATTATCTTTTTTTGATTCACCCTTTTTTAAAAAAAGATTTAAAGTAATTTTAAAAAGAATAATAAAAGAAAATAATATTTCCTTTATACATATATTTTCTATAAGAACTATAAAATTATGGCCCATCTTAGATTGTTTCCGTATTCCCTTTTTTATAGATTTAATAGACTCTGTTGGACTGACTTTTGATAGGTATGCAAAAAATACTTTTTCTCCACTTTCTGCAATTTATAACATCGAAGCATTTGCATTAAGAAGAATAGAATCTGCAATGCCTAATTTTAGAAATCTAAGAGCTTATTCTTTGGTCTCAAGAATTGATTCAGATAGAATTAATATAAAGGATTGTTTTATTAATAAGAAATATTCATACCCTATTGGGATTGATTTTTATTCTAATAAGAAAAAATTAACTACTTATAAAACAAAATATTTGTATGATCTAATATTTTTTGGATCCTTAAATTATAAGCCAAATTTAACAGCTATTTCTTGGTTTATTAATGACGTTATGCCATTATTAGTAAAAAATATTCCTGAGATAAAATTATTAGTAACTGGATATAATCCTCCATCTAATTTAATAAATTTGATTAAGCTAAATTCTAATATTGAACTTATTAAAAATCCAACAGAAATAGAACCACTTCTCAAAATATCCAAGATTTCAATAGCTCCAATGCTAACTGGAAGTGGTCAACAAAATAAAGTTATTGAATCAATGGCTTTTGGTTTGCCTGTTGTTTTATCACCTAAAGCTTCTGAGCCATTATGTTTAACCAATATGGAGAATTGTATTATTGCCGAAAATTCACTAGATTATTTTTATGGCATAAAATTGTTGTTAAATAATTCCATGCTAAGAAGAAAAATTGGGTTAGATGGTCTTAAGTTTGTTTGCCAAAATCATATGTGGGAAGATATCGTTTCAAATCTGGTAAAGGATATTTATGAAAATTAATAAATTTATAAAAAAATTATTTCTAGAAATAATTACTCTTCAAATTTCATTATTCGATTTCTTAATTCTGAAAATTCCTCAAAAAAAAAGAAAAAATTACTATATTTGTTGTATTAAGGTTGATGCATTAGGAGATTTTATTTTATGGTTAAACTTTTCTTTCACTATTGCAAATCAATATAAAAATAAAAAGAAGGTTTTAGTATGTAATCAAATAAATTATGATTTAGCAAAAAAGTTAAATCATTTTGATTATATCTATCCTATTGACATTAAGAAATTCAAAAGAAATTTAAAATATAGATTTTGTTGTTTAAGAAAATTTAATTCTCTTAATCTACATTTAGTAATGCAATCTACTTTTTCAAGAGATTTTTTAACTGGAGATTCTATTTTAAGAGCTTTAAATGCAAAAAATAAAATAGGTTTTTTGGGTGATTATAAAAATCAAAACTTTATTCTTAAAAATATTTCTAATTTATGGTATTCCAAATTAGTTAATATTAATCAATCAAAGCTTCATGAATTGGAATTAAATAAAAAGTTTCTGGATAATCAGAATATAGAAATTTTTAATAGTTTTAAATTAAAAGAATTAACAGATTTATTAGGTTTTAATTTTGATTTTAAAGAAAATTATATTCTTGTAAATCCTGGCGCATCTCATCATTCAAGAGCTTGGTCTTCAGAAAAATACTCAGAATTAATTAAATATATTTTAAATAATTCACATTATTATGTTCTCTTAACAGGTTGCAAAAATGATATGGTAATAACCAATTCAATAATTAAAGCAGTATCCAATCAAAGATTGTTAGATTTTACTGGTCAGACATCAGTAATAGAACTTATTGAGATAATAAGATTGGCTAAATTTGTGATCTCAAACGATAGCGCCTCTGTGCATATTGCTTATGCTGTTGGTACAAAAGCAATTTGTATTAGTGGCGGGAATAATTTTGGTAGATTTGTTCCATATCCTGTTAACAATAATATAAATTATCC